>Ga0256832_1000862_pt1 | contig 20204 bp, 18 predicted proteins | sample 134614metaG_FD_190534 | JGI IMG/M metagenome (GOLD analysis project Ga0256832, IMG submission 190534) | Hydrothermal vent microbial communities from Lau Basin, Pacific Ocean - 134-614 | ecosystem: Environmental > Aquatic > Marine > Hydrothermal vents | place: Pacific Ocean: Lau Basin | collected...
AACGCCTTGACCATAACGCGCACAAGGTTAGGGCGGAAGGCTTCTCGGCGAATTTGACCCGCATCCGAAAAGCGGCCACCGACGACGCACCTGATACGGCTTCATTTGTCTTTTCATGGAAGCCGCTGCCGGAAGACTCCATCGCCGGCGGCCTTTTTTATGCAAGCGGGAAAGACCAATGGAACGACTGGGAAATGTGGTATCTGGCCGACTCGCTGGTCTTTGTCAATCACAAGCAAAAAAGCGTGCGCGTGGCCCTTCCCGAAGAGGCGGAGGATTACTTGCTTCGCTTCCCCTTCCGCCGATTGCGGGTCTATTGGGAGGGCATCGACACCGCCAAGCTGCGGGAAGATTCCGTCGAATGGCAGGCCACGGCCTCAGCGGTCATCCTGCGCCATCCCGACCAACCCGGTAAGGAGGGCATCAAAAATTTGACCGACTCCTTTTACGTGGATAACGAGGGCATGTGGAAAGCCTTTGCCCGCCATTACGACTGGCTGTTTATGCATGCCTTCACCCGGCTCCGGGTCGATACTTTTCATCCGGCGGCGGCTGACCTGCCCGCGATTCACTATCCCGACAGCTATACCGTTGAACGGCCGCACATCGAAGCGGAGACGGCGGAAGCAGCCGACGAGGCGGAAGTCCCCGACTGGGTCGTGCAAAGTCGGGCCCTTGAAGGTCAGCCGGCTCCCGATTTTGTGCTACGCTGGCTTTCAGGCGATTCGGCCCGTCTTTCCGAGTTTCAGGGCAAGCCTGTGATCCTGGATTTCTGGTATATCGGTTGCTATTGGTGCAGCAAGGTAGCGCCCACATTGGTCCGTTTCTACGAAGAATATCACGACAAGGGCCTCGAGGTCATCGGTGTGAACCCTTATGATGAGGCGGATGAGATGCAGAAATACCATGAATACATGGCCCTGCCTTATCCTGTGGCCCGCATCGGTGAAGACGTGCCCAAACAATATCATGTGATGGGCTATCCGACGATGGTGATGGTGGACCGGTCCGGCAAGGTGTTTCGGGTGCACATCGGCTATGCTGACAGCCTCTATGAGAGGCTGGTGCCGGTGATTGATACGTTGTTGGGACCTGTGAATTAGCAACGGTTTTTGTTGTCGGCTGGACGTTTTTACTTGTATCTGGCAGTGTGCATTGCGCCGCTGGTTCGGGCCCAGACGGCCGGTCAGCGGCTTTTCCCTTTTCTGGATATTCCGGTGGGGGCCCGTTCGCTGGCCACGGCCGGTCTGCCGTTGCCGTTTTTTCAGCGTCCGGTCGATCGCATCAGCCGCCATCCGGCGCTCACGGCATGGGCCGTGCCTTCTTCTTTATTTCTGGGCTCCACCTTATACTGGGCGGGGGGCGCCTACCATCATGTGGCTTATGTCCACGAATTTCGGCGGGGCGGGAAATACGGTTTTTTTGTGAATTACTATGACTATGGCGAGTTTGAAGGGCGGGACGAACGGGGCAACCTGACGCGTCCCTTTCGCGGGGGCGAGAGCGAAGTCGGCGTCACCCGCGCCTATCGATGGCAGCGCCTGACGTTGGGGGCGGCGGTGAAATGGGCCCATACGGATCTGCTGTCTCATTCGGAAGATGCCCTCATCGGCGATTTTTCCCTGATGTATCATTCGGTCGATTCGCTCTTTACGGTGTCGGCGGCGGCGGCATCGCTGGGCACCACCCTGCGGGAAGGCGCCCCGCTTCCGCTGAATGTCAGCTGGGCGGTCTCTTACAAGTTTCGGCACAATCCGCTGCGCCTCTACGGCGGCATGCATCATTTGCAACGGTGGGCGTTCAGCACCTTTGAGGAGACTTCGCCGTTGCAGAATCCGGATGATACCGTGGCGCCTTCCCCGCTGTCTCAATGGGCCTCGATGGCCTTCCGGCATATGGCCGGCGGCGCCGAGGTGATTCTGGGCGAAGGCCTTCGCTTACGGATGGGATATCACGTCCAGCAGCGTCGGGAGTTGTCGCTGTTCGGGCTGCGCCGGATGGTGGGGTTTTCTTTCGGTCTGTCGGCCCGCGTGAAGGGATTTTATGTGGATTACACGTATGTGCCGGCCCAGCCGGGCAATGCTTGGCACTCCTTCGGATTGCGGGCCGATTTGCGCACGCTGTGGAAACGCCGGGGGGCGGCCCGGAAAGTGCACTTTTAGCCGAGCGAATCGGCTTTCATGTCCGGCACAAGGCTGCGTAACCATGACGACTTTAGCGGACCGCCCTCATCGAGCGGGACAGCCTCGTACGTAAACATCTGGGGCGTGGGGCTCACCGGAATGCTCAGGCTCAGCAGACGTCCTTCACGCATCACCGCCAACTCGATGGCCTGATGATGCGGCAGACAGTAGTTCAGCCATTCTGCAAAGTCGTTTTCCCGCGGTTCGATGCCGTTCACGGCGACGATCCGGTCGTCGTAAGCCAATCCGGCCTGATAGGCCTCACCCATGGGGACAATATAAGTCACTACTCCTGTGTCGGACAGCTGAAAGCCTAACTTGCCGGCGTAGTCGGTGCGGGGTGTTTTTTCCAGTCGCACGCCCACGACTTCCAGCGCGTCCGCCAGCGCCGGTTCGATGTCTTCCCGACCGAAGACGTAGCGGTCCAGAATGGCTGCCGTCTCGTCGCCGCCCCACCGGCGGAGATAATCGTAAAGGGCCGACGCCGGAAATCCTTTGTTCTGCTGGGCATATTCTTCATATAGGTAACGCATCAGCGTGTCGAGCGAAGCCGCTCCGTGGCTGACTTTCCGCAGCGAGATGTCGATGAGAAAGGCCACCAGCGCTCCGTGCGTGTAGATGGAGGTGGTCCGGTGGGGCACGTGCCGGCGGTAGCCATCGACCCAGAGATCGAATGACGATTCGGCCAGGCTTTTATTGAAGCGGCCGTAGTTGGCAAAGAAACCGTTGAGAATCCGGGAGAAGTAGCGGGCCCAACTTTGGAAGGTCAGCAACCCGCTGCGCAACAGCAACACCTCGCCGTAATACGACGTGACGCCCTCAAGGAAAAAGCCCAACCGCGTATAGTTCTCTTGCGAATAGTCAATCGGATACAGCTCTTCGGGACGGATGGCTTTCACGTTCCAGAGGTGGAAGAACTCGTGGGCACTGATTCCCAGCAGTTGCTTATAGGTGTAGAAACGGTCGCCCAGCCGCCGCTCGAAGATCTGATGCGGCGGCCCTAACACGATAACAGTGCCTTCCTGATGTTCCACGCCGTGATATTTCCGATAGGTCGGGAAGATGAACAGGAAGTGATACTGTTTGATGGGAAAAGAGCCGAAGATGGCCAGCGCTTCGTCCATAAAGCGCTGGAAGTCTTCTTCCATCTGATAGAACGGCGGATGCACCGGCCCCTGAAACCACAGAAAGACTTCGAGCCCCCGATGATAGAACCGGTGTTGTTGGAGCGTTTCCGAGGCAATCAGAAAGTTGTCGAAGAGGTGGTCGGCGCTTTCCGCCGTAAAATGCGCAGGTCCGTCCATCGGAAGCGGCGAGGCGATGCGCAGGTGGCTGTGGGCGTCCGAGAGGCGAATGCGATAACGCGCCGCTTGCGAGCGCGGAAACAAACAGCAGTTGACAAAGTTGATCAACGTAAATGCATCGCTGACGTAGGTCGAACCCGCATCCATCCGGGCCGCATAATATTCGTATTCAATGCGAAAATCGTTCAGGCCGTTCAGATGCACCCGCCATTCGTTGCGGCTTACCTTCTCGAATGGAAGCGGCTCGCCCGACGGCGAGAAGAAGTGAAGATATTTGATGTTGCGTTCAAAATGGCCGAGTTCATAGCGACCGGGGCGCCACACCGGCAGCTGAAAAACGAGTGTGTCATCCGCAGCGCCCGAGACGTTGATTTCGATGTGCAAAAGGTGCGTGTTCGGATACGGCCAGGAAAATTCGAAGTCCATTAGCAGGCTCATGGGAACATGACGGTGTTTAGGCAATGCAAATTTGAAACGTTTCGGTGGACGAGATTAATTCCTCAAGCGTTAAATTTGCGTAAAAGCCATTTTCCTATGCGATTCCTTCTGATAGTCTCCGCTGTTGCTGTGGTGTTGATGGGGTGTGCCGGCAAGTTCGAGCGCAGCGTGCGCGGCACATGGAAAGTTCAGAAAATCGACCGCAAGCTTTACGTCAACCATAATTTTAATGACGTGCAACACTTGCAGGTGGACGGCACCATCACCTTCAACAAAAAGGACGGGAATTACGACCTGACCATCGACCTCGAAAACGAGGCGGCCGCCTTCGAGTGGAGCGGTGTGAAAGACGGCGAGGAGTGGACGCTGACCATTAATCCCGGCAAATGGACGAAAGTGTTCGGCACCCCTCCGGTGACCATTACCGTCACGGAGTGGTCGGACAATACGATGATGTGGCGGTTTGTGGACACCTCCTACTTCAAGAACAATGCGGCGTATCAGTGGGAGCAGGAGTGGCAGTTGACTAAGCAGTAAATACGTCAATGATGCGGCGGTTCCGTAATCGATTGGAAGCGGGCCGCCTGTTGGGAGAACGACTTCGTCAGGAATCCCTGCGGCGGCCGGTGTGGGTGTTGGCGGTGCCCCGAGGCGGGGTGGAGGTGGGCTATGCCATTGCCCGGGCGTTGCAGGCGCCGATGGAGGTTATCATCGCCCGTAAGATCGGTGCGCCCGGCAATCCCGAACTGGGCATCGGTGCCGTCAGCTACGGCGGGACCATCGTGTGGAACGAACCGCTGGTGCGGGCCCTCGGCCTGTCGGAAGCGCAACTGCGCCGTCTCGCCGACGATGAATATCTGGAACTGAGGCGGCGTGAGCACGTCTATCGACGCAATCGTCCCATGCCGTCGCTAAAAGGCACCACGGTCATCCTCACGGATGACGGCCTGGCCACGGGCATTACCGCCCGGGCCGCCATCGAAGCAATTCGCGCAATGAACCCTGCGGAAATCGTCCTGGCCGTGCCGGTGTGTGCCCCCGAATCGGCCGAAGAAATACGCCCCCTCGTCGATCGGATGATATGCCTCCTTACGCCCTCGCCTTTCTATGCCGTGGGGATGTGGTATCAGGAATTTCCACAGCTGATGGATGATGAAGTCCTGGCTTACCTCGAAGCTGCACAAGGCAATATCAACCGGCAAGCAAGGGAATAATCGACCGCCGCCTTACAGCAGCGTGCCTATGCGGATGCGCCCCGAGGGAAGTTCTCCGTGTTGGAAGAGATAGGTTAATATTCCGAGCAAGGCAGCTATCAAGAAAAAGGAGAAAATGCCCAGCTCATAGCCTATGAAGGCTTTCAGGTAGTTGCTTACCTTTTTGCCGTTGAAAAATTGTCCGATGCCCCAGATGACATAGATGGTGGGCAGCGTGCTTTCGACAATATCCCAAAGCGGACTGCTGAATAGGCCGTTGCTTACCCGAAAAACAGCCAGCATCAGCATCCGCATTCCTAAGAGGAAAAACAACAACACCAGCAACTCGAAAAAGTTGTATCCGCTTTTACGGAACAGCATGCGAACCCAGAAAGCCGCCAGGAAAGCGAGGAGAAAGTTAAGGTGACCGTAGTGATCCTGCATCTTCGGGAGGATCTCGCCGGATATCGCATAGCTGAAATACCGCCCGCCGGCGGGGAACAGCTGTTCGGTCAGGGCATAGACGATCGACGTAATGACAATAAACACCACGGGCTTGACCAGCCGGTTCCGCTCGCCGTGAATGAACTTCCGGACGGTGATGCCCGGGCGCCGGAGCAGTTCCCGGATGGTGAAAAAGATACCCTTATGCAGGTTCAGGATGCTGCCGACCTCCGACAGAATAAAGGCGCCGTCGATTCGCTGAACATGCCGGGGACGTCCACACCGGTGGCAATAATCGCCGTAGAGGATGGTTTGGCAGGAGGGACATTGTTGTGCTTGCTCTGCCTGCTCCACCTATTTGTTTCAGATAAGAACCTGCTTCACTCGTCCGCGCCGGCGACGATGAAACCAGCCCCTTTATGTGACGGGACGGGAAATGAACCGCTTAAAAGAGGTCCCCCAACTTATCCATCAGGCCGCCGCCGTCGTTGCCCCCTAAAAATTGCTGGGCCACTTCGGAGACTTTGGGTGTGATGCTCTTGGTGATGTTTTGAGCGAGGTCGCCGTCAAACTTGCCGGTCTGTTGGAGCTTTTGCGGCAGCTCGCTGCCCAGCGCTCCGGTGAGTTGCTGGATCATATCTCCCCCGCCGCCTTTCAGCAGATTCAGCCCGCCGGAGAGCAGGCCGGAAAGACCGCCGCCGCCCTGACTGCCGCTGTCCATTCCCAGTTTGGCGGCCACCACTTCCGTCACTTTATCCACCACCATGTCCACCATCTCCGGAGAAAGACCGAAGCGTTCGGCAAGTTCTGATGCCACCTTGCCACCGAGCATTTGTTTGATTTGCTCAATCATCGTAATTGCATTTATAATGGGCGCAAAATAGGCCTTTTATTTCTTATGAAGAGGCGGTTCAAGGCCGAACTTTTCTCGGGCGACCTTCAGCATATACTGGTAGGCGGCGTCGAAATCGTTGGGAATGACGCCGTCGAGGATGGCTTCCCGAACGGCGGTTTTGATTTCCCCCACCATCCGGCTGGGAGGGATGTCGAACGTCTCCATGATGATATGCCCGGTGATGGGTGGTTGCCAGTTGCGAAGGCGGTCGCGTTCGATGACTTCGTCCACCTTTTCCCGCAGGGTGCGGAGGCGTTTCTGATAGCGGGCCTTTCGTTGGCGGTCACGGGTGGTGATGTCGGCCTGACAAAGGGTGAAAAGGTCGTCGAGGGCTTCACCGGCTTCCACAGCCAACCGACGCAGGGCGCTGTCGGTGATGGGTTCGGTGACCAGCTGGACGGGCCGTTGATGCAGGCGGACCAGCTGTTGAACGTAGCGCATCGGCTCGCCCAGCGGCAGGGCCAGCCGCCGAAATATCTTCGGCACCATACGGGCGCCCACCACCTCGTGGCCGTGAAACGTCCATCCCTCGCCCGACACGAAGCGCCGCGTGCGGGGCTTGCCGATATCGTGCAGCAACGCCGCCCACCGAAGCCATAGGTTGTCGGTATGGGGGGCGATGTTGTCGAGCACTTGCAGCGTGTGGTAAAAATTGTCTTTGTGGCGCTGGCCGTCCTGTTCTTTCACGCCTTTGAGGGCCGTTAACTCGGGAAGGATATATTCCAGCAGGCCGGCCTCCTCCAGCAGCTTAAAGCCCGTGGAGGGGCGCTCGCTCATGATGATTTTATTCAGCTCGTCGCGAATGCGTTCGGGCGAGACGATGCGGATGCGGTCTTTGTTTTTTCGGATGGCTTCAAAGGTGTGATGTTCGATGTCGAAGCCCAGCTGGGTGGCAAACCGAATGGCCCGCAGCATGCGCAGGGGATCGTCGTCAAAGGTTTTGTCGGGGTCTTTGGGCGTGCGGATAAGGCCCAGTTGCAAGTCTTCCAGCCCGCCGAAACGGTCGATGAGCCGCCCTTCATGGGGGCCGCTCAGCCCGATGGCCATAGCATTGATGGTGAAGTCGCGGCGGGAAAGGTCATCTTCCAGCGAGCCGTCCTCGACCATCGGCTTGCGGGAGTCACGCCGATACGACTCTTTGCGGGCGCCCACAAACTCGACCTCTCCTTCCGGCAAGGTCAGTTGAGCGGTTCCGAAACGGCGATACACCGACAGCGGTGCCTTCGGCGCCAATGCTTTCCGCACTTTTCGGGCGAAATCCACACCCGAGCCGATCACCATGATGTCGATGTCTTTGGTCGGGCGCCCCATAAGCAAATCCCGAACGTATCCACCGATGACGTAAGAAGCCACACCTTCCCGGCGGCCTATTTCACCAATACGGCGCAGCAACGGATGGGTGCGAACGGCTTCCAGCGCCCGGGAAAGGGAGAGGTCGGGCATACACTTCTTCACAAGACAGCCCTGTGGCTATTCAATGAAAAGCACGTCGCTGTCGTTGTCCAGGGGTTTAATGCGGGCGATGTGGAAGTCTTCCAGCTCGACGATCAATTTGATGTGCGTGCTCGGATCGGTCAGATCGGCGTCCCATTCCGCAGCGATCATCTTGATGGGATGATATTCGCCTAAAAAGCTGACCAGCCGCCCCGTTTCCCGAAAATAGATGGACGTGTTTTGCGGGTCTTGCGAGATCTTGACGTGTTCGTTACCCACAAACTCGGTATGGATCTCGTCTTTGATCACCAGCTTGAGCAACTGGCATCGAAAGGGTAGAATCAGCCGTCCGCCGATGTGATAACCGTTTTTTCCTTCTTTCAAAGCTTGTCGAATGGTGCGTGCCATGATGGTTGATTATTTTTTTCGCCGGGAACGGCGTTGTTGTTGCCGTTGGGCTTCTTCGAGGCGTTGAAGCCATCGGCTGGGTTTGTTCTTGCGTTGCCGCCGTTTTGCCTCAATCTGGGCCCGCAGCTTGTCTTTGCTCACCAGCCGCTCGAAAAGCTGCGTTTGTGCAATCGACAACACGTTATAGCAAAGGTAATAGTAACTCAGCGCCGCCGAATAACTGTTCATAATAAAGAAAAACATCACCGGCATGAAGTAGGAGATGAGCTTCTGCTGCTGTTGTTGCTGCGCCCCACCCATCGACGGCGGCGACACAAAGCGGTTGTAGATGATCAACGAAGCTGCCATCAGCAGGGCAAAGCCGCTGATATGATCGCCCAGAAGCGGGATGTGGAAGGGCAGACGGAACAGCACGTCGTAGGTGCTCAGATCGTGGGCCCACAGAAAACTCTGCTGCCGAAGCTCGATGGAGGCCGGAAAGAACCGGAACATCGCAATCAGGATCGGCATCTGCAACAGCATCGGCAGGCAGCCCCCCAGTGGACTGACGCCCGTCTGCTGATAGAGCTTGAGCTGCGCCTGCTGAAGTTTAACCGGATCGTCCTTGTATTTCTCCCGAAGGGCTTCCAGTTCCGGAGCCAGCAACTTCATCTTGGCCGTCGAGAGGTAGGATTTGTAAGTAAAAGGCGATACAATCAATTTGATGAAAACGGCCAGCAGGAAGATGATGATGCCGTAGTTGCCGATGAACCGCTCCAGAAAGTGAAACACCGGAATGATCAGCCATACGTTCACCCATCGGAAAACGGCCCATCCCAGCGGGATGAGGTCGGTCAACTCATGGCCGATTTTTTTGAGGATGCCATAGTGAAGCGGCCCAAAATACCATCGGAACGCATAGGTGGGCGGATGGTCGGGGTCCACCGGCAGGCTCATCACCGCACCGGCGCGTTTGAGCAAAAGGGTGTCGTGACGGGCTTCCCGTTCCTTTTCTTCGGGCACGTCGATGATCAGGCGGGTCTTCTCAATGCCTTCCGGCACCCGGAGCACTTGCGTGAAAAACTGCTGCTTGAAGGCCAGCCATTCCAGCGCACCCACCAGGTCTTCAGCATCATCTTTTCGGGAAGACAGCTCGTCGGGCGATTCATCGACATATCGGTAGGCCGCGGTGGTGTATGGGAGTTCTTGTTTGACTTCCCATTCCTGCCGGAGGATGTCGGCCTGCCATTCCATGTCCATCAGGCCCATTCCGCCGGGGAGCAGCCGGTCGAGGTGTTGCGTGTGTAGGGTAAAATCGAGTTGATAAGAGCCCGGGCGCAGCCGGTAGTGATATTCCAGGGCCGCCTGCTGCGGCAGGTTAAGCCGCAATACCAGCGCAGTGTCGGAGATGAGCACCGGCGTGAAGGTGCCGGCGGCGGAGTTGATCACTTGCGTGCCGAACGGGATCAGAAAGCGCACGGCCGACCGCCCCGAATCGACCAGCGTCACCGGCGTTTGCCAGGCGGTCTTATACTTTTTGAGGCGCACCCGCACCGGCGCACCGCTGCGTTCGGCGATGGCCACTTCCAGCAGGTCGTTTTCCAGTATGAACAGGCGGCCGTAGCCCTGCGGAACGGCAGCCGTGGGCTGTGCTGCCGGCGTCGGCGTTGCCATGGTGGAATCCGACGGTGCCGGAATGGCAGCCGTGTCCGCAACAGCCTGAGCCGTCCCGACTGAATCCACAGCAGCAGGGGGAGCGGGTGGGGGAGACTGCCGCTCCGCCCACCACGAGAACCCGATCAGAATGACGAAAATGAGGGCGAATGCAATGATCGTATTCCGATCGAGCCCCGAATTCTGCTGATCGAGCATCAAAGAGGATTATCGGCGGGAAGCGTCTTCCCAGCGAATCGCTTGCGAGGGTGTATGCATCGCCGTGGCGGCCTTTTCTTCTTTGACGACCGGTGCTTTCGAAGCCGCTGCATTATCCGAGAAGATGAGGCCTTTCTTCGGCAACACCGGTGCCATCACCAGCGCAATCACCGACATCAATTTCAGCAGAATGTTCAATGACGGGCCGGAGGTGTCTTTGAACGGATCGCCGACGGTGTCGCCCACCACGGCGGCTTTGTGCGGTTCGCTGCCTTTCTTGTAGAGCTTTCCGGCATATTCGAATCCGGCTTCGATCATTTTCTTGGCGTTGTCCCATGCCCCGCCGGCGTTGGCCTGGAAGAGGGCCATCAGCACACCCGAGATGGTCACGCCGGCCAACAAGCCGCCCAGCATTTCCGTGCCGCCGAGATAACCAATCACCACGGGCGTGAGCACCGCCACCACCCCCGGCAACACCATTTCTTTAATGGCCGAGGTCGTGGAAATCTCTACGCAGCGGGCATATTCGGCTTTCCCTTCAGCTTCGGCAAAAGCTTTTTGGTCTTCGGAAGACCATTGCTCAAAGGATTTTCCTTCGTTGCGGCGCATCGCTTCGAGGGCCCGTTTGAGCTGCGGAATCGAAGAAAACTGACGCCGCACCTCCTCAATCATCGATTGGGCGGCCCGCCCTACGGCCCGCATCGCCATCGAGGAGAACAGGAAAGGCATCATCCCGCCGATGAACAGCCCGGCCATCACCGACGGCTTCGAAATGTCGATGGCTTTCATGTCCGTCACGGCCATGTAGGCGCTGAAAAGGGCCAGTGCCGTCAGCGCCGCTGAACCGATGGCAAAACCCTTCCCGATAGCGGCAGTGGTGTTGCCCACCGCATCCAGCCGGTCGGTCCGGTCGCGCACCTCCGACGGAAGTTCCGCCATCTCGGCAATCCCGCCCGCATTATCGGCAATCGGGCCGTAGGCGTCCACCGCCAGCTGAATACCCGTATTCGAAAGCATCCCCACAGCTGCAATCGCAATGCCGTAAAGGCCGGCCAGTTCATACGCCGCAATGATGGCCACCGCAATGATGAGCACCGGCAGCACCGTGGACATCATCCCCACCGAAATCCCCGAGATGATGTTGGTGGCCGGGCCCGTCAGACTTTGCTGGGCAATAAAACGCACCGGCCTCTTCCCGAAGCCGGTGTAATATTCGGTGATCAGCCCGATGAACACGCCGGCCGCCAGACCGATAATCGTGGACCAGAACACGTTTACGGCCGTGTAGGTAATGCCGTTGAATGTCCACGACGCCGGCAGCAACCATTGAATGAGAAAATAGGAAGCTATTACCATCACGATGGCCGAGATGAACTCGCCCATATTCAACGCTTTTTGCGGGTCGCCGCCTTCTTTGACCCGCACGAAAAACGTCCCCAGAATGGAGGTCAGAATGCCCACACCCCCCAGCATCAGCGGCAACAACACCGGCCCCAGCTTGCCGAAGTTGTCCAGATAGGACGGCTCGGCGGCAAAAGCTGCACCCAGCACCATCGCCCCCACCATCGAGCCCACGTAAGACTCGAACAGGTCAGCCCCCATACCAGCCACGTCCCCCACGTTATCCCCCACGTTGTCGGCAATGGTGGCCGGATTGAGCGGATGATCTTCCGGAATGCCCGCTTCCACCTTACCCACCAGGTCGGCCCCCACGTCGGCGGCTTTGGTGTAAATCCCACCGCCCACACGGGCAAACAGCGCAATCGAAGAAGCCCCGAACGAAAAGCCCGTAATCACGGAAATGACCTTCGTCAGCGCATCCCCTTCCGTGCCGAAGAGGTTACTATATATAATCAGCAGCAGCGACAGCCCTACGATGCCCAGCCCCACCACGGCCAGCCCCATCACCGAGCCGCCGTTGAAAGCCACCACCAGCGCATCCGACAGGCTCTTCCGGGCCGCATTCGTCGTCCGCACGTTGGCTTTGGTCGCCACCCGCATGCCGATATACCCGGCCAGCGCCGAGGAAAAAGCCCCCAGAATAAAAGACACCGCAATCAGCGGTGACGACTCGGGTGCCCGATTCGTAAGCCCCAGAATGACGGCCACCGCCGCCACAAATACAATCAACACCTTATACTCAGCCCGCAGAAACGCAATGGCCCCGTCGGCAATATACTTGCTGATTTTCGCCATCTTGTCGGTGCCGACGTCTTGCTTCGAAATCCACATCGATCGCCAGATCGTGTAAAGGAGGCCGACAACCCCCATCGCCAGGATTGCATACATCAAAGTATCCATGGGAATGTTTGGTTTATTCTTTTCAAGGGCGGCAAATTTAGCAGCTGCATATTAAGCGCCCAAACCGATCGGAATTTGGAATGGCTTCTTTTGTGGGCGTGTCCCTCCGGCGCCTTCATGGGCGATGCATGCATCGCCCCTACAACCCCCACCTCAGGCGCCTTCGGGTCGGGCCCCTGCGGGCTCGGCTGTTCGCCTCGGCCCGCCCACCATCCCACCCCACACCCTGCGCCACCCGCGTGGCTTCGACTCCGCTCAGCCAGCGGGTGTTTCCCATGGGCGGCGGTCCCTGAGCTTGTCGAAGGGCGGTCCGCCTCGCCCGACGGCTCGGCGCCCTCCGGGCCCCTCACGCGAACCTTCCGCTCCCTGAGCGGAGCCGAAGGGCGCGGAAGGCACCAGAACTTGCCCGCGGGGCTTCCACTTCGCTCAGCCTACACCTTCACACAAAAAATGCGGGACACAGGCCTGCAATGTCGGCCCATGCCCCGCATCTCATCGGGAGGATGATAAAACGATGGATTAGCTTTTCTGTTTCAGCAAATCACGGATTTCAGTAAGCAGCACCTCTTCTTTGCTCGGTGCCGGCGGAGCCGCCGGAGCTTCCTCTTCCTGCTTTTTCATCCGCTCTTGCAGGCGGTTATAGGCCTTCACCACCAGAAACATCACAAAGGCCACCAGCAAGAACGTCACAATGTGATTGATAAACATCCCATAACGGATGGCCACTTCGGCCACGGCATCACCGGCCCCTTCCGCCGACTCGGGCCGTGCAGCCACCATCACCCATTTCATCTGGGCGAAGTCCACGCCACCGGTGAGCCAACCGACCACCGGCATGATGATGTCATCCACCAACGATTTAATGATGGCCCCGAAATACATGGCCATGATCAGACCGATGGCCATTTCAACTACGTTGCCGCGAGCGATGAACTTTTTGAATTCTTGCCACATAAGCGTGCGTTTTAGGATTTAGACGACAAAGGTAATAAGCGATGATTGTAGTTGTGAAATCATTTTACGCCGGGCAAACGGTTCTTATGCTGACGACAGGCTATAACGGAATATTCCCGTGTTTTTTCCGCGGCAGCGTATCCACCTTGTTGCGTAAGATGCCGAAGGCCCGCAGCAGGCGGTCGCGGGTCTCGGATGGGCGGATGACTTCGTCGATGTAGCCCAGCTCGGCCGCCTTGTAAGGATTGGCGAAGTGGTCGGTATATTCCTGAATTTTCTCGTCGAGGAAAGCCTGCGGATCGTCGGCCTGCGCAATGGCTTTGCGGTAGAGGATTTCCACCGCACCCTTGGGCCCCATCACGGCAATCTCGGCCGTATGCCACGCATAGTTGAAGTCGGCGCCGATGTGTTTGGAGTTCATCACATCGTAAGCCCCGCCGAAGGCTTTCCGCGTGATGACCGTCACCCGCGGCACCGTGGCCTCGGCAAAAGCATACAGCAGCTTGGCCCCTTCCCGGATGATGCCGTTCCATTCCTGATCGGTGCCCGGCAAAAAGCCCGGCACGTCCACCAACACCAGCAGCGGGATGTTAAACGCATCGCAAAAGCGCACAAAGCGCGCCCCCTTCTTCGAGGCGTCGATGTCCAGCACGCCCGCCAGATGCGCCGGCTGATTGGCCACCACCCCGATGGGCATGCCGCCCATGCGGGCAAAGCCTACCACGATGTTCTCGGCATAGTCGGGATGGATCTCAAAAAACGAGTCGGCGTCGCAGATGCGGCGGATAACGTCTTTAATATCGTAGGGCATGGAAGGGTCCGGCGGCATAAAGTCGTCTAATTCGGGCACCAGTTCCGATGCCGCCGGCGTGTAGGGCCGTTCGGGCGGGCGCTCTTCGCAGTTCTGCGGGATGTAAGACAGCAACGTGCGAAGGCCCATCAGCGTATCCACTTCGTTGTCGAAGGTCAGGTGGGCCACGCCCGATTTGGTGGCGTGGGCATGGGCCCCGCCCAGATCTTCATGCGTCACTTCCTCGTGCGTCACCGTTTTCACCACGTTGGGCCCGGTGACGAACATGTAAGAGGTGTGTTCCGTCATCAGGATAAAGTCGGTGATGGCCGGCGAATAGACCGCTCCGCCCGCACACGGCCCCATGATGGCCGAAATCTGCGGGATCACGCCCGATGCCCGCACGTTCCGATAGAAAATGTCGGCATAGCCGCCCAGCGAACGAACGCCCTCCTGAATCCGCGCCCCGCCCGAGTCGTTCAGCCCGATCAGCGGTGCCCCGTTTTGCACGGCCAGATCCATCACCTTACAGATCTTGCGGGCGTGCATCTCCGACAGCGAGCCGCCGAACACCGTAAAATCCTGCGAAAACACAAAAACAAGCCGCCCGTCGATGGTGCCGTAGCCGGTGATGACCCCGTCGCCGGGCACCTTCTGACGATCCATCCCAAACTCGGTGGTCCGATGCACCACCAGCGCATCCAATTCCACAAAAGAGCCCGGATCCAGCAGCGTATCAACCCGCTCGCGGGCCGTCAGCTTGCCCTGCGCATGATGCTTTTTGATCCGTTCCGGGCCGCCGCCTTCCAGCGCCTGCCGGCGGCGCGCCTCTAACTGATGAAGTTTTTCCGCATTGGGAGAGGTGCTCACGCCGACAACATTTTTTCCAATTCTTCCGTCAGCTCGATGTTGTGATACACCTTCTGCACGTCATCGTCGTTTTCCAGCATGTCGATCAGTTTCATCACGCTTTTGAATTGCTCGGGCGTGAGCGTCTTCGTAATCGACGGAATGTATTGCAGGCCCGACTCTTTGGGCGCCAGCCCCTCACTTTCGAGAAACTTCTGGATGTTGCCAAAATCCCGCTTGTCGCAATAGACCGTCATCCAGCCGTCTTCGACTTCGATGTCTTCCGCGCCGGCTTCGATCAATTCCAGTTCCAGCGCTTCCGGGTCTTCCACTTCATCCAGCGGAATGGTGAAGACGCCTTTGTGGGAAAAGATATAGTCCATCGAGCCCGATTTGGCCAGCGATCCGCCGAATTTGTTGAAATAGGAGCGCACATTCGACACGGTGCGGTTGGTGTTGTCGGTGGCGCATTCCACGATGATGGCCACGCCGCCGGGCCCCGTGCCTTCATATTTTACTTCCACGTAGTCTTCACCGCCGCCGCCGCTTCCCTTTTTGATGGCGCGTTCGATGTTGTCTTTGGGTACGCTCGCCCCCCGGGCATTCTGAATGGCGGCCCGCAGGCGCGGGTTCGATTCCGGATCCGGCCCGCCCATCCGCGCCGCTATCTGCACTTCCCGCAGCAGCTTGGTGAAAAGTTTCGACCGCCGGGCATCCTGTGCGGCCTTCCGATGCTTGATGTTTGCCCACTTACTATGTCCTGCCATATCTTACCTGCTTGCAGGTTGCAAAGTTGTCAAAAATGCGGCGCCCGCTTTTGAATCCGCGCCCAATCGATCCAGCCCATCGGATGGGCTGCCAGCCCAGAAATGTCCCGCCGAAAAATCCGAAGCGTTTCATCATAATACAACACCACAAAGGGCACCCGCTCCCGCAGGTGGGCTTCCATGGCCCGATAGGCGGCCGTTCGCCCGGCCCGTGATGTCATCGACAACGCCGCCCGATAGAGGCTGTCGTAGTAAGGGCTCTGAAAACGCGTATAGTTGGGCCCGTGGGGCGGGATGTTGCCGCTGTAAAAAAGTGAGAGGTAGCTTTCGGCGTCGGGATAGTCGGCAATCCATGAGGCCCGAAAGATGGGCAACTCCCCCTGCAACATCCGCTGCCGATGGGCCGCAGCGGGCCGAACCGTCACCCGCGTCGGGATGCCCAGCTGTTGCCAGCTGCGCGCGACAAACAAACACAGGTCCAGATAGCCGCCCGTGGTGGCGATGTCCAGCGGCATCTTCCGCACGCCTTCCCGGAAGGCCTGCCGCAGGTAATAGCGGGCACTGTCGCGATGATAGGTATAGCCGGGCGTGCCGCTTAACAGGCCGGGCGGGGTGATGCCCTGACGCCCCGGCGTGCCCACGTTGCGCCGTAAATACCGAAGCATCTTCCCCCGGTCGATGGCAAAAGACAGCGCCTTCCGAAACGACCGGTTGCGCAATGGATGCCCCGCAGGCAAAAGGGCCGTGTCTTGCAGGATGCCCAGATATTCGGTGTTCAGAAAAGGCGCCCGCTGCCATCGATATTGCGTGCGCAGCGCCGGTTTGATGGCGCCCCCGGGCGTGAGAAAAAAGTCCGTGAGCGCCTTCTGCGCCCCTGCCAGCACGTCAATCCGACCGCTCAAAAAAGCCAGAAACTCGCTTTCGGGATTGTCGATGAAAGAGAAAAAGAGCCCTTCGAGGTAGGGCAGGGCGTCTTTTCCGTTTTTTCGGAAGTAATGCGGATGGCGAAGCAGGGAAAGGGCTTTGCCCGGTGCCCAGTAGTGAAAGCGAAACGGCCCTGAACCCACCGGATGCCGCCCGAAACCGTCCCGGCCGTAGCGCTCGACCGCTTCCGGCGGCACGATCCCGCAATAAGGCAATGCCAGCATCCCCAAAAACGGCCCGAAAGGACGCACCAGACGGATAATCACGGTCGTGTCGTCCGGCGCCTGAAAACCGTCCCGATAAGAGCCGCCCGGCGAGGCCACCACCCGATCCCGAAAAAGCCATGCCCCCGGCGATGCCGTGGCGCTGTCCATCAGCCGCCGAAGGCTATACACCACGTCCGACGCCGTAATCCGCCGTCCCCGCTCGCCGGCAAAACAGCCGTCGTCATGAAAAAATGCATCTCTACGAAGATGAAACACATACGTCCGCCCCGAATCCCGAACATCCCACCAATGGGCCAGCCGCGGCACCACCCCCAAAGCCGTGTCCACCCCTACCAGCGTGGTAAACAGCGCCTGACTGACCAGCATGTTGTTCAGCGTCGATGCAAACGCCGGATCCAGCGACGTCAGCCCCCCGTGGATGTTATACCGCAGAATCCCGGGATGCGCGTCCCTTCGCGGACCACAGCCTGCCACGAGCAGCACGCCCAATGTGAGCCACAGCAGGCCCCGTCGGCAAAGAGTTTTTTTTCTTTGCATGGAAACAAAAGTGCAAAAAGTCATGCGCCTCACATATTACGGACATGCCGCTTTCTCGGTGGAAACCAAGGGGAAAAACCTGCTCTTCGACCCCTTCATCTCGCCCAATCCGCTGGCAGCGCACATCAAGGTGGCCGACCTGCGGCCCGATTATATCTTGCTCTCACACGCCCACGGCGACCACGTGGCCGACGTCGAGACCATCGCCCGACAATCAGGCGCCACCGTGGTGTCCATCTTCGAAATTGCCGATTATTATGCGCAAAAAGGCATCCAATCCACCCATCCGATGAACTTCGGCGGCGCGTGGGACTTCGACTTCGGAAAAGTCAAAATGGTGCAGGCCGCCCATTCCAGCGTCTTCCCCGACGGCACCTACGGCGGCAATCCCGGCGGTTTCATCATCTCGAACGAAGAAGGCGCCTTCTATTATGCCGGCGACACCGCCCTGATGATGGACATGAAAATATGGGGCGAGCGATACGATTTCCGTTTCGTGGTGTTGCCCATCGGCGACAACTTCACCATGGGCGTCGAAGATGCCGTCACGGCAGCCCGCTTTCTGCAAGCCAAACGCGTCGTCGGCGTGCATTACAACACCTTCCCATATATCGAAATCGACACCGAAGCCGCCCAACGGGCCTTTCAGGCCGCCGGCATTGACTTACTTTTGCCCGTCATCGGAGAGACGATCGAATTATAGGATTGCATGGGAAAAGTCATCGCCATTGCCAACCAGAAGGGAGGAGTAGGAAAGACCACCACCGCCGTTAACCTCGCCGCCAGCCTCGCCGTCCTCGAACGGAAAGTCGTCCTCATCGACGCCGACCCGCAGGCCAACTCAACCTCGGGCCTCGGCATCGACCCCAAAGAGGCCGCCCCTTCCATGTATGAGGTGCTCATCGGTCAGGCCGCCGCCGAAGCCGCCCTGCGGGAGACCAGCGTCCCCCATCTGCAACTGCTGCCTTCCCGCATCGACCTCGTAGGCGCCGAAGTCGAACTCATCAGCATGGACGACCGCGAGCGCGTCATGCGCCGCACCATCGAACCCCTGCGAACGCAGGCCGACTATGTCATCATCGATTGCGCCCCCTCGTTGGGCCTCATCACCGTCAATGCCCTCACCGCCGCCGACAGCGTCCTCATCCCCGTCCAGTGCGAATACTTCGCCCTCGAAGGCCTCGGAAAACTGCTCAACACCATCCGCATCGTCCAGCAAAGCCTCAACCCCCACCTCACCATCGAAGGCGTCCTGCTCACCATGTTCGACGGCCGCCTCCGCCTGTCCAATCACGTGGCCATGGAAGTCCGCCGATACTTCAAAAACCTCGTCTTCCGCACCGTCATCCCCCGAAACGTCCGCCTCAGCGAAGCCCCCAGCTACGGCATGCCCGCCTTGATGTATGACATGAAATCCACCGGCGCCCGCAACTACCTCGACCTCGCCCGAGAAATCATCCAGCGAAACGAACAAGTCGAACCCGTCCACTGACCTCCCATGAAAAGCAACGAGGAGAAAATAAAAGCCCTCGAAAAGAAAATCAGGGCGTTAGAACGCATCCTCAACAAACAGGACCTGCTGCTTGCCTACTATGAAAAGCTGATGGAGCTGGCCAGAGAGGAATACGGCATCGAGTTCAAAAAAACGCCGCCTCCCGCCTCACCCGACACCCCGCCCAGGAAATCGGACGACCAATGAACCCACCCTGCGCGCGGCCTATTTCCCTCACAGCCCTTCACTCATTGCGATAAGCTGTTTTTCATTTTTTGGGCGTGCCCCCTCGCCTTGCGGCTCGGGGTCGGGCCCCTGCGGGCTCGCTGTTCGCTCGGCCCGCCGCCGCCTTCCCACCCGCACCGCCCGCGCGGCATTCCCGGTAGGGGCGCAGCATGCTGCGCCCCTACAAACCCCACCCCGCAGGCGGCGTCGGTCCGCCTCGCCTTACGGCTCGGCGCCCTCCGGGCCCCTCACGCGAGAGATTTAAGAAACTCCTCCCCTTTTCAAGGGGAGGCCGGGAGGGGTTATTTATGACAAAGGGTGCAGCATCGCTGCGCCCCTACAATGGTTTTGCCGCATCAGACCGAGAAACAAGGCCGCCCCCCCGAACATCCCCCTTCCGCCCCCTGAGCGGAGCCGAAGGGCGCGGAAGGCACCAGAACATGCCCGCGTGGTATGTAGGGGCACGGCATGCCGTGCCCCTACGAAACGGATGCCTCTGCGGGCCATGTTGGCCGTCCCTTGGGGGTAGGGGCGAAACATATTTCGCCCCTACATGGTTTTTCGTCCATTTTCTTGTATCAGTCGGGCATTTTTCGGGGACGGGTATGTGGTAGGGGCGCAGCATCGCTGCGCCCCTACAATGATTTTGCCGCATCAGACCGAGAAACAAGGCCGCCCCCCGAACACCCCCTTTCCGCTCCCTGAGCGGAGTCGAAGGGGCGGCCGGTCCCCTGACATCAAAAAATCCCGAATTTTCCGCTATTTAGATTTTTCTTCGTATCTTAGCGGTGCTAAAACAATAAGTTATGAAAGGTATTAGCAAATCAGGGAGCATGTCGCATGTCGCATGTCGCATGTCGCATGTCGCATGTCGCATGTCGCATGTCGCATGTCGCACAATAGGTGCATTATTTGTGATGTTGTTGGCGGTAACCTCGTTACGCGCGCAGCAGATGCATAGCAAGTGGTTGCGGGGCGGCATCGGGAA
>Ga0256832_1000863_pt1 | contig 20197 bp, 17 predicted proteins | sample 134614metaG_FD_190534 | JGI IMG/M metagenome (GOLD analysis project Ga0256832, IMG submission 190534) | Hydrothermal vent microbial communities from Lau Basin, Pacific Ocean - 134-614 | ecosystem: Environmental > Aquatic > Marine > Hydrothermal vents | place: Pacific Ocean: Lau Basin | collected...
AATTGATTTTTTAGTTCAGAGTTTACTTTTGCCTCAGCTGATAATTCTTTATATTCTAAAGGTGGCCCCCAAAAAACTGGACAACAAATTAAGGCTCTAATAATTTATATATGGAACACTTCAATTGATCTTGCTATAATTCAACAGGGCTGACGCATCAAAATAAGTTAAATCAAAAAGGAAGAAAAAAGAATAAGCACGTTAATCTGTATAAATGGAAGAAAAAGGACTATATAAACAGATAAACTTGGCAGTAAAACACTTTGAAAGTCTAGAAGACCCAAGAATAGAAAGAACAAAGCAGTATCCTCTAATAGAAATCATAGTAATAACATTAAGTGCCATACTTTCAGGTGCTGACAGTTTTTATGAGATAGCTTTGTTTGGTAAGACAAAACAAGATTGGTTAAAGCAATTTCTAAAACTAGAAAATGGAGTTCCATCTCATGATACATATAATCGAGTAATCTCACTACTTGAGCCAGCAAACTTTCAAGCATGTGTTCTAGAATGGATAACCGCATTTATCGGCGGTAAACTCAATAAAGAGGATATATTGTCAATTGATGGTAAGCAGCTAAGGGGTTCAAAAAAAACGAATCTTAAAGCTGTACATATGTTGAATGTTTGGTCTCATAAACATGGCTTATGTCTTGCTTCCACCGCCATAGAATCTAAAACTAATGAGATAACCGCTGTACCAGAACTACTCGACACACTTTCACTATTAGATTTAACGGGCTGTATAGTCACAGTAGATGCACTTAATACCCAACGTGATATAGCTCTCAAAGTTGAAGAGCATAAAGCGGATTATGTTATGGCACTTAAAGCTAATCAGGGAACTCTTTATGAAGATGTAAAATGGTTGTTTAATAACGTTTATGAACTAGAGGAAGATAGCTTTGCAGAAACTCATAAAGTTAATCGGGGACGAGATGAGTATAGGTCTTGTACAGTGATATCTGATATCAGTTATTTAGAAACACATAATTGGCCTAAGCTTAATACCGTTGCTAAACTTGTCTCCGAACGTAAAATACAAGGACGGATAACTCGAGAAGTTCGCTACTACTTATCTAGCTTAGAACCTACAGCAGCAGAGTTTTTACACATAGTTCGTAGCCATTGGGAAATCGAAAATAAGCTGCACTGGGTATTAGATGTTATTTTTCATGAGGATCAGCATAGCTATGCGAAACCTTGGGGTGTCGAAAATATGTCTGTTCTAAGACAACTTGCTTTAAATCTATTTAGACAAGATAGCTCTAAAGGCTCTCTTAAGGGTAAGCTTAAGAGAGCTGCTTGGGATGATCACTTTCGTGCCTCTATTCTTAATGGTCTTACTACTTTTTAAGATGCGTCAGCCTTGGCACCCGAGGTTATATGGTATAATTGAGGTCTAAACCATGTTATGCTCGAGTGAATTATGAAATCAGAGAAATTGAATTCAGAACAAAAAGAGCTTTTACAAGAAATTGATTCTGCAGGGGTTGAAGTGAATTATTTTCTGGCTAGAAAAGAAGCCGATGATAGGGATGAGTACTCGTCTCATATGAAAACCGCTCTTTTGACGTTGGAAAAGGTTAAGAATGATATAGATACTTATTTTGAAAGGCTCTTGCTAGATGAAAAATATCGAAATAACAAGCGAGAGGATTTTTATCAGATTCAAATAGACCCAAGTAAATTATATGGCACACGCATTGGGTTACGTGAATTTCTCGGAAGATATTATTGTTTTGAAAGGCATAAAGCTACTATTCGAGGTGAGTCATCTGAGTTTCTTAACAGTTACTTTTGGGCGGGGGATACGGAAACTACTGATAATGTGGTAGATCTTGATAAGCAGTTTGGAGACATGGACAATGGTTATGCATATGCCTTTTTTGAGCCGCCTTATGGTATAAGAGGCAGTGCCAAAGAAAAAGAGGCACTATTTCATCGTTTGGAAAGGCAATTTTTTGGTAAATTTGATGTTAAAGCACAAATATGGAATTGGTCTGATGAATGTTCAAATTATTTTGAAGAAGGTAATGAATGGTGGGGTGCCTATTTCTACACTTATTCTCTGAGAGATTCAGATACAATTCTTGGAGTTGTGGCTTCGGCAACAGATTAGGAAGTTTAGCAGAGAAGATAAAGAATGTTGAAATATGAAAATAATTAATTCAACAATATTACTTGGAATTTAAATTAAGCTGTATTAAATGTGCTAAAATATATGCAAGATTTGATTGTATACATCTTTTGCGAGGTAAACACAATGACAACTGTAACTTTGCGTGAACAACTACAGAAATAAATAGATATATTGCCAGATGACATCGTTCAACAGATTGTTGACTTTATATTCTTTATGATAGCAAGGCGAGATATAGTTCCATCGTATAGCGATTGGACTAATAAGCGATGGCAAGATTTTTCCTTTGCTACTACTTCTTTTTTTAATACTAGCCTAGGCAGTTGTTAGCTTTTTGATAAAGTATTTTTCTTCTATTTGCGCAGGCTCGAGCGATTTTGAAAATAACCAGCCTTGACCGTATTCACAGCCTAAAGCTTTTAGGGTTTCTAACTGTTCTTGGGTTTCTATGCCTTCGGCTATAATTGCTAAGTTTCTTAATTTTGCCAAAGCTATAATTGTTTCTACTAAAGCTTGGTCTTCTTTTTGGCCAATCATGCTAATGAATGAGCGATCTATTTTTAAGACATCAAATTTGATTTTGTTGAGATAACTCAAAGAAGAGTAGCCTGTTCCAAAATCATCAATATGTATGGCGATGCCCTTTTCTTGCAAGCTATCTAATATTTGTATTCCTCTATTAGGGTTTTCCATGATTGTGCGCTCGGTAAGCTCGAGCTTAAGCTCGTGATTATATATGCCAGTTTCTTGGATAATTAGTCTCAAAGTATCGATAAAATCTTTCATTTCGAAAGTTTTAGCACTTACATTAACGCTAACAGAGAGGTTCTTTAAATTGTATTTTTTACGCCAGTTTACTAACTGCTTACAAGAATTTCGTAAAACCCAGATATCAATTTCGGTGATATAAGCTGTTTCTTCTGATATGGGTATAAAGATTTCAGGGCTGATTAACTTCTGCTTATCGGTATGATACCAACGCAATAATGATTCAAAACCAATAACTTCCTTGTTGGAAATATTAAATATTGGCTGAAACTCGAGCCTAAGCTCGTCTTTGTCAATTGCTTGGCGTAAATCACTGTCTATTTGCAAGCGTTCTACAATTTTATCATGCATTGCTGGGTTAAAAATACTGAGCTTATTTTCTGAGTTTTGCTGTTTTGCTTCATACATTGCAATATCAGCGTCTCTTAATAGGTCATTAGCATTTTTATAGCTTAATTCATTAAATGCTAAGCCAAAACTAGTACTTATATTAATCTCTCTACCATCATAAATAAAAGGTTGGTTGATGGCAGTTTGTACTGTATTGCTAATATCAAGCGCTTGGGATTTTGAGCCTATATTTTCAATCAATACGCAAAACTCGTCGCCACCCAAGCGAGCTGCCGTATCAGTTTCACGCAAAACCATCTTCAATCTATTAGCAATTTCAATTAGCAGTTTGTCACCTACGTAGTGACCATAGCTATCATTAACTAATTTAAATCGATCAAGGTCAAAAAATAGAATAGCAAAAGTATTTTTATTGCTCAAATTTCGCTTGATATTTTGATCTACGCGGTCTAAAAATAAACGTCTATTTGCTAAGTCTGTTAGCTCATCATAAAGAGCTTGTTGTTTTAATGATTCTTCTAGTTTGACTCTTTCACTAATGTTTCTGGTTGAAGCTACATAGGCAACCATATTATCATTTTCATCATAGACAAAGTTACCCAACGACTCTAGCCAGACGTATTGACCATTTTTGTGCTGTTTTCTGTAGATTAATGGTTTTTGATTGGCATTCCCATTGTGAGGGGTTTTTTGATTATCTTTAATTAATTGATGCCAGTAGATTTTTAAAGATTCTATATCGTCAGGGTGGGTCTTATCAATATAATTTTCTTCAATAATTTCTTCTGGGCTATAACCAAGCACATCTTTAACGGAAGGGCTTATATAAAGCCTAGTACCATCTAGGGCATGTAGTGAGATAACATCTTTAGTATTTTCCGCTAACAGTTTAAGTTGCAATTCGCTCTCATTGACCTGTTTAAAGAGTTTGGCTCGAGCCAAACTTATGCTTAGTTGTTCAGCTAAAGAATGGGCTAATTCAAAATAGGTATCATCAAGTTCTTTAACATGTTCTATATTTAAAACTCCAATTACTTCTTCGTCAATCTTTATTGCTACGGCAATTTCGGAGCAAATTTCACTTTCTCCATCACCTACATATATTGCCGAATTACTAGTGTCAGGCAAAAAGACATCAACTCCGGTTCTAGCTACCTCTGGAATTATGCCAAGCCCTTTACTGATATTTTCTTTGATTAATGGACTTATATTGTAGTTTGTTGGATGAAAAATATTTACCTTATTTTGCTCAAATATTATTATCGCAACAAAATTATTCTTAAGAGTAGCTGCAATAATATCGACTGTCTTTTGTAGCAGGTTTTTGATATTTGTTTCTTGAGCGGTATATTTAATAATTTCATTCAAAATATACAGTTTTTGCCTTTGTCTTTCGGAGGTTTTGAATAATTTTTCGTAGTTCTTAGCTTGTTCTTGGGCTTGGTTTAATATTTGAGTTCTTTGTAACATGTTAGCGACTTGACGCCCTAGTATTTGAGCCATCTCCAAAGAGCTTTCTTCAAAATCATAAGAACTTGTGCTATCTAAGCAAAAAAACCCTTGCAAAAATCCAGAGATTTTAATTGGAATATATAGAGTTGCTTTGATTTCTTCAATTTTTCCATACTTTCTACGTATTTCTAGCTGCTCGGTATTTAGCCCTGCTAACTGTATTTTTTCTAAATTCCTGACTATAAAAGATGATTTTGGTAAGCTATAGTCAAATGGGAAATCTTCAATAGCAAAACTAATTTTTTGAAGTGCTGTAATATCAAAACCATAGCTTGTTTCAAAATGAAAACGATTATCATCTTTTAACAGTAAAACACTACCCTTATCTATAATAGGAATGATTTCTATGGCTTTTTTTAAGAGCTCCTGATAGAATTCAGTGTCAATACTGCCATCCAAAAATTTATCAGAGATATCAACTATGGATTGTCTAAAAATTGCTAATTGCTCGAGCTTACTGTCCACTTTTTGTTTTTCGATTAGTAGCTTTAAATGGTTTGCTGAGTTAGCTAAAAAATTGCGTTCTTCTAAATCAAAAGCATATGGAATTTGGCTCGAGGCTATTGCAAGATAGCTGCTATTTGTATTTTCTGTTATTAATGATATAAAAAGAGACTTTCCTAGTTGATATTTAAGGTCAAAATCTTCAATGTAGCTATTGCTTTTATTAGAAAGTAATTCTAAAATTACATCTTTAGTTTCACCAGATATAGTTGTGTATTCTTTTTGGAGCTTGCCATTATGCCTAAAGTAATTAACAACTTTGGTTTTAGCTTTGTCAGTTATTTCTAAAATTGATATTTTTTCAACAGATAAGTTTTCTGTTTCCAAAATTATTTTGGCTATTCTAGCTGAGCTTTTAACACTTAAATTCTGCTTAGCTAATTTTTGCTCAAATTGTGCATAGGCAAATTTTAGATTGGCCTCTTTTATTAATTTTGTTTGTAAATGAGACCTTTGGACAAAATCAGTGATTTTTTGTGAAAATATTTCTGATAGCCTTTGGGCATCAATATCAAAAGCATGAGAGGATTGAAAGCTATCTAATGAGAAAATTGCTACCAAATCACCTTCTAAGAAAATTGGGATTGCCAAGGTGGCCTTGATTTTTTCAATTAACGGCAAAGCTTTTTTTAATAGTTTAAATTGCTCTTTATCAATATGTGATTCCTCTAAACTTTCGCTGTGCCTTTTAACCAGAGCTTTGGTATTTTGGTTAAATTCGCCAAAGAATACTTGTTCTTTGGTATAAGATATATTCTCGACACTATCTAAAGGAAAGCCGACCGCTGCTTGATATTTAAATTTGCCATCTTTTGATTTTAAAACTACGCTACCCATATCCGCATCAGGGATTAGCTTTACGGCATGCTCGAGCACAAGCTGATAAAAAGAATTGCTAATACTTTTGGCTCCTGTTTGATTAGCCAAAGAAATTAGAGCTTGTTGAAATTCAGACAATCTCTCTATTTGTTTGTAATCCAGAACATGACTAGAAACATCTTTTATTTCTAATAAATAAGCATTGATTTTAAGTCCCATGGGCTTTACAGGGTAAAAGCTAATATCAGCATAAATATTAAGTTCATCTAAATCATAGCTAAAAATATTGACCGCAATATCTTTAAAATGTTCTTCTTTTGAAGGAAGACTAGGGATTATCTTATATATATCTTGCCCAATTGCTGGCTTAGGCAACTCGTCAAAGAAGATTTTTGCCGCAGAATTGTAATTAATTATATTTGCTTGTTTGTCCAATAAAACAATTGGGTTATTGTTTGAACTAAATAAACCATGATAGGTATTAGGTAAACTCTCGATGAGTTTATTGCGAAATAAAGCAATTATTAAACTGAGGCTAGAAAAGAAGAATACTAAGCTTAAAGAATGATAATCACGATGGACAAGAGTATTAAAACCTATCAAAAAATAAGCAATTATTGCTAAAGACGGTAAGTATATTGAGGTCAATAATGCTCTAAATTGATATTTTGATAAATGTGTTTGCTTAGCTAAAGTTTTATGAAACAAAAATGTACTAGGTAATAAAATACTGAGTTGAAGTATTGAACTAATAAGCCAAGCTATTTCAATTATTTTTGTAAATCCGTTACTTAAGCCATTATTAGAATTATAGCCAAGAAGACTTATAGCAAAAAAAACAAGAATTAAATAGCTGAATTTGAATAACGGGGTATACCACTGTTTTTTGATATTTGTATATGAAATAACAAAATCAAGCCATAAAATACTGATAATGGATAAGCTTAAAGTCTGAAGCCCTAGCAAAAAAACAGGCAGAACTGTAAATGTTTTGAAAATAAGCATAAATGACAAAGCTGCCCAAATTGCATTAATGCTCAGAATTGCTCCTAGTATTTTATATGGAGCTGGCTTTGATAATAAACCAATTCCTACAATACCCCCTATAACCGCAGTTACAATTGTAGTGATTAGCAAAATGTGTTCAAAAAAAATCATTTATTTGGCTTCCTCTCCAGTAGCCGAATTATTATTATGGTTGCAAAAACTTATGACCACAATAAACTTTAAGATAGCACCATGTTAGTCACAAAGTTCTTACATTGTGAGGTTTTTTATTGGCATTTTTGAATTTGTTCTAAAGCGTAAATAAATTTATGAATTTTGCCAGATTATAGACAAAAAAAATATTACTGCAGCTAATAGCTAGTTTAATTGATAATAGGCGTTTATGGTTGTTCTATAGCCATTTTTTGTTTCCACTTTTACCGACTTTGTTTCACTCAGGGTCTCAAAGCCATGATTTTGCATTAATTGGTCTATTTCTTTAGCACTCAATAGTACAAGCCGTCTGTTTGGGGCAAAGCCAGTATATAGATACTTTGTATCTTCTATTAATTCTAAACCTTTACCATGAGGGTCAGAGTCAGGGCTAAAGTGAGCTACTAATAGCTTGCCCTTTGGCTTTAATACTCGTGCTAGCCCAGCTACAGTTTTATGCCATTCGGCTTCGCTTTGGGCATCTTGAATAATGCCCAAGGCAACAATAAAATCAAAATAATTATCTTCAAATTCTAGCTCTGACATTGACATTTCTAAAACTCTTTTGTTTACCTCAGCATCTGGCAAAATATCTTTTAAACGCTCTTTAGTTTTAGCTAGCATGGCTTTTGATGAATCAATTGCATAAAAATCAAAGCCCCTTTGAGCTAAGTAGATGGTATTTCTACCGGCTGCACAACCTAAATCTAGAAAGCGGGTTTTAGGAGGGTAATTTTGACTAAGCTCGAGCAAACGGTGGTCAGGTTTTTTACCAGCAAATTGTTCAACAATATTTTTATCTTCCCAGTGGTTCATCCGATCATAATTACATCAACAATCCCAGGAGCATGTACTCCTATGGTCAAAGTCAGCTCAATATCCGCTGTGCGGCTTGGGCCTGTGGCCTGTACCCAGGCACTGGGTAAGCTATCTACTTGTTCAATGGCCTCTGCCATAGTGGGTAGCAATTGCTCTGATTTTACAATAGCAATGTGATGGGCTGGCAGTAGAGTTGCCAAACGACCAACTGAGCTCTCCAAAACAAGGGTGCCAGTATTGGCTATTAGGCAATGAGCCGAGCTAATGCCAATATCTGCTTCTGAGATTTTATCAGCCCTAGGGATGTCAATTTTATTAATAATAGTTTTGATTAATTTATCAGTTGTAGCAGCAAAAGATTTAGCCTTGGCTTCAGATATAATTTCTAAAGCTTTTTCACCGGCTTCTTTTTTAGTCTTGACCAGAAAAAATCTACCACTTACCGCTTCAAACTCTTCTTTAAATTGAGCTATTAAGTCTTTGCTATTAAAGTCCTTAATTGTCGCCAAAAGATTTGGGGCAGGTGGCACGGGGTCGTTGGCATTGCGATGCAGCGAACTGCGAACTTGTTTTAAGAAGTTGGCTTTATTCATTTTTCATCCTTTAAGTCACGCCATAATTCTCGAAAAGATTTTTGGGCTGGGGTCTTAAAATCTCTTTCTTTGAGCCATTCTTTTAATACCGGAATGTAGTTGCCTTTTATATGACCTTCGCGAGATAAAAATTGGCTGCCGAGACGAGCAATTTTTGTGCCGCTATTCCAAACTAGAGGGTGAGTTGCCATAAAAGCAAAGGCCCCTATGCCAGCCTTTTCTGCCTTGGCCGAAAGCCCTTGCTTGACGGCTCTTTGACGATGCTCGAGCAGTAGCTCTGGCAGGGGTATTTTGACTGGGCAAACTTCACCACATGCCCCACAAAGACTGCAAGCTTGTGGTAACTGATGAGTACTCTCTAGGCCCAATAAACCAGGGTCTAAAACAGAACCAATTGGCCCGGGGTAGACCCAGCCATAAGCATGTCCACCCACATTTTGATAAACAGGACAGATATTTAGGCAAGCCCCACAGCGAATGCAGCGCAAGGCATCGCGTAATTTGGGGTCAGCTAAAACATTGCTACGACCATTATCAATTATTAATACATGCTGCTCTTCTGGGCCGTCTGGGTCGTTTTGCTTTTTGGGGCCAGTTATTATAGAAACATAGCTGCTCGCTTTTTGACCAGTAGCACTGCGTGGCAATATCGTCAAAAACGCACTCAAATCTTTTAAACGTGGGATTATTTTTTCTAAACCCATTATTGCCAAATGAATTTTTGGCTGGCTGGTAGTAAGGCGGATATTACCTTCATTTTCTACTAATACAATGCTGCCAGTCTCAGCAACTGCAAAGTTAGCCCCAGATATACCCATATCAGCTTTTAAAAAACCTTTGCGTAGAGCTTCTCTGGCTGCTTTTGTTAATTCAATAATACTAGCGTCTTCTTTGGTGCCTAATTTTTGATGGAATAATTTGGTAACTTGCTCGCGGGTTTTGTGCATGGCTGGGCCAATAATATGGCTTGGGAAGTCATTATCTAATTGTAAGATATATTCACCCAAATCAGTTTCTAAGGTTTCTACACCAATAGCTTCAAGAGCATCATTTAATAAGATTTCTTCTGTGACCATTGATTTAGCTTTAACAACAGTTTTGACATTTTTCTCTAAAGCTAGCTCAGTTACTATTTTATTGGCTTCATCAGCATCTGCTGCAAAATGTACCTGTACGCCTAAGCTTTCTAAGTTTTCTATAAATTCTTCTAAATAATGATCTAGGTATTCAATAGTATGAGCCTTGATAGCTCCGCAATAGTTACGTAAATCTTCAAAATTATCCAAGCTAGAAATTGCTTTTTCTCTTTTAGCTACAAAGGTTTTGGTAGCCCGCTTCATGGCAATTTGTAGGTTCTCGTTTTTTAGAGCTTTTCTGGCATTGTCTTTAAAATTATGAGTGCTAATTTCCATGCTCAATTCCTTCCCAAAGAAGCTCGACTACATGTTTCACTTCCAAATCTACATTTTCGCGGCGCATGCTACCTGCGATATTCATTAAACAACCGCCATCGGTTGAGCTTAGGATGTCTGCTTTAGTTTCTATGATACCTTCGGTTTTGGCTCGAGCCATAGCTGCCGAAATCTCTGGCATTTTTACACTAAATAAGCCGCCAAAACCACAACAAACATCGCTATTTGCTGCTTCTATTAGCTCTGCCCCAGCAGTTTTTAACAAAATTCTGGGTGATTCTTTAATATTCATATAACGAAGGGCATGGCAAGAATCATGATAAGTTACCCGCTTACCTGAGAGATTGGAGCCAATATCTGTTTTTTCTAAGACCTCGGTAATAAAGCTAGTGAGTTCATAAGTTCTGTTGGCTAAATCTTTACTTGCTTCATAAGTTTTTGCAGATTCACGAAACATTTCGGGGTAATGGGTTTTTACCATTGCGCCACATGAGCCGCTTGGCAAGACTACATAGTCATAGTCTGTAAAAAGACCAATATGATGTTCGGCAATTTCTTTGGTTTCATCTAGATAGCCTGCATTATAGGCAGGTTGTCCACAGCAAGTTTGGGCTTCTGGAAATTCAATATCGACCCCTAGATGCCTTAATAGTTTTACTGAAGCAAGCCCTAATTCGGGAAATAATTGATCAGCTAAGCAAGTAACAAAAAGAGCAACACGCATTATATATGCCCACCTTTCGCAAACTCATTATAATATGGATTTTTAAATTATATTATGGCATTTGAGCTGTGTTTTTAATTTTTCATGCCTAGTTTGCCAAATTTACACCGATGAGGTTATCACTTGGGTCTTTGAGGTTTAGTTTATCCATAGGGTTTTTACGATTGCCTAAGTAACCTTCTAAGTCAAGAACAGATAGCGGCTTACTGTAGATATAGCCTTGGACCTCGTCACATTCTAAGGTATTCACAAACTCTAACTGGTCTATGGTTTCTATGCCTTCTGCTACAATATGCAAATCCAAATTTTTGCCTAAAGTGGCAATAGAGCGAATAATGGCTGCATCTTTGGGGTTAAAGTTATCTTTTTGAATATCTTCTAAAAAGCTTTTATCTATTTTTAAGCTGCTAATTGGCAAGCGTTTTAAATAATTTAAAGAAGAATAAGCGGTGCCAAAATCATCAATTGCGATATGAATACCTGCGTCTTTTAACGCATCTAGCTTGCTAATATTAGATTCTATATTTGCCATTGCTGCACTCTCGGTAATTTCTAGTTCTAATTGGCTAGGCTCGAGCCCATTGTTTTCTAATACTTCAAATATCTGCTCAACAATATCAACTTGTTGGAGTTGCTTAACCGATAAATTCACGGCAACTCTTAAGTCCTTGCCCTCTTTTTGCCAGATTTTGGCTTGTTTACAAGCTTGTATTAAAACCATCTTGCCTAATTCATCAATTATGCCAATCTCTTCGGCTAGCGGGATAAAGTCATTAGGCATAATCAAACCCCGTTCGGGGTGTTGCCATCTAACTAGGGCTTCTACGCTTTTTATTTTGTTGCTTTTTAATTCTATTCTAGGCTGGTAGTGTAAGACAAACTCATGTTCTCTGATGGCTCTTTTTAGGTCTTGCTCGAGCCTCATGCGTTTAGATGCTTTTTCTTTTAAATTGTCAGTATAAAAACTATAACGGCCCTTAGAGATGTTTTTTGAATGATACATTGCAGAATCAGCCCTTTTAATTAAATCAGTAGCATTGTCCGCATGCTCAGGGTATTGGGCAAGGCCTAAGCTGGCACTTACAAAGATTTTATTGTTGTTAAAATTAAAAGGCGGCTCTAGGCTTCTTAAGATTTTTTTGGCAATATTGACACTATCTTCTTGAGATTTTACGTTTTTTACAATTATGGTAAATTCATCGCCACCTAAGCGAGCGATAGCATCGGTTTTACGCATACACGATCGTAATCGTTCTGCTACTTCTTTTAATAAGGAGTCGCCAGCATCATGGCCAATACTGTCATTTACCAGTTTTAAGCCGTCAACATCCAAAAATATCAAGGTAACCGATTCATTTGGCAAATTATAGTCAATTGCTCTTTGCAAGTTGGTCAAAAAGAAGCTCCGATTTGGAAGCATAGTCAAAGAGTCGTAATTAGCTAACTGAGTTAATTCAGCATTGCTACGGGCTAATTCATTTCCTAGCTGAATGCGCTTCATTAGTACAGCAATGGTAGTAATAAAGATATGGCTCATCTCCAAGATATCAGCTGCTAACTTGCTTTCCTTGCTGGTACTTAAGCTAAAGAGAGCAATAATTCTATTAGCATCTATAATTGGGAAAATTATAGTTTCGCTTTCCTCTTGGCAGCAAAATATTTTTTCTATTAAGTCTTTGTCTGGGTAATTTTTTAAATGAGATGCCTTAATAAACATCATATTGCTGTTTACTATCACAGGTTTTTTAGGTAATTTTAAACCTTTACTTGTAAAACCACATTCTGAGATAGGCATGTCACAGTTAATGCTCGATACAGCCCTAAAATAATTGCGATTATTTCTGATAAATAGTACGCCAGATTCAATAGCTGGTAAGATTTTGATTGCAGCTTCTATTAAGCGATCATAAAATTTCATATCATAGCCAGCTTTTAAGAGATGTTTGGAGGTTTTTATCAATTGATTTTGAAATTTGGACCAGCGTTCTAGTTTTAATTGGCTATGTTTTTGAGCAGTTATATCTCGGCAGACACCGTCATAATATAAAATTTCCCCTTTTTCATTTTTTATGGCTTTGGTATCTTCAGAAATCCAAATTCTCTCACGAGTTTTATAGGCATATACCTCTGATTCAAAATCAGTTACTTGACCTGTTTTTGAGATTTGTTTTAAAAACTCTTTATTGCGGTTTTTGTCAACATAAAGCTGTTGGGCAAAGTTTTTTATTTCTAGTAATTCTTTTTCACTGTCTAAACCATTTAGCTTGATATAAGCTGGATTTGCTTTTAGTATTTTGCCATCTAAGTCTACTCTAAAAATACCTTCGCCGATATTGTTAAAAATAGCTTGATAGTCCTCTAAGGCATTTTGTCTTAGAGATTCTAAGTTTTGCCTATGACTTAGGTCTCTAAAGCTAATAATAGCCCCACCATCTTGGGCTAAACGCAGGCTGAGCTTGAGCGGAATCTTTTGATTTGCTATTTCTAAACTAAGTTCTTCTTTTATTAGTTCCTTATGTTCTTTTAGTGACTCACAAACTATACTACCAGCAAACAAATCACTTATACTATTAGGTACCTCAATTGGGAAAATCTCTTTGGCTTCTTTACTGGCAAAGAGGATATGACCATCTTTGTCAACAATCAATAAACCTAAATCAACAAAGTCAACTAATGACTGAAATTTTTCTTTTTCTTTAAGCATTTCTTGGATTTGTGCATTCAAAATATTACCCCATTAATATTGAAGGTTGAAATCATTGCTTAAATTCTATGATATTGACTGTCACAAAATAATTACAATCTAAGCTATCTTTATGACCTAATAATGGCATAATAGGCGTGAATCACACTATAGAGTTGGCTTTAGTAATTTTATTAACAATTAAATATTTTTACAATTATTTACAAGTCGGCAGGCTTTTTATATAATTAGCCAGTAGGATATTTATGTTCTTGCTGCAGTAAAATTAATAGAGGAGATTATAGTGAGTAATATTAAATCAATTTTAGCCAGTGGTGGAAATCAAATTTTATCTGTAGCACCTGATGACAATATTTTAGAAACGCTCAAAAAACTGTCTGAGTATGGAGTAGGAGCTTTGCTTGTGCTCGAGCATGACAACTTAGTCGGAATTGTTTCCGAGCGTGATTATGCTCGCAAGGTAATATTAGAGGGTAAAAATTCAACCGATACTAAGGTAAAAGAAATTATGACTCCTAATCCAATTACAGTTGGTGCCAATGACTCGCTAAAGACTTGCATGGAAACTATGACCAATAACCATATTCGACATTTACCAGTAGTTGATAATGGCAAAATACTTGGGGTTCTATCTAACCGTGATTTATTAAAAGCTGTGATTTCTCAGCAAGAATTCTTGATTGACCAATTAGAAAGCTATATTCAAACTGGCCAGATGTAAGAATAACTAATCGTCTGTAAAATAAAATATGCTAAAACTTGCACTGTCTGATATTATCCACAGATGAAAAGACCAAAAATATTACTTAGTAGCTCTACCTTGGCTAAGCCGGCAGGTTCGGTTGGCACAAATTCGGCAGTTGGTAGCAACTATAGCAATGCCATTGTAAAAACGGGCGGCCTTCCTGTTTTGGCACCTAGCCTCGAGCCTAGTCTAGCTCAAGATTTTATAGATATCTCTGACGGGCTTTTATTAATAGGCGGAGTAGACGTAAACCCTATTCATTTTGGGCAAAGCCCAGATATTAATTTGGGTTTTGTTGACAAAGAGCGAGATGATTTTGAATTAGAGCTTTATAAATTAGCCAAGGCTAAAGGCATTCCAATTTTTGGGATTTGTCGGGGCATACAAGTGATTAATATTGCCGAGGGCGGCACTTTATTCCAACATTTGCCAACGGTTGATAACACTATACAGCACGGGCAGCAAAACCCTGATGGTAGCCCATTTCATATGCTTAGGCTCGAGCCTAATTCTTTATTAGCCCAAAAATACAATAGCTTGTCTCTAAACACTAATTCTTATCATCACCAAGCCATAGATAAACTAGCTGATAGTTTAAAAGCCGTAGCTTGGTCAGAAGATGGCATAATCGAAGCCATAGAAAGCAAAAGCGATGATTTTATCTTTGGCGTGCAATGGCACCCCGAGGCCAGTGTGCCAAATTACCCAGGCCACTTAGAACCATTTGAAATCTTTATGGAAGCAGTGAATTTGCGTTTGGGTTGAAGCGTTTTGTAAAGACTGAGAATTTATCTAGCGAAAGTAATTTTGTAATCCTTATGCCTCAGTTAGTTTTTGCTTGTGGACATCCTCCATGTTAAATAATGGTGTCAACCTAGCATCTTTGGGTACGCTATGACAGACTCGGCAGCGTGGTTCGTAGCTCTCGGTAGTGCCGACTAAGATTATAGGGTCATCATAGTGAGCGGGTTTGCCGGCGATTAGGCGTTGGGTTCGGGTGGCAGCACGGCCACAGCTACAGATAGCGGTAAGCTTTTTGACAAATTCGGCTCGAGCCAATAGTTCGGGCATTACCCCAAATGGTTCACCCCGAAAGTCTTGATCAAGCCCAGCTATTATTACTCTCTTACCAGAGTCAGCTAAATCTTGAGCCAAATCTACGAGGGCGGCATCTAAAAATTGACCTTCGTCAATTGCAATAACTCGGCTACTAGCTTCTATTTTGCTTTTAATATCTGCCACAGTATCTATGGGGATAGCCTCGAGCGTACGCCCATTGTGTGATGCAATTGCAATGGCATCGTAGCGATTGTCAATAGCAGGTTTAAAGACTTGTACTTTTTGTTTGGCAATAACCGCCCTATTGACTCGTCTGATTAATTCTTCTGATTTTCCGCTGAACATTGGGCCTACAACTAGTTCTAGCCAGCCCCCTCTAAACTCATAAAATGGCATAGCCTATGCTAACTTTTTTTAAACTTTCTAGCAATTTGTTTTGAGCAAATCTTAGCTTAATAAAGTAAAATTTAATCTCAGATATCTATAATTGTGATAAGCTGCTATATTTAAGCAGGTTGAAAGCTGTCTTCTAAAAAGCTACTTGCAAGCTCACGAAAATCCTTGCTTACAATCGGCTTTCTTAAAAAGATATTGGCTTGTGAGTTGTTAAACATTTCTTCCGAAATATCTTCTTCAAAAGAGCTCAATAAGATTATGGGAATATGTTGTAAGTTTTCTTGACTTTTGATATTCTCACTGACTTCTAGCCCATTTATATAAGGCATGTTTACATCCATGATTATTAAATCAGGTGTATTTTCTTCTAAATACCGTAGGGCTTCATAACCATTTTCAAAGGGTACTACCGTGTACCCATCCTCGGAAAGTAATATTTCTAAAAAACGACGTTGGGCGACACTGTCTTCTGCTACTAATACAGTTCTACCACTTGATGACATATTTTCCATGTAAGAAAGCTTAGCCTAAGCTTTCTTACTAAACTCTTAGCCCTAATTATTAATTTCTATTAATACCCATTCTAGCAAAGGTTTTGCCTTCTTTGATTTGATAATGAATAACTCCGGCGACATGCATAATGAGTAAGACAAGAAATAGCTTTGGTAGTATTCCATGTACTGTTCTAGGCACAGAATCAACAATAGCATCAGGAGTGATATTAAAGGGGGCAATGCCAATAGAGCTAGTTATTAGCATGCCAATACCTGAGAGAGTTAAACCAATGATAACGGCATAGATGATTCTATGGTTCCAAGCAAACATTTGTTGCCGCCATGCCGGCATTGCTAGTTTTTCTGGATGTTTAGAAGTAAATAGAATGACCAATCTGAAAGCAGTAAGCACTAGTACTATTAGACCTACAGTGCCATGTAGTTTTATAAGGTTGAGTCTAAGTGGTGCGTCCGTTGCAAGTTTAGAGCCAATCATACCTGTGCCCATCATGCCTATAATTAATAAGGCACTGAGCCAGTGGATAATTATTGTAAGTTTACTATATGTTTTTGGCATTTTCCCTCAATTCTGTTGGCAATAATATCTTAGAAAAGTAAAATATTTAGTTTTTTAGATTATTCTTTGATAACTATCATCTTTGGTTTATTTATCTCTTTAATACTAGGTTTTTCTATTTTTATTTTGCATCTCTTTTTGCAAAACTTCAATATTCTTTGCATGAAACTTAGCCATACCTATAGGAAACTCATACCTTGTAAATAGCTTGTCTAAATCAAAATCTGTTTGCTTTAAAAGAGCTGATTTAAGCTGATAAATATAATCATAAGATTCTTTAATCCTAAGCTGCATTTCAGCTTTATCTTTTGTGTAGTCACCATGCCCGGTAATTAATATTTTGACATCTTCATTTTCTATAATCTTAGTAAACTTTGCAAGAGTGTTTTTATAGTTTTCAAAACTATCGTAAACATATGGGAATTCGATATTGCTTAAGTAATCACCAGCAATTAACATTCCCTTTGATTTATTGTAAGTGATAATTCCATCAGAATTATGCCCAAGGGATTGATAAAAGATATATTTATCAGTGCCAATTTCTAATTCAAAATTATCTTCTGCTATTACAATATCAAGCACTGGATATCTAATTTGATAGTCCCTCGTAATATAATATTCATCATCAAATTCTTTAATTTGATTTAAAATGGCTTCTTTGTTAGGATTGCTTACAAAATTTGCCGAGCCAATAGTTTTGTAATTCTTAAATTTATTGTAGCCAATTATATGGTCATAGTCTGAGTGGGTGAATAAGAGGTATTTTTCTTTATTCTCTCCATATTTTTGAGCTTGCTCAAATATGGTATTAACTTCTCGGGGTAACCAATTTGGGTCAACTATGATTATATGGTCAGAGGCTTTGATTAGGCTCGAGCACGTTCGAAATAAATCACTTTCAAAAATTATCAAGCCATCATCCTCATACTGAATTTTCATTTTCACTCCCTAATATAATAGGCTAGCCCTATTATAAGCTAGCCTATCGTTTTTCTTGCTTCTTAATTCTTAATTCTTTCCCTAAAGCACATAACGGCTCAAATCCTCATCTTCAACAATTTCATCTAGTTTTTTCTCGACAAACTCTTTATTTATTAATACCTTGCCCAAATCGGTAGCAAAGCTCAAATCTTCCAAAACTGTTTCCAAGATTGTGTGCAAACGTCTTGCTCCAATATCCTCTATCTCTTGGTTTACCTGCTCGGCATATTCAGCAATTGCTACAATGCCACTCTCATCAAAGCTGATTTCGGTACCGTCAACTTTTAGTAATTCTTGATATTGCATGGTTAATGAATGCTGGGTTTGAGTCAAAATACGCTGAAAGTCGCTAGCTGTTAGCTCTTCTAGTTCTACCCTAATCGGAAATCTACCTTGTAATTCTGGAATTAAATCACTGGGTTTGGCAACGCTAAATGCCCCAGCTGCAATAAATAGCACATGGTCCGTTCTAACTGGCCCATAGCGAGTTTTGACTTGGGTACCTTCTACTACTGGTAATAAGTCTCTTTGCACGCCTTCACCAGAAACATCGCCACCCTTTACGGTATCGCTACTGGCAATTTTGTCAATCTCATCAATGAAGACAATACCTTGGTTCTCGGCTCTATAAACTGCTTCTCTGGCTACTTCGTCATAGTCGATTAATTTTTCGGCTTCTTCAGCTTGCAGGGCTTTGCGAGCTTCTTTGACGGTGGTTTTGCGGCGGAGTTTTTTCTGAGGTACGACATTCGAGAGCATATCTTGCAAATTCATGCCCATTTCTTCCATTCCTGGGATTATTACCCCAGAGCGAGGTCTGTCATCTTTTACTTCAATTTCTATAATGCTATCTTCTAGCTGACCAGCAGCTAAGCGTTGCCGCATTTTTTCTAAGCCTTCTTCGCTACCTCCGGGTAATAAGATTTGCAAGATGCTTTCTTCGGTGGCAGTTTTGGCTTTGCTTTCTACGGCTGCTTTTTGCTCAGCCTCTACCATATGATAAGAAGCTTGAACGAGGTCACGAGCTATAGAATCAACGTCTCTGCCAACATAACCCACCTCGGTAAATTTGGTTGCCTCGATTTTAATAAAGGGGGCTCGAGCCAATTTGGCTAGTCTTCTGGCTATTTCGGTTTTCCCTACACCGGTAGGGCCAATCATAATAATATTTTTTGGAGTAATCTCAGCCTGTAATTCTTCATCTAATTGCCTACGTCTATAGTGATTACGCAAGGCAATTGCTACCGAGCGTTTGGCTTTTGATTGACCAATAATGTTTTGGTCTAATTGTTTAACAATTTCTAAAGGAGTAAGATCAGCTAGGCTTTCTATCGCGGTTTTAGCATTTTCTGTCATTTTTCATCCTTTTTTGGAACGCTTAAAACTGTGGCATTTCCACTAGTATAGATATCAATTTCAGCGGCAATTGCCAATGATTTTTCGACAATTTCTATGGCACTTAGCTCAGTATTGCGTAGTAGTGCCAAGGCGGCAGCTTGGGCATATACACCACCTGAGCCGGTAGCAGCCACACTGTCATCAGGTGCAACCACATCACCAACGCCCGAGAGCATAAGTACGCGGTCTTTATCTGCAACTATCATCATTGCCTCTAAATTACGCAGCATTTTATCGGTTCGCCATTCTTTTACGGTTTCAACGGCTGCTTTTAATAAATTATTCTTATAGCTTGCTAAATAGCCTTCAAACTTTTCTAAGAGAGTAAAAGCATCAGCAGTAGCACCTGCAAAGCCAGCTATGACTTTGCCATCAGATAATTCTCGGACCTTGATAGCCCCTTTTTTTACAATGGTGTCACCAAGGGTTACTTGTCCATCACCAGCTATGGCCGAGATTCCATCTTTATGTACTGCAACGATTGTAGTTCCATGCATTTTTTTCATAGTAGAATGTAGCTTAGCAGCTTTTTATGAAAATTAGGTAAGTCAGGAAACTTGAGGGAGGTTATATCAAGTTTAATACTGGTCTTATCAAATTAAAGATAGAATAGCTTGGTTGATTAATAAACTAAACTAACTTGACTTAGTTTAGTTTATTAATTAAAATTGAGATATGAAAGTTATAAATGTTCATGAAGCAAAAACGCAGCTTTCAAAACTTTTAGAGCAAGCCAAAGCAGGTGAAGAAATAATAATTGGCAAATATGGAGAACCTTATGCACGGCTTATTCCCTTTAATAAGGGAGAGCGTCCTTTAGGTCTATTGAAAGAATATCTTTCGGAAGAAGCCTGTGAGAGACTTGGAGAGGATATGCTCGAGCCTACCGACGAAGATACTCTGGCAGCTTGGGAAGCTAAGTAGTAGTAGTTAATGTATTTATTAGATACTCATACATTTGTTTGGTCACTTAGCGATGATAAAAGACTTTCGGAAAT
>Ga0256832_1000864_pt1 | contig 20197 bp, 12 predicted proteins | sample 134614metaG_FD_190534 | JGI IMG/M metagenome (GOLD analysis project Ga0256832, IMG submission 190534) | Hydrothermal vent microbial communities from Lau Basin, Pacific Ocean - 134-614 | ecosystem: Environmental > Aquatic > Marine > Hydrothermal vents | place: Pacific Ocean: Lau Basin | collected...
GTAATGGAATGATTTGTTCAGGCTTTCCTCGAATTGCAAATGTTCCTGATCATCATAGATATATAATGTGGCTTCAATGGCACCGTCAAAACCGTCCGTGCCGCGTTTAAAGGTGATATCGGCGTTGTTCAGGCTGAAGTGGTAGTTCAGATAGGTTTGTCCCGGCAGGGGCGCTTTAAAGGTGACATAGTCCGTGCTCACTCCGGCGGAAAGTGCTCCGGCCAGGCCAAGTGTTGCGACAAGCAAAAATATATTTCTAAAAAGCATGTTATCCTGCCTTTCTCACTGCTCCGGCTCCCTCTGTTTTATTAGTCGAAACAGAATATGGGAAATTAAATCACTTTTTCTTCACGGAGAAGTAAGCATTTGGCTTAAAATACGCTATGCCGGGGCGGAAAGGAAGCGCGGAGGACATTTTGAAAAAAAACAAAAAAAGGGCGATAGTGGTAATATTTTGGCCAATCGGGCTTGATAATTAATTCGGTCTTTAAACTCCGCAAAAGGGGGGGCCTGCGCCTGGTATCGGTGAAGAGCTTGTCGGGGCGTACAAGCCCAAGGACGGGAAATCTTCCGTTCCCGATCCGCATGGCTAATCCGTTGAAACGGATAGGAGGGACTTTTACGTCCCTTCCAACCCCCCGGATGAATCCGGGGGTTACCTCCTTTTACCCATCATGACTCCCCTCCCCGAATGGTCGGGGGTGGGGTTCGAGAACTCGCATACGAAGTTTCTGGGCACAGCCTGTCAGGGGGCTTCCGGCATGGGCTAATCCGTTGAAACGGATGACGGGAATTCCGCGTCTTTTCCAAACCCCCGGGTGAATCCGGAGGTTAACGCTATTACCTGTATCCTGCCCCCTCCCCGAAGGCCGGGGGTAAGGGGCAGGAGCTCACGCGGAAGGGAATTTGCCGCTGCGGGCCAGAAGTTCGCGGGCGTTGGCCCGGCTTTGGCTGCCGACTTCCTCCCCGCCCAGCAAACCGGCCAGTTCCTCGATACGGGCTTCATTATCCAGTACATCCACCCTTACTTCGGTGCTTTGCGCCGTACTGGATTTATAAACCCGGATGTGGCGGTCGGCAAAGGCGGCGATCTGCGGCAGGTGGGTAACGCAGATGAGTTGATGGTAGCCGGCCAGCTCCTCGATCTTTTTGCCGGTAATCTGTGCGGTTTTTCCGGAAATACCGCTGTCGATTTCATCAAAGACCAGCAAAGGGGTTTTGTCCCGGGCGGCCAGAATGCTTTTTATGGCCAGCATGATGCGGGACAACTCACCGCCGCTGGCAATTTTATGCAAGGGCCGGGCCGCTTCCCCGGGATTGGCCGTAAACATAAAGCGGGCGGTTTCGAAACCGGTTTCGGATAATTCCAGCGCCTCATTTTCCAGGAGGAAGGGTGAGGAGGGATTGGGCGTGGTTATCAGGTCACAGTTAAAACAGCTTTCGGGCATGGCCATATCCCTAAGATAAGCGTGGATGCGCTCATGCAGTTTTTGGGCCGCTTCCGCCCGGGAGCGTGAAAGCTGTTTCCCCAGGGTGGTCAGCGTCTCTATCCGGCTGTTCAGTTCTTTTTCGGCACGGGTGATGAATTGATCCACATTGGCGATGGCGTCCAGCTTTTCATTCAGCTCTTCCTTAAAGGCGCGCAGGGCTTCGATATCGTCCTTTTGATATTTTTTGAGCAGAAAATCGAGATCGGAGACCCGCTGCCGCAGATACTCCGCCCGTTGCGGGTCAAACTCCAGGCCGCTGAGATAGCGTTCGGTAAATTGTCCGGCATCCTCGATCAGGGCCTGTCCCTGCTCCACATTTTCACGGTAAGCCTCAAACTCCCTGTCCACGGAGCCGAGAAAGCGCAACTGATCCAGCAGTTCCTTCAGCATTTCGGAAAGGGAGATTTCGTTTTCGTAAAGCAGGTTTAAAACCGTCCCGGCAGACTGGTGGATTTTCTCATAATTTTGCAGGCGCCGCAGTTCCTCGCGCAGGGCTTCGGGGTCGGCATCGTCAATTTGGTGCTGTTGCAGCTCGGCGATTTGAAAACGGTACAACTCTTCGGTTTGGCGGGCGGTCTCTTTTTCGGCACGTAAACGTTTGAGTTCGGCGGCCAGATGCAGATAGTTGTCGTAGGCCTCTTTGAATTGTCCGCGCAACTCCCCGTTGGCGGCAAACAGATCCAGATAGCCAAGATGGTTCTCGGGGTGCAACAGCTTTTGATGCTGGTGCTGGCCATGCAGGTCTATCATTTGCCGGCTGAAACTGTTAAGAATTTGCAGGGAAACCGGCGTGTCGTTGATAAAAATGCGCGAGTTACCCGAGGCGTTGATTTCCTTACGGATGATCAACAGATCGCCGTTGCGCTCCAGATCGTTTTGATCGAGCAGGAGCCACAGGGGGTGTTGCTGCTCCAGGGTGAAGTGGGCCTCGATAACGGCTTTGCGTTCATCGCCGCGCACCATGTCACTGCTGCCGCGTGCCCCGGCAATCTGGGCCAGGGCCCCGACGAGAATGGATTTACCGGCCCCGCTCTCACCGGTGACGATATTTAAGCCGGGATGAAAAGGCACCTCGGCTTCTTTGATCAGAATATAATTCTTTAAGTAAAGTGACGTTAACATAATCAGGGATTAACTACCGCGATTTTACCACTGGTGGCGCTGCCATCCGCCGTATACGCTGAAAAGATGTAAATGCCGCTGGCCACGGTATTACCGTTTTTGTCCTTGCCGTCCCAAATGGCGCGCCCGCCTTCGATTTCGCCGTCATCCACTTTCAGTGTGCGGATCAGACGCCCGTTCAGGGATAAAATCTTGACGGTGGAATTGTTTTTCAGCCGCTTGATGATAAACGGTGTCTGTCGTCCATCCTGGATGTAGGGGTTCGGCCCGGCGATCACCTGTTTAAAGTCGGGGCGGATTTCAGCAAAGGCCCCGCTATAGACGGATATGCCCGATTCCGTACCGATCCAGGCTTCTCCGGTAACCGGGTCTATGGAAACACTGTGCACGTTATTGTCCAGCAGGCCGCTGTTGGCGGTGGTAAAGCTGACCCAGGCCCCGGATTCAAAAACGCTGCGCTGGGCACGTAAAATACTCAAACCGGAGGAGGTGGCCACCCACTTGTTATTGTATTCATCGACGACAATCTGACTGATCTCATTGCCGATGGGGCCGTCCACGCCGGCGATGCCGTCTCCGGGATGGCGGTAGAAGTTCAGACCGTCATAGGAACTGAGGCCGGCGGTGGTGCCAATCCAGACCACGCCATCTTTGTCAACGGCCAGGGCGCGTACCTCATTGCCCGCCAGATTATCATCGATATTGCGCCGGAAAACAGCGTCATCACTGCGGTCATCCAGGGTGTTGTTGTAGTCCAGGATATAGACGCCCTGGTCGTGGGTGCCCAGCCATACACGGCCGAAGTCATCGATGGTGATGGCCGCAATACCCTTATCGCCGGAAAGGCGCAGGTTGTCGGAAACGCCGAAATAGCGCCATTGGCTCTTGTCCAGATCCGGAAACCGGGTTTGTTCATCATAGGGGACCACGGCAAGATATTTGCCGTTTTGCGCGTAGGCGTTGGCAATCCACAGCCGGCCGTAGCTGTCTTCCTGAAAAGCGGTGATGACCTCGTAATCATCCACATTGTTGTTGGCGCCGCTAAAGTGGCCGCGGTATTCCGGGGCGGGAGTTGTTACGGGGGTAACCTGAATATCGTTGCCGCGGCGGATGGTCTGGGTACCCTCGGCAAGCTGGGTGTGCATATAGCCGTATTCACCCTGGCGAAAGAAGGAAATACCACCTCCCCAACTGCCCAGCCACACCGTGTTATAGCGATCCACATAAGCGGTGCCGGCGGCGGTTTTCCGGTTCCAGATATTTGCGCCGTTGTCTCCTCTCCAACTGATGTGCTGCCATTGTGTCTGGTCGTAAAAATAGATACCGCTATAGGGTTGGAAAAACTTGTATTTTTGAGCCAGGGCCCAGGTGTTTTGATTACCGTCGCGCACGATGAAGCGAATGGGGTTGTCGTAGGGGCCGTCCAGTAAAACACGCTTGTTGCTTTGTTCATTTAACAGGCCCTTGCGGATAAAGCCCAGCCAAAGGTGTTGACCCGATGACTCCAGGGCGGTGATGGTGGCGCTGAAAGGGCGGTTGGAAAAGTTTATGGTGGCGGCGGTATTTTTGTACAGGCGTGCGTCCACGGCAAGGTAAAGGGTATCGCTTGTACCCAGCATGGGGCCGATGGTTTTGCCCTGGTAGTAGGCGATAGTTTCTATCTGTTGTTCTCCGTCCATGGATGCCAGGCCGGCCGGGGTACCGATCCACAGTTTTTGGTTAAAAACCGCCAGGGAAGTTATGGAGGTTGCAGGCAGCCCCTCGTATACACCGAAGCGGGTCCAGTTCCGGGGATCATTGAGCGTTACCGACAAATAACGGGCCGGGGCGGTAAAAAGGCCGTTATCGGTGGCTATAAAGATTTTATCCTTAAAGCGTGTTACTTTCCGTACCTCTTTAATCTGTTGCGGAAAATTGACAAAATAATCAAAAAAGGCATAACGGCCTTCTTTGTACTGCATTACAGCCAGCCCTTTTCCGGCGGCGATCCAGAGGGTATCACTGTCAACATAAAGGTCGTTCAGTTCTATATCCTCAAAACGGTACACTTCCCGTACCTCTCCCGCCGTGCCGATCATTTGCAGATATCCGTTGGCGCTGCTCAGTAAAACCTCGTTACGCCCGTTAACGGCCACGGCACGGATATTTACGCTGCGCAGACCGTTGACCGTGGTATAACGCGTAACCGCGTCGCCGGAGATATCGTAACGATAGACTCCGCCCCCGCTGGCGGCCCAAAGGATGGAGGAGCCGGTTTGGGTCAGGCCGGTGATGCTGTTCATATTGGTGATGGCCCGCCAGTCTGGGTTCTGAGCGGTAAGCAGGCTGACTGCGATCAATAAGAGGCTAACGTGTTTTATCATGGATGAGCTCTGTTTTATTTCCGGTGAAATAAAAAATACGTATCATGGAAATTTAATGTAAGTTAAAAAAAAAGGTACTACATTACTATCCGCTTACCGGCCTGATGAGGTGATTAACGGCCTAGAAAAGGTAATATCTGCTGTTGGCCGGGTATAGCATGTCCAGAAAGGCCAAACGGGTATCGCCGGCCTTGACCATCAGTTGCCCCTGGATGATATCACCCTTGTGTATGGGCAGGTTTTGTACGATGGGCATGCGAACGCCGTTATAATAGTTTTTCATGTGAATATCGTACAGGGTGCAGCCACCGGAATCATCGAAGCTGATTTCGAAATATCCCTCATGCAGGTCGGGATCACCGGCTTCCTCGGACAATAAAAAGTTGATCAACGGTTTTTGTTTTTGATAGGCGCGCACGATGTTCAGGCTGCGTTCCAATTCGGAAAACTTGTCTCCGGCAAAACGGTCAAACTCCTCCAACAGACGGGTCTCGGCATTTTGATCGATAAACTCAAAAAGATGAAAGAAGAGCAGGCGCGTTCCCGGAACGGTGATGTTTTCCTCGGCCAGCAGTTGCTGAGGCAGGATCAGCGACAGAAATTCGTCAAAGTCATCCATGTCAAACAAATCAAAACGGTCCAGAACGATGTAGTCGTTGAGGTAGTTTTTAAAAAAGGAAAGGATTTTGCTTAAGCCGGGATCGGTCATATAGTCGGGACGTTCTTCCAGAAAGGCGTCAAAGATATAGTCCACCCGTTGATATTTGTATTTCCAGATTTCGGTCTCATCCTCTTCCGCGGGGGTGTCCAGCAGCGTCTCTTCCCAGCCCTTGTCATCAATATCCAAAACCTCGTCAAACAAATCGGTGGCCAGCTCGTTGGGGGCATTGAGCAGCTCCGGCCCTTTTTTGTATATAAAGCGGATAATAACGTTCATGATAAACTGGTTGAGCTTTTTAAGCTGTTCATCACTTTCTTCCAGTTGCAGACCGATTTCAAAATTATAAAAATCGATGATGGTATCGGCAACCACATAGGTCATTACATCGTGATGGAAACACTCTTCACGGGTCAGGCAATTGGCGGTGATGCCGTCAAACTCCATGGTTACAAACTCAATACGGCGCTGATCCTCTTCCGGGGTAAAGGGGGCGGACAGTTTATTGGGACATCCCAGGGCGCAGCCGCCAAAACAGTTTTTTTCCAGAAAAGATTGCAGACTGTCGGCAATGGCAAAGGCCAGCGACGTGATCTCATGGGTATGCAGGTTATGGATATTTTCCAGGGAGAGCTTTTTAAAATAGTCGTTTTCCATGGAAGAGCTCAGCTCGTTTATCAACAGGTAGGTGAAGTAATCCAGAAAAGTAAGTTCATAGATTTCCTTTTCCCAACTGTCCACGAATTCCTGGGCGGTCATGTAGGTTTTTTTCGATTGCTCGGCCACGTTTCATCCTTCAAAATTCAAAGATACAATCTCACCAAAATAAGGCAACATTTCAACTAAAATTATCGGCGTTTTTCTTGCGCTGTTTACTTAATCAAAGCTCCATGCACGAAGCTCCCGGCACATTGCTTTAATAAACCGGAAGCGTGTCCATCGCTTGCAGTGGGTAAACCACATCATCGGACGGTAGTTCCATCGGCATTAAAGTTGGTCACTTAAACGTTTCCGTTTGTTCAATAATTCCCTATAGGGCCAGGGGAGGCTATTGGCGCGGAGAATGTTTTTATCTTACATATCCCTGCGGGAAAAATGAAAGACGGCGGCTCCCAAAAAGAACAGGGTCAGCAGGGTAAGCACGGGAATGCCGGTGCTGAAATCATACTTGCCGTTAACGATGTCCACCGGCTGATACCAGTGAAACAGGCTGTAGTTTTTTAAAAAGACAGCCTGTTCCCATACCTTTACCAGGGCGTCAAAGATAAAGGCGATCAACAGAAACCCAATGCCCCAGGCCATGGCCCTTCCGCGGTTATCGAACAGGGTAGCCGAGAAGACCATGATGCTGTTGATGGCCGTAAAAAAGAGCAGTCCGCTCATAATGATTTTTAAAATCAATCCGCCTGCCAGCCCGTCGTCCAGACCGGTGAGGGCCTGTCCGGCTAGGGTGCCGCCCATCATGGCCGTAAAAAGCAGGACATGGGCCAGAAAGATATAAAGCCAGGTGCTGAATATCAGCCGGGAGCGGGGGAAAAGGCGGATGGCCAACAGTTCAATGGAGCGTCCTTCCAGTTCCGCGGTGATAAAACGCCCGGCGATGGCCACCGGCACAAAGGAGAGAATAAACAGCATGGAAGGGTGGGTATAGCCGAAAGCGAGAAATTGTTCGCTGGAAAAACCGGCGCCCATGATGCTCATGAATTTTTTAAAGGCGGGAGGCATAATGGCGAAGTAGGCCTCGGCCAACTGGCGCATGGCCGAACTGGAGAGAATGACCACATAAAGCATTTGCCAGGCAAAAGCCACCAGCATCAGCAGGGGCAGAACATAGCGCTGGCTTTTAAAAATGCGTTTAAATTGTTGGGGGGAAATCATGCCGTGCCTCCCTGTGTGCCGTTGCGGTAATAGTCCATAAAAAAGGACTCCAGGGGAGATTCGGGCATGTCCATATTGGACAGGGGCATTTTGCATAAACGGGGCCAGATTTCCTCGAAGGAGCCGCGAATGTGCAGATCGGCCTGCCGTGGCGAGAGGACGGTGAAATTAAGACCCGACTTTTCCAACTCCCCGGTCGGCATTTCCCGGCGAAAGGTGACGCGGATGGTGCGCGGCAGTTTTTTCTTAAGGGTTTCGATTTCATCCTGGACGATCAGTTCGCCATCCTTGATAATGCCGATATGGTCGCAAATCCGCTCCACCTCCGGCAAATTGTGGGAGGAGAAAAAAACGGTCTTGCCCCGGCTTCTAAAATCGGCCAGTAGTTCGTACAGACGCATCTGGATCAGCGGATCGAGCCGTTCGGAGGGCTCATCGAGGATGAGCAGATCGGGATCGTGCTGCATGGCCTGTATCAGCAGCAGCTTCTGTTTCATCCCCTGGGAATAGGCGCGCACTTTTTTTGTCAGATCGGAGGAGGTCATCTTCAGCGTTTCGGTAAGGCGGGTACGCAAAAGGGGCGGACCGTCCAAAAAACTCTGAAAGTAGTCCAGGGTTTCCAGGCCGGTCATATCCTCATAGAGGCGCACCTCTCCGGGAACCACGCCAATGCGCGGGGCGATGCGGCCAAATTCCTTCGTTGAATGCCCGAACAGGCTTACCGTGCCTTCCGTGGGTTTCTGCAGGTTGAGGATCATGCGGATGGTGGTGGTTTTTCCGGCGCCGTTAGCCCCGAGATAGCCGAATATGCTGGCGGAGGGCACTTGCAGGTTGATCTGTTTGACGGCGGTAAAGCTTCCGTATTTTTTGCTTAACCGACGGCACTGGATGGCCGCGACACTGGACATGAAATTCCCCCGGGTTTTCTATTCGGCAAATAAAAAGTTAATCTGTTTGACGGATAGACGAGAATGTGACTAAATCGTTCCAAATATTTTTAGCTTTAATTTACGCTATGATGTAAATTTACCCACTTATACGTTTGTAAAACAAGGAGATAATTAAATGGTCTTCAATTTAGATATGATTAAGAAGGTTTACGAAAATCTTCCCGCCAGGGTGGAGCAGGCGCGCAAGGTGGTTGGCCGCCCGTTGACCTATACGGAGAAGATACTTTATACACACCTGTATGAAGGCGCGGCCAAACAAAAGTTCAGCCGTGGCGAGGATTATGTGGATTTTGCTCCCGACCGCACCACCATGCAGGATGCCACCGCCCAGATGGTGCTGTTGCAGTTTATGCATTCCGGCCGTAAAAAGGTGGCCGTCCCCTCCTCCATCCATGCCGATCACCTGATCCAGGCGGAAGTAGGCGCCGAAACCGACCTGAAGCACGCCATAGAATTTAACCGCGACGTGTATGACTTTATGGCCACGGGCGCAAAAAAATATGGCATCGACTTCTGGAAAGCCGGCGCCGGTATCATCCATCAGGTGGTGCTGGAAAACTATGCCTTTCCCGGCGGGTTGATGATCGGTTCCGACTCACACACGGTGAATGCCGGCGGTCTGGGTATGATTGCCGTGGGCGTGGGCGGCGCCGATGTGGTGGATGTGATTGCCGGCATGCCCTGGGAACTCAAGTTCCCCAAGCTGATCGGCATTAAGCTGACCGGTAAGCTGAACGGCTGGACTTCGGCCAAGGATGTGATCCTTAAGGTGGCCGGTATGCTGACCGTTAAGGGTGGAACCGGCTATATCGTGGAATATTTTGGCGAGGGCGCCAAAAACCTTTCCTGTACGGGCAAGGGAACTATCTGTAACATGGGCGCGGAGATCGGCGCCACCACCTCTACCTTTGCCTATGACGCCAGCATGGCCGAATACCTTTCCGGTACGGGTCGTGCCGAAGTGGCCGCCCTGGCCGATGGCGTTGCCGAACATCTGACCGCCGACCCGGGGGTTTACGATGAGCCGGAGAAATATTTTGACAAGGTGATCGAAATTAATCTGGACGAGTTGGAACCGCACATTAACGGTCCCTTCACCCCGGATCGCGCCACGCCGATTTCCAAATTCGCGGAAGAAGTTAAAAAGAATGACTGGCCGGAAAAGCTTTCGGTGGGGCTGATCGGTTCCTGTACCAACTCCTCCTATGAGGATATCTCCCGCGCGGCATCCATCGCCCGTCAGGCGGTGGATAAAAAGCTGAAGGTCAATGCCGAGTTTACCATTACGCCCGGTTCGGAGCAGGTGCGCTACACGGCGGAACGTGACGGCTTTTTGGATGACTTTGCCAAAATCGGCGGCATGGTGCTGGCCAACGCCTGCGGTCCCTGTATCGGTCAGTGGAAACGCCACGGCGCCGAAAAAAAGGAAAAGAACGCCATTATCACTTCCTTTAACCGTAACTTTTCCAAGCGTAACGACGGCAACCCCAACACCTATAGCTTTGTGGCCTCGCCCGAACTGGTGACGGCCATGACCATCGCCGGGGATATGAGCTTTAACCCGCTTACCGACACGCTGACCAATGAAGAGGGACAGGCGGTGAAGCTGGATGAACCGAAGGGTGAAAAGCTGCCGGCCAAAGGTTTTGACGTGAAGGATAACGGCTATCAGGCCCCGGCCGAGGATGGCAGCAATATCGAGATTAAGATTGCCCCCGATTCCAAAAGGCTGCAACTGCTCAAGCCCTTTGATCCCTGGGACGGCAAGAATATTCTGGGTATGAAACTGTTGATTAAGGCCAAGGGTAAATGTACCACGGATCATATCTCCCCCGCCGGACACTGGCTGTTCCTGCGCGGTCACCTGGAAAACCTTTCGGCCAATACGCTGACCGGCGCGGTAAACGCTTTTAACGGCGAAACCGACAAGGTGAAAAATCAGCTGACCGGAGAGTATGACTCGGTGCCGGTGGTGCAGCGCGCCTATCAAAAGGCGGGTATTCCCAGTATTGTGGTGGGTGATGAGAACTACGGCGAGGGCTCTTCCCGTGAGCATGCCGCCATGCAGCCGCGTTACCTGGGGGTAAAGGCGGTGCTGGTACGCTCCTTTGCCCGCATCCATGAAACCAACCTGAAAAAGCAGGGTATGCTGGCCCTTACCTTTGCCGATCCGGCGGACTACGATAAGATTCTGGAAGATGATACCATCGACCTGATCGACCTGACGGAATTCGCCCCGGGCCGCCAACTGACGCTGGTTCTGCATCATGCCGACGGCAGCGAAGAGACGATCAAGGCCAATCATTCTTATAATGATGTGCAGATCGCCTGGTTTAAAGCCGGTTCGGCTCTGAACCTTTTGCGTCAGCAGAATCAGGGTTAAGCAGCCCGTCCTCATCGCTTAAAACTAAAAAGCCCCGGCATGCCGGGGCTTTTTTTATATCAATCTATGGCCTGCGGGGCACAATGCCCGGTCAAAAGCTCAGGGGTTAAAAACCACAACGTCACGACCGTTCAAGGGCTGAACGGGACGGTAGTTGTTATCCAAAATCGCGGCAAAGGCTTTCAGTTGTTTCGCGGAAGCGGTAACCGGCGTTTTGAGGACATACCAGCTAACCACCTCGGAACAGGGCGGCGTGGTCAGCGAACCCTGGTAATGATAATAACCCATATCGGACGGCAGCATGGAAGCCGGTTCAAAGGTCTCTTCCGTACTGTACTCGCCCCTGGATTGCGGGAAGTGATCCAGGTATTTACTAAACAGCGGGTTTTCCGCGCCTTCCTCGAACATCACGCCGATAACGGCAAAGTCGGTGTCGGAATGTTTATGTACAAAGTGTACTTCCAACGGATAGTACTTTCCGTCGATGGTATGCTCGCTCAGGGCATGGTAGTGAAATTGCAGCAGTGTGTACTTCTTGCCGCCCAGCATGGCGCTATGCTCGCCGGAGATATTAAACTGCACCGTGTGGCCGTTGTTGATGATATCCACGGGGGATGCGCCATAGTTTACGGCAATGGCCTGCAGCCCGGCCGGGCTTTTCAGCGCGTCGCTTTTAATATCTATGGGCGATTGTGCCTGACCGCCGCAATCGGAAAAACCATCGCACAGGTTTTTCCAGTTTTCCGGGCCGTCTTCCCCGGCATGGTGCGACCAATGCACCCTGGAACAATCATCTTCCTTATGGGCCTTATCGGCGGAAGCATCCGGCTTTAGGTCGGCGCTGTTTTGCTGATTGCCACAGGCGGTGATCAGCAGGACGGACAGAGCAAGCGTGCTCAACAGAACTCTAATGTTCATATGCGATCCTCTTCTTTTTATTGATGTTTACATAAGCTGAATTTGGTGTAAAGGAAGGGGCGCGGGCCCGTCTCTTCCCGCGATGAAAAGGCGGAAAAGTTTACACCGAACACAGATTGCATCGGTCTTTTTATAACACTTTTCAGAGGATGCTTATTCCTGAAAATGTATGTTGATTTCCGGATGAGCTGACAAATACGTCCATCCCCGGCATTAAGTTCCTTTTTTTGTGGCCGCGGTCTATTTTTCCAGCGGGCGCTTTTTTATCATGCCGCCCTTGGTATCCTTGATGCTGTTCATGATAATAAAAGCCTCGCCGTCTATTTTGTCGATTTCACGGCGCAGGCGGGTGATTTCCAGGCGGGTGACCACGGTAAATAAAATGTTGATCGGTTTTAAATCCTGTTCCTTATCGCCATAACCGCCCTTGCCGGAGTAGAGGGTGACGCCGCGCCCCAGCTCGCCGGTTATCATGCGCCGTATGTGTTCGCTCTGTTCGGAAATAATGGTGATGCCGGTATACTCTTCCACCCCCTCGATGATAAAGTCCACCGTTTTGGAGGCAGCCAGATAGGTAAGGATGGCATAAAGGGCGATCTCCACCGAAAGGATGTAGGCGCCAAACAGAAAAATGATGATGTTAAAAACCAGAATGATATCGCCGATGGTTACACCGGTTTTCTTACTGATGTAAATGGCCAGCACTTCCGTGCCGTCGATGACCGCGCCGCCGCGGATGGCCGTGCCAATGCCCACGCCCAGGAAGAAACCGCCGAACACGGCGATAAGCAGTTTATCCGAGGTGATAACCGGATAAGGCAGAAAGTGAACGGTTAGGGCCAGGCCGATAATAGCCAGAATGCTTTTGAAGGCAAATTGTTTGCCGATTTGGGAAAAGCCCAGAATCAAAAAGGGCAGATTAATGGCCACGATAAGCAGGGAAAGCGATATGCCGGTGGTCTCCGATGTAAGCAGCGAGATACCGGTCACCCCGCCGTCGATAAAAGAGTTGGGCAACAGAAAACCCTTCAGGCCAAAACCGGCGGAAACCACGCTGATCAGGATAAAGGCCACATCCCTGAAAAAATGAATGAGGGAGAGGCGGCGGTTTTTTGCGCGTTTCTTTTTGTCGTTGCCGGATTTCTCCGTTTCCGGAAATATATTTTTTTGAGTCATGGGTCTGTATCTTAATGGGCCTGGAACTTAAAAACAATAAAACCTTTATTCGACCGGTTGAGGCGGACATGTGATTTTTTTTTACAGATATGTATTCTGCCGTATACCGGGCCTGCCGGAGAGCCGTCCGGCATCAGCCAATCCGTTGAAACGGATTGGGGAGTTTGACGCCTCTTCCAACCCCCGGATGAATCCGGGTGTTAACGCTTTGCCCATACGCTACTCTCTCCCCGGCGATCCGGGAGAAGCGATGCCAAGCAGCTTGAGTCGTAACAGGTTCATGATAAACTCCTTTGGTTTTGCTTGGCATTTTCCTCCTTAGTACAAAAAAGCGGGATTTATTACGGGAACGATGGAATTTTTTTTGGCGGCACAGCCGGGGATGTCCTATTTTGACCCGCGCCATACACAATTCGGAAGGAGAAATGATGAAAAAAAGGATGATGACCCTGTGGCTGTTGCTACTGACGGGCGGCGCGCTTTTCGCCGGTCGCGTCGATACCGTCCGGGTTTATAGCCCGGCCATGGATAAAACCGTGCCGGTGCTGTTGGTTTTTCCGGAGCAAAACGAAAATACGGATAGCCTGAACGTGGTTTTTTTGCTGCACGGCTACGGCGGAAGCTTTAAAAGTTGGCAGAAACAATTCGATTTACGTCCCCTGGCCGACCGCTACGGCGTGCTGATTGTCTGCCCCGACGGCTCGCCCAACAGTTGGTATCTGGACAGTCCCCTGCAAAGGGAGAGTCAATACGAAACCTTTACCGCGCGGGAACTGCCGCGTTATATCCTAAAGAACCATCCGGCGCGGAAGGCGGCGGCGCATTGGGCTGTCACCGGGCTGAGCATGGGCGGCCACGGCGCTTTGTATCTGGCTATACGCCATCCGGAGCGTTTCGGCCAAATGGCTTCCATGAGCGGCGGCGTGGATCTGACCTACTCCACCAAGCGCTGGGAGATTGCCTTAAAGCTGGGAGACTACGGGCACAACCGCCAACGCTGGCATGAAAATTCGGTGGTTAACATGGTGGGACAGATACGGGAGCCTTACCGGCCGATGCTGATCGATTGCGGCGTGGATGATATTTTTATTGACAACAACCGCGCGCTGCATAAGCGCCTGTTGCAGGCGGCCATTCCCCATGACTACTATGAACGGCCCGGCGGTCACAGTTGGGACTATTGGACGCGGGTGCTGCCCTATCATCTTTTCTTTTTTAACGAACATTGGCCGCGTTGAGGGCCTTTAGGGATTTTCCCGGTTAAGCCAGGCGTACAACTCATGGTACACCTGATTGACGCCCATATCCTTTTCCCGGGCTATTTCCCGGCAGGAGGCATATTCCGGCGTTATGCGCCGCGGCGGTCCCTGAATAACCTTGCCGCGCACAGTGCCCAGGGGGGTGTCAAAACTTTGGCTGTCGCGCGCTACCGTTTTTCTGTCCACTTTATGGTAGCGCAGACCCGTGGTACTGGTCTGTTTCAGGATTTCTCCGCTGACGGTTTCCAAAAGCGCCGGCGCGCATAACACTCTCATCAGGGTTGCCGGGCGGCCCTGTTTCATGATTTGCGGAATGAGGGCCACGTCCAGGGCCCCGGCCCGGAAAAGGCTTTCCGTCACATGGGGGTAAAGCTCGGGATTCATATCGTCTATATTGCACTCCAACTGATACACCGTTTCGGTGGCGGCATGGACGTCACTCTCGCACAGCCAAAGGCGCAGGTAGTTGGGAAGCTCCTCAAGTTCCCGGCTTCCCGCTCCCAGACCGTGGCCTAAAACGCGGAAAGTGAGCGATTCGGGCAGAGGCCCCTGTACAAAATGGCTGATCAGCGCCGCGCCGGTCGGCGTAACCAGCTCCGTCCCGATATTGAGCATACGGACGGGGTAATTTTCCAGCAGACCCAGGGTGGCCGGAGCGGGCAGCGGCAGCACGCCGTGGGCGGCCTTAACCGTACCCCGGCCCAGAGGCAGGGACGAGCCATGGACGGCGCCGGGTTTCAGGTAGTCGATGCCGATGCAGACGCCGACGATATCTATGATGGCGTCGATGGCGCCCACTTCGTGAAAATGAACCTTTTCCAGGGGGATACGATGCGCCCGCGCTTCCTGACGTCCCAGGCACTCAAAAACGGCGCTGCTTTCCTTTTTTACAAAATCGCTGAGATCACTTTCTTCTATCAGACGCAGAATTTCGCTCAGGTGGCGGTGGTTTTTATCCTTTTCCACCAGCACATCCAGCTTGTTGCAATCGATATGGTGTTTAAAAACGCGCCGCTGTTCCAGGCGGTAGGAGTCCAGCTTCAGCTTATCCAGTTCCGCGCGCAGGTGGTCAAAGGGCACCAGGCCGTCCAGCAGGGCTCCGAGGATCATATCGCCGCTGGCACCGGCCACACAATCAAAATAGAGAAAATGCATTATTTTTTTTACCTTGTGTTTTCAATGGAGCGGAAAAATAACAGTTTCCGCTTTTCGTTGCGAATAATAAACAGGGAAAATGATGATAAAAGAAGAGATCGCCCCGGAAAAGAAGGATACAGCCAGCGGGGATAAGTGGCGGGCCCTGCGGCAGTATATGGCCCGTTTTACATCGGACGGGGCGCTGGTCGCTTTCTCCGGCGGAGTAGACAGTGCCTTGCTGCTCTATGCCGCCCATGGGACGGGGGGCAGACTGGCGGCCCTGACCACCCACAGTGCCAGCATGCCTCTGAATGATCTGCTGGACGCAAGAGAGTTTTGCGCTCTGTTGGGGGTGCGGCATATTCTGCGGGAAACCCATGAGTTGGAGAACCCCCTCTATGTGGTTAACGACGCAAACCGCTGCTACCATTGCAAGTACGAATTGTTCGACCTGGCGCGCGAAGTAGCCGCGGAGCTGGGTCTGGCGCAGGTCTTTTACGGATATACGGCATCGGATACCGGCGATGAGCGTCCCGGCCACCGCGCCGCCGTGGAGCAGGGCGTCCGTTTTCCCCTGGCGGAACTGGGGTTTACCAAGGAGGATATCCGTGCCCTGATGCGCCGTTTTAATCTGCCGTTGGCGGATAAGCCCGCCAGCCCCTGCCTGGCCTCGCGCGTGGGCCGGGGCATTGCCGTTTCCGAAAGGCACCTTGAAGCGGTGGCGGCGACGGAAAATATTTTAAGGACGGCCGGGCTGCGTACTTTTCGCGTGCGGGTAAGCGGCGCGGGCCGGGAGCTGTTTTTACGCATCGAGTGCGATCCGCGGGAGGCGGCGCGGGTGTTGCCGCTGGCCGGAAAGCTGAACGATGAAGGGTTGCGCCGGGGTTACCGTTGGGTAACGCTGGATTTGGGCGGTTATAAAAGGGGAGGGGCCAACCGGTGAAAGCGGAAGAGGTCGCCCGGCTGTTAAGGGAATTGAAGAGCGGAAAACGCGATGAGCAAGAGGTGCTGGAGCTGTTAAAGAGCGGCCCCCTGCACATGGAATCCGACGCCCTGCATTTTCCCGATCATCACCGGGTGTTGCGCATGGGGCTGGGGGAGGTGATCCTGGCCGGGACAAAATCGACGGGCCACGTGCTGCATGTGGCCGAAAAATACCGCCACCGTTCCGATCCGGTTCTGTTTACCCGTCTGCGTAAAAAACAGATAAAAAAGCTGAAGCCCCTTTTCCCGGAAGCCCGCTTTAACGATATGGCGCGCACCATGATCATGCATCCCCCGCCGGAGGTCCCGGCGGACAGCGACCGCCCTTTTGTGCTGATTCTGTCTGCCGGCACCAGCGATATGCCGGTGGTGGAAGAGGCGGCGGAAACCTGCCGGGCCATGCGCGTACCCTGCATGGTGAAGGCGGATGTGGGCGTGGCCGGACTGCATCGCGTGTTGCATCAGATGGAGGTGCTGCAAAAGGCGGCGGCCATTGTGGTGGTGGCCGGCATGGAAGGCGCCCTGCCCAGCGTGGTGGGCGGACTGGCCGACAGTCCCGTTTTTGCCGTGCCCACCAGCGTGGGTTACGGCGCCAGTTTTAAAGGGCTTTCCGCCCTTTTGGGCATGCTCAACTCCTGCGCCCCGGGTATTACCGTGGTTAATATCGACAACGGCTTTTCCGCCGCCTTTGCCGCGGGGCAGGTGATACGGCAGATTGAACACTTTGTATCGGTTTCCAAATAAACCGTTAAGGCCTGTCCCTTCGTGACCCGCGTCACCACCTGTTTTACACTTACACGATATTATTAAGTGTTGATTGTAGACTGTATTGACTCAGCTTCTATCCGGTAAGGAAAGATTATATACTTCTGATCCCTGACTAACACTGTCCGTGAACCGCCCGTGACGCCCCCGCGGGTTCAAATACATCAACAGGCCGGGCGCGGGCACCATAAGTCCGCCCGCCTAAGAGGGGCCGTTTACTTAGACAAATAAATCAGCCTGCAGGAGGAGATGTGCTTAAAAGATTACTCTATCTGTCCATGATTGTGATATGGGCCGTCCAGGGCCAAACGCAAACCAATACCGCCGCCCTGAAAGCCTTTGCCGAAGCCAAGGCAAAGGAATACCGTGAAATGCGGGCCGAGGCTGAAGCCTGGGCCGCCCGGGAGGGCATACCGGTGCGCCGGGAATTTCCGGACGGTACGATTATCGAATTGCAGGGACTGCGCAACAACATCCCCTTCTATTACATTACCAGCAATGCCAACGCGGCCACCACCACGCGCACCGATAAGGTGTGGCCGGGCGGCGGTCTGGGTTTTTCGCTTACGGGTAACGGTTACAACGCCCTTGGCGAATGGGACGGTGGCGCGGTGCTGACCAGCCACCAGGAGTTTGGCGGCCGGGTTACCCAGGGTGATTCGCCCTCTTCCACCAGCAGCCACTCTACCCATGTGGCCGGTACGATGATAGCCGCCGGTGTGGACGCCGCCGCCAAGGGCATGGCCTGGGAGGCGACACTAAGGGCTTTTGACTGGAACAGCGACAACGCCGAGATGGCCACGGAGGCCGCGGCGGGCATGGAGATATCCAACCATAGTTACGGATATATTACCGGCTGGTATCAGGACAGCGGCGGAAGCTGGCACTGGTATGGCGATGTGAATATCGATCAGAATGAGTCCTTCTATTTCGGGTTCTATGACACGCAATCCCAGGATTGGGATCAGATCGCCTGGGACGCTCCTTACTATCTCATCGTAAAATCCGCCGGTAACGACCGCAACGATACCGCGCCCTCCGCCGGTACGGCTCATAGTCATAACGGCAGCGGCTCCTATACGGATACCCATTATGACGACAACTATGATAACGGTGGTTTTGATACCATCCGCGGGGCGGGCCTGGCCAAGAATACCCTTACCATTGCCGCCGTTGGCGATGTGCTTAACTATGTGGATGCCACCAGCGTTGCCGTTACCAGCTTCAGCTCCTGGGGTCCCAGTGATGACGGACGCATCAAGCCCGACCTTTCGGCCAATGGCGACGCCCTCTACTCCACGGATAACGCGGGCAACACCTCCTATACCACCAAAAGCGGCACCTCCATGGCCTCGCCCAATGCCGCCGGTTCCATGGCCCTGTTGCAACAGCATTACCGCGACACGCATTCGGGCGCTTCCATGCGCTCGGCAACCTTAAAGGCGCTGGTCATTCATACCGCGGATGAGGCGGGCGCCTATCCCGGTCCCGACTATAAGTACGGCTGGGGGCTGCTCAATACCGGCGAGGCGGCGCAACTGATCAGCGATGACGGCAAGCAAAATGTTATCGATGAACTGACCCTTAGCAATGGCGGAAGTTACAGCCGAACGCTGACCGCCTCGGGCAACAGTCCGCTTAAGGTAACCGTGGTGTGGACGGATCTGCCGGGAACTCCCGTGGCCGACGCCCTGGACCCCACGGATGCAATGCTGGTAAATGATTTGGATGTAACCCTGAGCCGCAACGGCACAAGTTACTATCCCTGGAAGCTGGATGTGGCCAATCCCAACGCCGCGGCCACCAATAGCGGTAAAAACAGCGTGGACAACGTGGAGCAGGTTTATATTGCCGATCCGGCGGCGGGCAGCTATACGCTGACGGTGAACCATGCCGGCACGCTGAGCGGCGGATCGCAGGCTTTTTCCGTTATTATCAGCGGTATTGATGAATACAACGCCGTGCCGGCCAGTTGTTCCGCGGACCTGGTCAGTCCCACCGACGGCGCCGTCGATGTGCCGCTGACCACCACCATCGAATGGGAAAAGGTCTATGACGCCACCAGCTATGATCTCTATTTTGGCACCGATGGCGGCGGCGTAACCACGCCGACCAATATCGAAAACGGCACCAATGTGCCGACGAACAGTTATGGCCCCTCCCTGCAATCCAACACCACCTACTATATTCAGGTGGTGCCGCGTAACAATCAGGGTACCGCCGGCGGGTGCAACACCATCTGGTCGTTCACCACCGAAACGGCCACCAAGGTTACTTCCTTTCCCTTTAGCGAAAATTTTGACGGCTTTACAACCATCGGCAGCGGCAACGACTGGAGCAACGCCACCGATGACGACGCCGACTGGAGTGTGAATTCCGGCACGACGCCCTCCAGCAATACCGGACCCAATGCCGATCATACCTCCGGTTCGGGAAATTATCTGTATACCGAGGCCAGCAGTCCCAACTATCCCGGCAAGCTTTTTACCCTGCTTTCGCCCTTGTTTGATTTTAGTGCGCTGAATAACGCGCACATGGAGTTTTGGTACAATATGTACGGCGCCAATATGGGCGATCTGCATGTGGATGTGTATGATAACGGCGTCTGGAACAAGGATGTGCTGCTGCTTTCCGGGCAGCAAAGCGTGGATGGCAACGACTGGAAGGTGGTCACCATCGATCTTTCCGCCTACAGCACGGGTACGACCCAGCAGATACGTTTCCGGGGCATTACCGGCAGCGACTGGCTGGGCGATATCGCCATCGATGATGTGGTGATTCGTGGCGAGGCCTTCCATACCTATATAGCCGGTTCCACGGAATCCTACACTTTTGCCAACACGGACGCATCCATAAACTTTACCACGGCCAACAGCGGCCAGCTTACCCTGGAAACGATCAAAACGGCAGGCGATCCGGGGACGGTGGGCAGCCTGCCCTCGGGGGTGGTAAATGTTTCCCCGGAAAGATACTGGACGGTAAACGCTCTGTCCGGGACGGCGGATGGCATCTACAGCCTTTCCCTGGATCTGGCGGGCATGGGGGGCATTTCCGACTATTCCACGCTGGTGCTGTTAAAAAGAGCCGATAGCAGCAGCCCCTGGTCGGCCGTGG
>Ga0256832_1000865_pt1 | contig 20178 bp, 15 predicted proteins | sample 134614metaG_FD_190534 | JGI IMG/M metagenome (GOLD analysis project Ga0256832, IMG submission 190534) | Hydrothermal vent microbial communities from Lau Basin, Pacific Ocean - 134-614 | ecosystem: Environmental > Aquatic > Marine > Hydrothermal vents | place: Pacific Ocean: Lau Basin | collected...
ATGAGTTAGGTTCTGAAGAACAGACAGAAGTTTACCATGAAAAAGACGATACTTTTGGAGTTTCGGTCTCTAAATCTAAGTCTAAAAAATACATTATGATAGAGTCATACTCTACACTTTCTACAGAAACACAAATTTTATCAGCTGATGAACCGTTGGGTGAGTTTAAGGTCTTTGCTAAACGTGAGAGAGACTTAGAATATACCGTAGAACATAAAGATGATAAGTTTTACATAGGGACAAATTATGAAGCTAAAAACTTTAGACTCATGGTCTGTGGGTTAGAGGCTACTAGTAAGGAGAACTGGAGAGAACTCATAGCTCATAGAGAAGATGTTCTTTTAGAAGGTTTTGAGCTTTTTAATGACTATTTGGTTTTAGAAGAGAAGCAGAATGGGTTAACGCATATTCGCATTATTAATACTCAAACAGATGAGTCCTACTATTTAGACTTTGGAGAAGAGGTTTATGATGCTTATGTCTCTACCAATCTTAATTTTGACACTCACTTGCTCTCTTATGGTTACAACTCTCTAACCACGCCTGACTCGACCATTGAGTTTAATATGCAGACAAAAGAGAAAAAGCTTTTAAAAGAGACTAAAATACTTGGTGACTTTAACAAAGATGACTACGAGAGTAAAAGGTTATGGGCAACAGCTAAAGATGGGAAGAAGATTCCTATCTCTATTGTCTATAAAAAGAGCTTAGTTTTAGATGGCTCAAACCCTTTACTTCAGTATGCTTATGGCTCTTATGGTTACGCTACTGATGCATCATTTTCTATTTCGCGACTCTCTTTACTAGACAGAGGTTTTGTTTATGCCATTGCCCATGTACGAGGTGGTGATGAGTTAGGACGTGCTTGGTATGAAGATGGTAAATTACTTACAAAGATGAATACTTTTACCGACTTCATAGCCTGTTCAGAGTTTTTAATAGCAGAGGGCTATACCTCAAAAGAGAAGCTTTTTGCACAGGGTGGAAGTGCAGGGGGAATGCTTATGGGTGGTATAGTAAATATGCGTCCAGAACTCTATAAGGGAGTGGTGGCACAAGTTCCTTTTGTGGACGTGGTAACAACCATGCTTGACGATACCATTCCTTTGACCACAGGTGAGTACAACGAGTGGGGAAACCCAAATGAGAAAGAGTACTATGACTACATGTTGGCTTATTCGCCTTATGACAATGTAGAGAAAAAAGCCTACCCAAACATGCTAGTAACCACAGGTTTACACGACTCACAAGTGCAGTACTGGGAACCTGCCAAATGGGTAGCAAAACTGCGTGACTATAAAACTGATGACAATATGTTATTAATGCACATAAACATGGACACAGGACATGGTGGACCTAGTGGGCGTTTTAAGGCTTTTAAAGAAGTGGCGATGGTTTATGGGTTTATTTTGTCTTTGATAATGGAGTAATTGATGATAGTTTTGATTATACAACCCCACTTCATCACTTGGGCTTTTTAAGCCTATATTAAAATCCATCAAAGAGACTGGATACACTACCGAGTTTTAACTGAAGTAGAAGCCGTAGTTGAAACAGTTAAGGTTTTAGAATAGTTACATATTATGATTAATTTTAAGAAAAATACTTTTAAATAAAAATATATTAATTTTTTTTAAAAATAGAGAGTATACTTAATTGAAAAATTAAAGAATGGGTAATTATGAATAAGATGAAGTTGGTAAATTATGTATTGTTTAGTAGTCTCTTTATAGGTTGTGGAGGTGGTAGTAGTACTTTAGCTAATATCGCTCCTATAGCTATAGATAAAACTATTACATTAAATGAAAATAGAAAGAAGAAAGTTGTACTTGAAGCAAGTGATGCAGAGGGAAATACTCTTACTTATAAAGTAGTAAAAGCTCCTTCTCATGGTACATTTAAAAATGGTATTTATATACCAACAGCTGGTTATGTAGGTACCGATAGCTTTACTTTTATAGTTAATAATGGAACTGTAGATTCTGAACCTGCAACGATTACGATTATGATTACAGCAGATTTTGATGGTGATGATATATCTGACGTAATGGATACAGATGATGATAATGATGGAGTTTTAGATATCAATGATGTTTTTCCTTTAGATGTTACTGAAAGTGTAGATACAGATGGAGATGGAATAGGGAATAATGCCGATAGAGATGATGATAATGATGGAGTTTTAGATATCAATGATGTTTTTCCTTTAGATGTTACTGAAAGTGTAGATACAGATGGAGATGGAATAGGGAATAATGCCGATAGAGATGATGATAATGATGGAGTTTTAGATATCAATGATGTTTTTCCTTTAGATGTTACTGAAAGTGTAGATACAGATGGAGATGGAATAGGAAATAATGCCGATACAGATGATGATGGTGATGGTATTTCAGATTTGGACGAGATAGCTAATGGCAGTAATCCTCTAGTTTCAGAGTTTGTGACAATATCTGGTAAAATAGAGTATGAGCGTGTTCATGCTACGCATAATAGTAGCTCTTCAGGATTAGATTATAATAATATTACTACAGAAACAGCCAAGCAAATTATTGTTAAAGTTATTGATAGTATGGGTAATACTATTGCAACTACATCTACTGATGATAATGGTAACTACTCCTTTGTACAGCTTCCTAAAGAGACTCTTCTTAAAATTCGTGTGTATGCAAAGCTATTAAAATCATCAAGATGGGATGTTAAAGTTATTGACAATACCAATGAAAATGCACAGTATGTTTTAGAAGGAGCCTTAGTAAATACAGGTACATCTAATTCTATTCGTAATCTTAAAGCTACAGCTAATGATAAAAAATCTCCACCCTTTGCCATACTCGATTCAATCTATCTTAGCATGAAAAAGGTTCTTGGTGCTGACGATTCTATTGTTTTTCCTCCACTTAATATGAACTGGACAGTAAATAACGTAGAGTCAGGAACTTACTTTGACGGAAATGACAACATTATGATTCAAGGTGACCAAAATGGTGATAGTGATGAGTATGATAACCATGTTATAATTCATGAATGGGGTCACTATTTTGAAGCTAAGTTTTCAAGAGCAGATAGTATTGGAGGTCAACATGGTTATGGAGACAGTTTAGATATTCGTTTAGCATTTGGTGAAGGTTGGGGAAATGCTTGGTCTGCTATTGCCACTGATGACCCTATCTATTTTGATACATTTCAAAGTAGTGGATGGAACATGAATATAGAAACAGCTTCTAAAAATAACCCTGGTTGGTTTTCAGAAGCTTCTGTTCAACGTATACTCTATGACCTATACGATAGTAATGATGATGGTTTCGATACTTTAAGTTTAGGTTTTAAACCACTTTATAATGTATTTGTAGGTGCTCAAAAAACGACTCCTGCATTTACAACTATCTTCTCATTTATAAAAGCATTAAAAGATGAAAATGTTGATGAACAAGGAGCTATAGATAGTATTGTAGGGAGTGAAAGCATTGCAACTATTACAGATATTTGGGGAACAGGTAGAAGCAATAGAGTAAGTTCATATCCATATCATGATTTAGAAGTTGGGGGTAGTGTTAATATAACAATAAATACTAATGATGGTTTATTTAATAAATTAGGTAATCATCAATATGTTAAGTTTAATATTGCTACAGCTGGAAATTATGCTATTAGAGTTAATCAGACAAATGGAACCAACAGTGACCCTGATTTTGTTTGGTATAAAACTTCTCCATTTAGGTGGTTAAATAAGTCAGATGGTGTGCCAAATAGTGGTGTTGAAGAGACTTCTACTTATTTTGAAGATGGTAAGTATATTCTTGATATAATTGATGCAAGTAATGTCTCTAAAGCAGAATATAGTGTAACTATAACACCTCAATAAGTTTAAAAAATGAGAGCTTAACGTAAAGCGTTAAGCTCTTCATGAATTTTATCCAAATTTTCTCTCTCTGCTTTTAGTTTTTCCAATCTCAATCTCTCTCTCTTTGATGCAAAATAGAATGCTCCAAGCATACCAATATAAGCCAAAATAGAGATAATAAGAGAGCTTATTTCTATAAATTTAACAGAAGTATTTATATTTATATCTTGTAAAGTCTTATTCATAAAATCTGGAAAAAAGGTACTACCTAAACAGATAGAGATAGCAAGAGTAAATAGTAATGAAAAAAAAGTTCTAAAGTTCATGGTTTGTCCATATTAATATGATTTTTTTAGTAAAATAACATACTATAACAAAAAAAGTTAAAAGCCTTTTAAAACTGTGTTATATAAGGTGTTAATCTCTTTATCTTCTATATGTATTGTACTTTTTGTGTTGAAAAGTTTAAAAATTGACTTTTTATTTAGGGGTGCTGCATAGATACAGTGTGGATGTGTAGGTAAAAAAGCACGCATAAGTCCTACCTCATCATCTAGTACCTCTTCACAAACATGACAAAAGCCGTTATCATAAAGTCTTCCCTCATGCTCAAGAAGTTCCATATATGCCTCTATAACCAAACGTTTTGGATTTTGTTTCTCCCATCGGTTTGCAATTTGCAAGAGTAAATTAAAATAGAAACTATCTATTTCAGTGGTCTCTTTCAAGTGTGGTTCAAAAAGTTTGATAAAATTTTGCCAAACTAAAAGGTGATTTGCTGAGAAAATCCAAGGAAAAGAGAGTTGAGAGAGGCTACGCATTTGGGGCATAAAATTGTTTTGAGACTCTTTCTCTTCAAAATCCACTAAATTACCTATTTGTAAAATGGAGTGTCTTGCTCCAAAGAATCTCCAGTAGCTTTTAACAGAATTATTGGTAAGAACGGTAACAACTATATCTTCATTTTTTGCTTTTCTTATGTTAATTATGAAACCACGCATTCCTCTACCTAATCTTAAACTTTTTTTAGATATTATCGACCCAATTTGGGGGGAATATTTTAGTAACCCTAACAGATATTAATTAAAGGTTGGCTTATGCAAGATCTCTTTACGTCGTTTAAAGATAACTGTGGTTTTGGTCTATTGGCATCAATTGACAACAAACCCACTCATAAAAATTTGGAAGATGCTATTACTTCACTAGAGAGAATGATGCACAGAGGTGCAGTCGCAGCAGATGGTAAAAGTGGAGATGGTTCAGGTCTTCTTTTATCAATTCCAAAATCTTTTATGGCACAAGAAGCAAAAAAACAGAATGTTGAGCTTCCAGAACAGTATGCAATTGCTATGGTTTTTAATAAGGATGAGAAAGATTTTGAACTGTTTGACAAATATTGTGATGCGAATGATTTGAGAATAATTATGAAGAGAGAAGTGCCTGTAAATACAGATGCTCTTGGAGAGTATGCTCTGAAGCTTTTACCAAAAATTACACAAGTATTTGTTACACCAAACTCTATTATGTCGTATAAAAGATTTGATGCCATGGTCTACTTAACACGTAAAGAGATAGAACATGCATCAAAAGGGAGTGACCTTTATATAACCTCTTTTTCTAGTTCCACGCTCTCCTATAAGGGCTTGGTAATGCCCACACATATTAAAGAGTTCTATATAGATTTACAAGATGAAGCTTTTCAGATTTCATTTGCACTCTTTCACCAACGATTCTCTACCAACACACTTCCAGAGTGGAGATTGGCTCAACCATTTAGAGTGATTGCTCATAACGGTGAGATAAACTCTGTAACGGCTAACCGATTTAATGTTGCCATTAAAACAGGCTCTTTAAAATCAGATGTCTTTTCAGATGAAGAGTTAAAAAGAATTTCAGCAATTATTCAAGACAACATGAGTGATTCTGCCAGTCTTGATAACTTTTTAGAGTTTTTACATGCCAATGGTATGGACTTTTTTAAGTCTGCTAGAGCACTGCTTCCTGCACCATGGCATAATGCCCAAAATATGGATGCCGAACTAAAAGCATTTTATGAGTTTACAAGTGCATGTTATGAGCCTTGGGATGGTCCAGCTGCTGTGAGTATGACCAATGGTAGATTTATTGGTTGTGTGATTGATAGAAATGGACTTAGACCTTCGAAATATATTATTACAAAAGACAATAGATTATTAATCTCTTCTGAGTATGGTGTACTTAAAATACCTGATGAAGATATTGTAGAGAGAGGCAAGTTAAACTCTGGTGAGATGATGGGACTTGACCTTAAAACAGGTGAAATACTTAAAAACGAAGATATTAATGATTACATTAAAACGGGTACACCATATTTTAAATGGCTGAATAAACATATGACCTATCTTCAAGAGTATGAGTTTAATGGTGAACTAGATACTGTAAATAGTCGAGACATGGAGGCTAAACAGCGTTACTTTAACTATACACTGGAGCTTATGAGAGAAGTTATTCGCCCTATGATACAAGAGGGTAAAGAGACTACAGCAGCGATGGGAGATGACACACCGTTAGCAGCTTTCTCTAATGAGCAGAGAAACTTTACTGATTTCTTTAGACAAAAATTTGCACAAGTAACGAACCCTCCTATTGACCCAATTCGAGAGAAATCAGTAATGAGTTTAAATACTGGTTTTGGACCAATTACGAATGTACTTGAAGAGTGTGAAAATAATGCTAAACGTATAAAAACAACACTGCCTATTATGTCTGAGCAGCGTCTTAAGTTACTTTTAGCGTTCGGTGATGAGTCTAATCCTAAATATAACGAGAGATATAAAGCTAAAAATTACAGTACTGTTTTTGAATCTGATTTAGAGAACTCTCTTAAAAAATTAGTCGATACTATAGTTCATGATGTTAGAGAGAATGGCATAAGAACCATTACACTTGATGATAGAGATATTAGTGAACATACAAAAGTTATTCCTATGTTAATGGTGATTGGTCGTCTAAATCAAGAGTTGGTGAATACTCAATTACGACATTTAACCAACATTATTCCTATTACTGGTGAGATGTTTGACCCTCATTCAGCTGCTCTGATGTTAGGTTATGGTGCAACAGCCATCCATCCATACCTCTTTTTCTATACTATTACAGAGTTGCTTGAAGAGGGTGAAGATGTAGAGGCAGCACTTAAGAAAGCAAGAAGAGCAATTGGTGCTGGTATTCTTAAAATTATGTCAAAAATGGGTATCTCTACTTTAGCAAGTTATAGACACTCCAAACTCTTTGATATCCTTGGACTTAGTGATAAAATTGTAGCTGACTGTTTTGCTGGTTCTCAAGCTTTCCTATCTGGACTCTGTTATGCCGATATAGAAGAGAGATTAAACTCTAATCATACAAGGGCATTTACAGATGCTTTTGAGGGCAAGTCAAAAGCACTCTATAAAGGTGGTTTTTATAAGTACAAAAGTGGAGAAGAGTTTCATGACTTCTCTCGTGCCACTATTGTAGCTATTCAAGCTTCTGCTGACAGTGGTGAAAAAAGTGAGTATGAAAAGTTAAAAGTTTTAGTTGATAAAAGAGATAAGAAGTTTATTCGTGATTTCTTTGAGCTTACAAGTGATAGAGAGGCTATTTCAGTTGATGAGGTTGAACCTAAAGAGCGTATTTTTAAAAGATTCTCATCGGCTGCTATGTCTATGGGGTCTATTTCACAAGAGGCACATGAGACCTTGGCGATGGCTATGAATCGTATAGGTGCTAAGTCAAATTCGGGTGAGGGTGGAGAAGACAAACGAAGACTTCATGACCCAGAGTTGAACTCAAAAATAAAACAGATAGCATCTGGACGATTTGGGGTTACACCTGAGTACTTACGTTCGGCTGAAGAGATTCAGATTAAAGTAGCACAAGGTGCAAAACCAGGTGAGGGTGGACAGCTTCCAGGAGCGAAGGTTACGCCACTAATTGCAGAATTGCGATATACCAAACCTGGGGTAACACTTATCTCCCCTCCACCTCACCATGATATCTACTCCATTGAGGATTTGGCACAGCTTATTTTTGATATGAAGCAAGTTAATCCAAAAGCCAAAGTTGCTGTTAAATTGGTATCTACAGCAGGTGTTGGAACCATTGCAGCTGGTGTGGCAAAATGTTATGCCGATAAAATCATTATCTCTGGTGCCGATGGTGGAACAGGGGCCGCACCTATAGGGTCTATTCGATTTACAGGTAACCCTTGGGAGCTTGGACTGATAGAAGCTCACAACGCACTAAAAGCAAATGGGCTACGAGAAAAAGTTACTATAGAGACTGATGGAGGATTAAAAACAGGTTTAGATGTTGTAAAAGCTGCAATATTTGGGGCAGAAGAGTATGCTTTTGGTACAGCTGCTTTGGTCGTTGTTGGTTGTAGAATGTTCCGTGTTTGTCACCTTAATACTTGTAATGTTGGTGTTGCAACTCAAGACCCAAAACTTAGAGCAAAATTCTCAGGTAATGTTGAAAAAGTTGTTAACTACTTTACTCTACTTGCAGAAGATGTTCGTGAAATTCTTGCTTCTCTTGGTTATAAATCACTTGAAGAGATTATTGGTAAAAACCATCTCTTAAAAGTTATTGATGATGAGTTTGCTAAGAAATTCTCATTAGAGAAGTTGCTCCATAAACTCGATGGTATAGATACTTGTCAAGAGCCATTTAATGAACCATATGATAAAAATGAGTTTGAAAAAGAGTTGGTAGAGAAGCTAATGCCGACCATTAAAGACCCTTCATCTCCTATTACTTTAGATTTAGAGATAGATAACTTAAAAAGAAGTTTTGCTACTAGAATTTCAGGTGAAATTGCTAATCTCTATGGAGATAAAGGTCTACCAAGAGATACGATTAATTTGAATTTAACAGGTAAAGCAGGACAATCACTTGGAACTCTCCTTGTAGAGGGTATTAACATTAAACTGGTTGGTGCAGGAAATGACTATGTAGGTAAAGGAATGAGTGGTGGGTCTATCTCTATTACCTCACCCCTTCAAAATGCTTCATTGGCAGGAAACACTTGTCTCTATGGTGCAACAGGTGGGCGACTCTATGTTACAGGTTCAGTGGGTGAAAGATTTGCTGTTCGTAACTCTGGAGCAAATGCAGTAGTAGAAGGTACAGGTGACCATCCTTGTGAGTACATGACAGGTGGTACGGTACTTATTCTTGGGAAAACAGGTTCTAATTTTGGTGCTGGTATGACAGGTGGATTGGCATTTATTTACGATGAGACCAATGAGTTCTTCGAAAAAGTAAATAGAGAGTTGGTTGAAGCTGTTAGAATAGATACTGACGATAGAGACCAAGAGATGTTTATGATGAAGAGACTATTACAAAACTATTATAATGAGACTAAGAGTGCAAAAGCTAAAATGATTTTAGATAACTTTAGAATAGAAATTTCTAAGTTTTGGATGGTTGCTCCTAAAAATATGGAAGCTACGTTAATTGTAGAGAAGAAAGGTGAGTAGTTTTACTCTTTCTTGATAACGGTTATGGTATAATTTCGGCAATATAAAAATGGAGCATCTAATATGAATTTTGCAAACCTTTTTTCTAGTATGATTGGTAGTAATAACAGTGCAGAGAGTGAACATAATAATTGGATTAAGTGTCCCAAGTGTTTGGCACTTATGTATTATAAAGAGGTTGACTCTAAGTGTAATGTTTGTCCTAAATGTAACCATCATTTTAGAATAAATGCAGCGAAGCGACAAGAGTTTTTATGTGATGAAGGTAGTTTTGTAGAGTATGATGCTTCTTTAGCACCAATTGACCCTTTAAAATTTATAGATAAAAAATCATACAAAAAGCGTCTTGAAGAGGCAAAAGCTAAAACAGGTAAGACTTCATCTGTTGTTTCTGGTTCTTGTACCATCAATGGCATAGATACTGAACTGGTTATTTTTGATTTCTCCTTTATGGGTGGGAGTTTAGGTTCTGTAGAGGGTGAAAAAATAGTACGTTCTGTTAACCGTGCTATTGAGAGAAAGTGTGGATTTATTATTATCTCTGCTTCTGGTGGAGCTAGAATGCAAGAGAGTACTTTTTCACTGCTTCAAATGAGTAAAACTTCTGCTGCTTTAAATCGTTTGCATCTTGAAGGTTTGCCCTTTATATCTCTGTTGACTGATCCTACTATGGGTGGTGTTTCTGCTTCATTTGCAATGCTTGGTGATATTATTATCGCTGAACCTGGAGCATTGATTGGTTTTGCAGGACAGAGAGTTATTAAGCAGACTGTTGGTGTTGATTTGCCAGAAGGTTTTCAGCGTTCAGAGTTTTTACTTGAGCATGGTCTTATAGACATGATTGTTGATAGAAATGATATGAAAGATACTATTTCTGGGTTACTAAAACTCTTTTTAGAAGACAACCCAAAGGTGAAACAGACCTAATATGATATATGCTTTACTCGATAAAGAATCTCTCTTAAAAAGAGGTCTCTCTTTAGCTAAACTCTCCCAAAAAATTCAGTTTTTAGATATTCCTATTGCTCAATATCGTAATAAAACAGGCTTTTTAGAAGAGAAAAGAGAAGATTTACTTTTAATTCGTAAATTTTATAAAGGTAAGCTAATTGTTAATGACACGATAGAGTTAATTGATTATGCTGATGGTTTACACGTAGGGCAAGATGATATACGAATCTATGATAGTAATTTAGATAAAGCAGTAAAGATAATCAGAGAAAAGATAGGTAAGAAATTATTGGGGCTTTCAACACATAATAGAGAAGAAATTTTAGAATCTAATGAACTGGATTTAGACTATATTGGATTAGGAGCATACCGAGGTACAGAAACTAAGTCAGAAGCAAAAGTTTTAGGAAAGGAAGCTTTAGAGTTGGCAAAACTCTCTAAACACCCTGTAGGGCTTATTGGTGGGGTTAAACTAAGTGATGTGTTTGATAAGCAGATAGCTTATTCTGTAATAGGAAGTGATTTATATGAAAATTAATATATATATTGTTGATAAAAAATCAAAAGACAAACTCTATGCTCCTCTTATAGAACACTACATAAAAATTGCTAAACCATTTGCAAAAGTAGAGGTTTTTGAAATCTTTACAAAAGAGATTAGTAAAGCACATGATATCTCTTCAGAAGCTTCACAAAAATCATACAGTATTGCGTTTCAGAAATATCTTAGTGGAGCCTATAATATAGCACTTAATCCATCAAGTAAAGAGTTAGATAGTTTTGAATTTTCAAATATGCTTAAGGATAGAGGGGTTATTAATTTCTTTATTGGTGGAGCTTTCGGGCTTGAGAGCACTTTTTTGAGACAATGTAATAATGATATATCTTTGGGTAAAATAACAATGTCACATAAGTTGGCAAAAGTAGTATTAATGGAGCAGATTTTTAGAGGTTTAACAATCTTAAATAATCATCCATATCATAAATAATTAGGAGAACATGCAAATATGTTGAATACAATAGAATTAAAATTTTTTAAAACAGCATTAGAAGAGAGAAAAACTAAAATAGAAAAGAATTTAAGTGCAACATCTATTGAGATGAATGAGATGAGAAGAAATGAACTTAAAGATGAAGGTGATCATGCAGCAATGTCACTTGAAACAGCAGTAGATAACGCTATTTTAGGACAACAAGTTAAAGAATTAGCAGAAATTGAACTAGCTTTAGGTAAAATCCAAAAGAATCTTTATGGCATCTGTGAAATGTGTGAAGAAGAGATAAATATTGAACGACTAAAAGTTAAGAATTTTGCTCGTTACTGCATTACTTGTAGAGAAGTTGTGGAGAAAGAGCAAAAATAAAGGAGTATTTATGCGTTTAGGCTTATATGTTTTAGCTTCCATAATATTAATGTTAATAGTAGGTGCTGTAGTTTATTCTATTGAACCAACAAATTATAGTTATAGTTATTTGGGTTTCACTATGGATTTACCTGTGGCCGTTTGGATAACCATACCAATGTTTTTACTTATGTTAGCATCTATTGTACATATGATGTTTTATAGTACGAAGAACTTTTTCAAATTTAAAAAATGGGAAAAAGAAGCGAGTAAGCTAAACGATGCGCTCTATTGGTCTCTATTACATGAACCTAAGACGCATAAATTTAACCTACCAAAACTCAAAGAGTCTGCCTCTTTATTGTCTGTTGCTAGTGTAACAGTAAATGGTACAGTTGATACTGTATCTGAAAAATTACGAGATGCACTAAGCCTTTTATCTGAAATAGATAGAGGGGAGTATGTTGATTTAAAATCAAAAAAACTGGCACATATTTTATCTGCTGATAACCCTGTTGTTCAAAAAAATATGATTAATCGTCTCAATAAAGTTGATACTTTTACAGAAGAGGTATTGCAAAACAAAGACAGTTACGATGAAAATATATTTAATTTGGCTTTGATAAAATTTGCTAATGAAGCTGATTTTGTTAAGGCAAGAAAGTATGTAAATGTTATGAACAGAGAAAGCTTTCTAATTTTATTGAAACGTGTAACTCGTGAGGATAATCTAGGAATTACTAAAGATATTTTAGATGAGTTTATTGTTGCTTTGGAAAATGAGCTAAAGTGTGCTGATTATCTTTTTATTACTACACTTACTATGAAACAACTTTCACCTGATGAAAACTTAAGCTTATGGAGAGAGTATGAGACAAAATATCCTAAGGCACAGATTGCTTACCTTTATCTTCTTTTTGAATATGAAATGATTGATAAAGCTGGAGAATACCTTGATGAACATGAAGAAGAGGACTTTAAACGTTTTAGAGCTCTGTATGATTTGAAAAAAGAACATAAAAAATATAAAATTACAGATTTAATGAATGTTCGTCATATTTGTGATGCTTAAAGAGACAAATGGTTACTTTAGATTTTTCTAAACCCCTCTTTGCCCTTGCCCCTCTGGCAGGGTTTACAGACCTTCCTTTTCGTTCAGTTGTTAAAAAGTTTGGAGCTGATTTGACGGTTAGTGAAATGATTAGCTCAAATGCTTTGGCTTTTAAAAGTGAAAAAACTTTTAAAATGTTAGAGAAAAATTCACTTGAAACTCCCTATAGTGTTCAGATAGCAGGTTCAGACCAAGGTATAATCCAAAAAGCTGTTGAGCTTTTAAATGAGCGAGAGGGTATAGATATTATAGATTTAAACTGTGGATGTCCTGCTCCAAAAGTTGTTAATAACTTACAGGGTTCTTCTCTTCTTACTGATTTACCTCGTATGGCTGAAACCATTAGAACTATAAAAAAATATTCCAATAAAGAGTATACTTCAGTTAAAATGCGTTTAGGATTTAATGAGAAGAATCATATAGAACAGGCCAAACTTTGTGAAGATAGTGGAGCTGATTTTATAGCTGTACATGGTCGAACACGAGCAGGTAAGTATAAAGCAGCTGTTGATTATGATGCGATAAAAGAGATAAAAGAGGCTGTCTCTATCCCAGTAATAGCCAATGGAGACATAAACAGTCCCGAAAAGGCAAAATGGGTTTTAGAGTATACAGGAGCCGATGGTATTATGGTTGGTCGTGGAGCTATTGGAAGACCATGGATGTTTCAATTGATGAAGAACTATATTAATGGAACAGGAGATGCAACTGTTACTTCTGCTTTGGTTCAAGAGGTTGTTTTAGAACACTTTGACCAAATGATAGCCCACTATGGTGAGCATGGTGCTTTAATTTTTAGAAAGCATTTACATACCTATTCAAAAGCAGGTTATCAAGGTGCATCAAAATTTAGAGATTTGGTAAATCGAATAGAAGATGTCTCTGAGATGAGAGATGTTACAAAAACATTCTTTTCTCAAGAGTATATAGTTTAGATAGCTTCAATTTCAGCTAAAATTTTTACAGCTGAACGGTCAATAACCATTTTTGCAAGTGCGATATTTCCATTGTCTTTAAAAATACTAAAAAAAGTAAGGTCTGTTGATTCATCAGTACCTTTGACATTTTTAATTAAAAAAACATGACCATCTATGGTTCTTGCTTCAAGTGTATTTGCAGCAGAAAAACCAATATCGAGCGATGACTCTGAAATCTCTAAAAAGGCATCATTAAAGACACTTGCTGAGTAAGCAATGTCATTATTTGTTCCCTCTTCATCTAAATAAAGTGTCTCTCCTCCTCTATTTAAAATAGCTGCTCCAAGGTACCCTTTTACCCCTTTTAATTTTTTCATTTGTTCTTCAAAATTAAACATCTTTTTTCCTTTGTATTGTTGTATTATTGTAAGTTAAGCATTATTTAGTTCAAGCATAAATTCGTTAAAATCTTTTTCATTTAACGTCTCCATTAATACTTTATATGAAGCCTCTATACCATCATTTTTTTCTATCTCTAGTAATTTAGCATATAGAGGTTCTATAGCTTTTCTAGCTGCTAATGACATCATTTTACGAGTTGAGACATAATTTCTGAAACTTCCATCAGGATTTAATGCAGGTCTAACATAAGCGAGTACCCAGTAAAAAGAGCCATTTTTTGTCATGTTTTTAACAAAAGCATGAACTTCATTGCCTTTTTTTAACTCATCCCATAGGTATTTAAAGACAACTTTTGGCATATCTGGATGACGTAGTATAGAGTGGGGTGCAAAAGTCAATTCTCTTTTATTGTAACCTGAAAGTTTATAAAAAATTGGATTGGCATATTCGATGTTCCCCTCTTCGTCTGATTTAGAGACAATAATATCAACAGCTTTTACTTCTATTTCGTCATTATTAGGTGTTGGTCGTTCCATAATTAGCCTTTACTCTATTTTTAGAAAGTGTATTGTATCTAAAATAAAATAAAAATGATGTAGAATAATTGGAAATTATATAATACTATTTGTTAAATAATATTTTATTGTGCTTGAATGTGATAGAATACATTTAAATTTTATAGGAATACAAAGGAGTTTAGAAAATGAGTAAAACGAAAGAACAATGTTTATCTATAATAGAAGAAAAATTTCTAAATTTAGAAACCGATTTCTCATCTAAACTTTTAATTGTTGAAAAAACTATAAAAGAGATAAGTGGTGCTGAATATGGGTTTATATATCTCTATAACGAAGAAAAGAATCAATTAAAGTTTTTAAGTGATGGAAAAGAGTTGGATATTACCATTGAATTTAGTATTGCAGAAGAGGTTCTTTTGACAAAAAAAGGTTTTTTTGATAATTATACGGCTAGTCATAAGAGATATAACCAAAAAGTTGATAATCCTTTAAATATAAAAATAAAATCACTTTTGTTGGTCCCTATATTTGATAAAGAGAAAGAGCGTGTTATCGGTTTAATCTCAGCAATGAATAGTGTTAATCATATTCAAAATTTTAAACGTTATGATATCCGTTGTTTGGGTTTTTTAAATTCAAAGATAAGAGAGATAATCAAACTTTTTCAGAAGGGAAATAGCGTCTATGAAAATAAACAGACCCCTTTAAAAGAGAGTAAAAAATCTCTTCTTCATGAAACAAAAAATCCTGAAACAAAAAAAACTGAAAATAAGAAAACAGAGGTAGAAAAATTATTATTAAAGTTATCAGCACAAGAGGAAAAAATTAAAGAGTTAGAACAGCAACTACTGTTAAAGAACGAGAATGTAATTGATGATGTCTTAGTTGTAGATGAAGCATTATATCAAGAGACAAATAAGAGTACAAAACTAAAAGACATTTTAGAATTTTTAACAAATGAAGTAACCTATTTAGCACATGAAGAGCATAAAATATACCTTTTTTTAGAAATAATTAAAAACTCTTTACATAATAAAGAACAATTAAATTTTATAAACCATATGCTTGATAAATCAAAGTTGGTTCATAAATTGGCAAATGATTTATATAATCGTGAAAAAATGCCTATGCTTTATGAGGAGTTTGATATATATCAACTTATATCTAGTATAACCAATCTATTTGCTTCACCGTATAAAGAAGAGAATATAACTTTTAATGTTTTTATCCATCCTTTTGTACCTAGGCTATTGTATTCAGACATGATGAAACTTAAAAGCCTTATAACACATCTACTCAATAATGTATACGGATTGGTTAATAGTGGAGGGGTTATTGAACTCTCTGTAGATTATATTCAAGAGAAAGAATTTTTAAATATTGAGCTTAAGGCTATTAGATATACTCCTGGAAAAGATATTAAAAAACTATTTCAAAGTAATCCAATTAGTAGTTATAGCTTGACAAGTGCAGATAGTGGTTTAGGTTTAAGTGTTAGTAGCAATCTTATAAATATACTAAATGGAAAATTAAAACTATCAACATTTGGAGATGATGAACATGCATTTTGTGTAACTGTTCCCGTTAAGAGGGTAAAAGAGGTAGATAAAAAAGATTTTTCATCTAAAAAAAAGATAAAAATCGCCATTTTAATGGATAAGGAAAATAGACATGCTGCTCAAAATTTAATTCGTTACTGCAAAAGTATGGGAATTAAAGAGCGTGATATCATAATGTTTACTGATTACAAAAAAATGAATAATATAAAGTTTTCTCATCTTTTTTGTTTTGAAAATATGTTATCTAAACTAGTTGACTCTAGCAATTTTTCTTTCTTAATTATTTTAAAATATACAAGATCTAAAATTCAAAAAGATTCTTTTAATAATATAAAAATTTATGAATTTTATATAAACAGTTATTATGGACAAGAACTTCAAGAACTTTTTTTCCCAAATACTGTATCTGAAAAAGCTTTACGAAAAACATTATTAGTTGAAGACTCCTTTCTTAAGAAATTTAATAAGCTTGTTAATAAGTTAAAGTTGTCTTAGTCTCTATTACTATTTTTGCTTAAAGTTTATCGCACTTTTCAATATTGCTAAAAGGGATATGGCTGCTATAAGTTCATAACCAATAGTCCAAGCTAAAAGAAAGGAGTTCATATCAGTTTTTCTATAAGTTTCTATATTGGCTTGTGCAATAATTAAGAAGATAAATATAATACCAATAATATAAGGAAGAAGGGCGAATATACTTAAACCAACTACATTGTTAACACTCTCTGGTAACTCTACAGGTTGGTCTAAAAATGCTTTTTCTGTTTTATTATTTTTATTCTCTTTAAAATTTTTTCTTCGTTTTATACTCTCTTGTTCTTCTAACGTTCTTTTGATTGCATTTCTATATGGGTCAGTTGGGTCGGTTATTATGGGCATAAAAAAGCTCCTTTTATTAATATAAAATTAAAAATATATTATACTTATTTAATATAAAAATTATAAATAAACTATCAATTAAACTATAACTTTTTATTAGATAAAATCCATTATATTATTTATTAGGCTTTATTTTGAAAACATTAACAATTATTGATACTTTTGGTTTTTTCTTTCGTTCATACTTTGCTCTTCCTCCCCTTAAAAATTCAGATGGCTTTCCCACAGGTCTTTTAACTGGTTTTGTGAATTTAATTGATACTTTGCATCGTGACCACAATACAGACTATATTGTCTTTGCTTTAGATTCGAAAGGGAAAACATTTCGCTCAGAGATTTACCCTGAATATAAAGCAAACCGTGATGCTCCACCAGAAGACCTTGTAAAGCAACTTCCTATTGCTATTGAATGGATACGAGAGATGGGCTTTGCTCACTTATCTAAAGAGGGCTATGAGGCAGATGATATCATTGCAACCTTAGCGAAGTATGGAAAAGAGCAGGGATTGAACGTACGTATAGTCTCTCATGACAAAGATTTGTACCAAATGATAGAAGATGGCAAAGTAGTCATGTATGATTCTCTAAAACGAAAAGAGATAACAGCCAAAGAGTGTTTTGAAAAGTTTGGAGTTTACCCTAAAGATTTTATAAACTACCAAGCTATTGTGGGCGATGCTTCCGATAATGTCCCAGGTGTTAAGGGCATAGGCAAAGTAGGGGCTAGTAAGCTTATAAATAAATATGGAACATTAGAAGCGATATATGATGACATAGAAAATGCAGGAACAGCAAACATTCAAAAGAAACTTTTAGAGTCCAAAGAGAATGCCTTTATGTCCAGAGAATTGGTCACTATGAAGCAAAATGTTTTTAAAGATTTTGACCTAGAGAGTTTTGCTTTTGAAGACAAGAACTACTTGACTTGTCTCTTAGATGAGTTTGAACGTTACGAGATGCGTAGAGCCATAGAGAAAGCAAAAGTAGGGGTAGACTTATCTGACATGCCTGAAGAGGAAGAGGAGAAAATGGCTTTTGAAGCCATTACCCTTGATAGCAAAGAGAAGCTTTTTTCTGTAGTAGATAAAATAGGTGAAAACACGCTTGTAGCTTTTGATACAGAGACCACAGGGTTAGACACTAAAAAAGATAAAATAGTAGGTTTCTCTTTTGCTACGGATGAGACAAAAGCCTATTATGTACCCATAGCTCACTCCTACTTAGGCGTGACTGACCAAGTTAGTATAGATGATGCTATAGAAGCGATAAAAAACATATTAAAAGCCAAAGTGATAGGACAAAATTTAAAGTTTGACCTATCACTGCTCTATAACCAGTATGAAGTAGAAGAGATGGTACCTTTTGCAGATACGATGATAATGGCATGGCTTTTAAATCCAGGTACTAAAGTAGGGCTTGATGCTTTGGCAAAAAAGTTTTTTAGATATGAGATGAAACCTTTTAAAGAGATGGTGAAAAAAGGTGAAAATTTTTCCAATGTAGACATAGAAGCAGCAACCTTTTATGCAGCAGAAGATGCTTGGATGACCTTTATGCTTTATGGTGCATTAGATAAAGCGATGGATTTAGCCTCGATAACCCACCTAAAAGATGAAGCTAAAAATGTAGAGTATCCGTTTATAAACACACTAATACATATGGAAAATAGAGGTATTAAGCTCGATATAGAAAAACTAAAAACCTTGCAAGAGAAACTAAGCAATAGAATTAATGAACTAACGCAAGAGATTTATACCTTATGTGACTCAGAGTTTAACATTAAGTCCACTCAGCAGTTAGGTGTGGTTCTCTTTCAGCACTTGGGTCTAAAGGGTGGAAAGAAAACAAAAACAGGTTACAGCACCAACGAAGCTGTACTTAGCTCCTTAAAAGATGAACATGAAGTGATTCCTAAAATTTTAGAGTACCGTACTACTCAAAAACTGCTCTCTACTTATGCTGAACCACTTCTCAAACTAGCTAAACAAGATGAAGAGAACCGTGTATACACCTCATTTTTACAAACAGGAACAGCTACAGGTAGGCTAAGTTCAAAAGACCCGAATCTACAAAATATCCCCGTACGTTCAGAGCTGGGTCGTTCAGTACGTGAGGTTTTTGTAGCTAAAGAGGGGTATAAACTTCTAAGCATTGACTACTCGCAAATAGAGCTTCGACTCTTAGCCCATTTTTCTAAAGATGCCTCGTTAATAGAAGCCTTTAACAACGGTTTAGACATTCATATGGCAACAGCCATTAAGCTCTTTGGTGAAGAGGAAGCAGAAGCTAAAAGAAGCCATGCAAAGTCTGTAAACTTTGGTATTCTCTACGGTATGGGTCCAAAGAAACTCTCTGTAGAGCTTGGCATTAGTACCAAAGAGGCAAAAGAGATTATTGTGAACTATTTTGAAGCGTTTCCTACCATTAAAAGCTTCTTGGAAAAAATTCAAGATGATGTTAAAAAGGTAGGTTATGTTGAGACCATTTTAGAGCGTAGAAGAGTGTTCGACTATGAAAATGCCACAGGTATGCAAAAAGCATCTTTTATGCGTGAATCGGTAAATACCGTTTTCCAAGGTTCAGCAGCCGATTTAATCAAGCTTAGCATGTTAGAAATAGAACGTGACATAGAAGAAAAACAAATAGATGGAGCCATGTTACTACAAATTCACGATGAGCTAATATTTGAAGTGAAAGAGCAGAGTGTTGAAGAGGTAGGAGAAAAGTTTAAGCATATTATGAAAAATATCAAGAAGTTAGATGTGCCTTTAGAGTGTTCAGTAAGTATTGGTGATAGTTGGGGGGAGTTGAAATAATTCTAATAAAAAAATTAAATAAGTATGAAATTTATAATTATTAGATTATCTAAGTGAGAGTAAATTAAATTTAATATAAAATAACAAATCTAAAATACTAAATACTAAATCAGGATTACTTTAATGAAAAAAATAACTATTGGAATTATCACCTATATGAGACCTGTGGGTTTAGAAAGAATACTAAATTCATTTAAACCACTCTCTTTAAATAATATTGACTTGTCTATTATTGTTGTTGACAATGATGCTACGGGAGAGAATCAAAAAGTGATAGATAAACTTAAAAAAGAAGATTATCCATATAAATTAGACATGTTTGTAGAGAGAACAAGAG
>Ga0256832_1000866_pt1 | contig 20160 bp, 14 predicted proteins | sample 134614metaG_FD_190534 | JGI IMG/M metagenome (GOLD analysis project Ga0256832, IMG submission 190534) | Hydrothermal vent microbial communities from Lau Basin, Pacific Ocean - 134-614 | ecosystem: Environmental > Aquatic > Marine > Hydrothermal vents | place: Pacific Ocean: Lau Basin | collected...
AAAATTATAAGAGTAACATATGGTTTGAGTATATTTTACAATTTTTACTGATGATTTAAGTTAATTATTCATTAGATTACTACTTTTGCTCAAATTATTTTGTATTGCGTATTTGATTAATATATATTTGTAAATTGATTTATAAAAAAAATAAAAATGAGATTATTTTCAATATTCGTTTTTTCTTTATTATTGACATTCAATCTTAGTGCTCAAATTATCGAAAACGGTGTTTCTATCTATGGAAACGAGTGGATTGATTTTAGTAAAGATTATTATAAAATACCCGTTTCGGAAGATGGGATTTATCATATCACATATCAACAACTGTCAGACTCCGGTATTGACTTAGACAATGTCAAGGGCAAAGATTTTCAACTTTATTTGTATGGCAAAGAAGTAAATATCCATACAAGTACTTCAGATAAATTTTCTCCAAATGACTATATAGAGTTTTATGGGGAGAAAAACAGAACAAGGTTGGATTCTTTCTTATTTAGAGACAAAAGCCATATTTTGAATCCCGAATACAGTATGTTTACCGATACCTCAGCATATTTTTTGACTTGGGATAAGACGACAGCAAACAAAAGATATACAGATATCGATAATGATTTGAGTGGCAATTTACCCGCGGCAGAAATTTATTATATTCATGAGGAAAAGCTAATAAATCATTCACATTTTATTAAACCCTTGAAAGACTCGAAAAATCATATTTACAAATCAAATTTTGATATTGGAGAGGGCTTTGGTTCGGATAATGAAGGTACCAAAAACTCTTTTATAATTCATTCAAGTAATTTTTTGGATGTTAATATTCAACCGGAATTATCTATTCGCTATGCTACTAATATCGGAAATCACGAAATTGATATCAACGTAAATGACAAATTTGTCAAACGCGAAAAGAAAAATGGCTTTTACTGTGGAAATGTCGATATTAATCTCGATAAAAGCGATATGAAGGATGATATTAAAATTGATTTGGAAGGAAAATTTAATTCTGACTTCAAGGATAGGAGAACTGTATCGGTAATTAGCCTGAAGTATCCAAGGTCTTTTGATTTTCAAAATAAAAGCATTTATACTTTTAATATTGAAGCCAATGCTTTTACAAGATATTTTGAGATAAGTAATTTTGATGTGGACGGTTCGTCTTTTATTCTATTTGATGTGAATAATAAAACCAGGCTTGTTCCCGTAATTGAGAATAATCTGGTAAAGTTTAGATTAAACCCAAGTGCTAATCCACTAAAACTTGTATTGGTCAATTTGGATAAATCACTGAAAAACGTTACCGGGCTACAGAAAGTCGAGTTTGTAGATTATTTACAGTATAAGGACAAAAACTATATTATAATCAGTGATGAAAACAGGTTTGTTGACGATAATAATACCAACTGGGTAGAGGAATATGCCGATTATAGGTCTTCACCGGAGGGAGGAAGTTATAAACCTTTTATAGTCGATATTCACAATATCTATAACCAATTTGGGTATGGAATTGACAGGCACAATATCGCTCTTAACAATTTTCTCGTATATCTTAAAGATCATTTCACAAATCCCAAGTATGTATTTATTATTGGAAAAGGATTGGAGTATAATGAAATCAGGACAAAAAATCAATTGGAAGAAAACAAAGATTTATTTTTTATACCTACTTTTGGTTATCCGGGATCAGACAATCTTCTCGGAGCCAGATTCAATAAAAATTACTCGGCTATTCCTATTGGAAGAATCGCTGTAAGAAATTATCAACAAATAGAAACTTATCTCAATAAAGTAAAAAAACATGAAGATTATCTCCAATATCCACAAACTATAGAAGACAAAGAGTGGATGAAAAAAGTCATACATTTAGTTGGAGGAACAGCTGATATTATCAATCAGATAGATCATAACTTAACTTTGATGAGGCATATTATTCATAATAATAAATATGGTGCAACTATACACACGTATAAAAGAACAAGTGGTGATGCACAAGAATCTGTTTCTAAAAAAATAATTGATGATATCAATAAAGGAGCTGGTATAGTGACATTCTACGGTCATTCAGGTATAACAGGAACAGATTTTAATATTGGAAATTTAAAGAATGACAGATTCCCTATTTTTTATAGCTTGGGATGTTATTCCGGAAATATTCACACAAATATCAAAGATGGTCAAAGTGAAGAATTTGTCTTGGATGATTACGGCGTAATAGCTTATATCGGTACCAGCGGTACAGGATTTACCGGTTCTTTGGGAAGTTTAGGAAAAAAAATATACAATCTTACCGGGGGTGAACATTATGGTCAGGGAGTCGGTAAAATAGTTAATTCTGCAATTAAAACCTTAGATGAAAACCATACTGATATAGGTACAGTCACACTCAACCAGCAGTTTACTTTTCACGGTGACCCTGCTATCACATTATACAAACATCCCGGACCGGACTATGTTATTGATTATTCAACTATAGCTACCGAACCTAGTGTTGTAAATTCAAGTTTCAGCAAGTTTGACTTAAGTTTTGATGTCGTTAATTTGGGTTATGCGATAAACGATTCGCTTACTATAAAAGTCATTAGGAAATTTCCAAAAGGTGAAGTGGATACAATATATACAAAATTTGAATCCGTTAAATCCAGAAAGAAGTTATCAATAAGTATCCCAACTAAGGGCATAAATGGTATTGGGGAAAATTGTATTTCTATGTATATTGATCCATATAATTTGATTGAGGAGTTACCTAGCCCGGATGCTGAAGACAATAATGAATTAAGCGACCAAAACGGAGATAATAAGTTTTGCTTTTATATTGTTGATAATGGAGCTAAACCGATTTATCCCGAAGAATTTAGTATAGTTACCGATAAAAATTTATCGCTTCAAGCTTCTTCTTTAAATTATTTCGTTGATTCACAAAAATATATTTTCCAAATCGATACGACAGAAGAGTTTAATAGCCCTTTGAAGAAGAGTGCATTGGTTACTTCAAAGGGAGGTATTGTCGAATGGAAACCAAATATTGATTTCGCGCACGAAACAGTTTATTATTGGAGAATAAGTTCTGATACAACAAACACAAACACCGAACCGATTTGGCTAAATAGTTCATTTGTGTATTTGAATACTGCAAGTAAAATAGAGGGATGGAATCAAAGTCACTATTATCAGTATCTAAAAGATGAGTTTAAAGGAACTGTATTCGATGGACGAAAGTTTGATTTTATAGCCCGAAAATACAATATAAAAGTAATTGGTAAAAAGTATGAACCTACCAATAGAAAAGTATTCTTTGTTGATGGAGAAGGCTGGGGAAATTTTAATCCTAAAATAAGACCTACAATCTGTATTGGCGGATGGGGACCTGATATTTGGTTAAGGAATTATTCAGGTCATGATTTTAATTCCATCCAAAATAGTAAAAAATACGATTTACAATTTGTGTTTAATCCAAAAATAAAAGCTCACAGAAAGGGGATTAAAGAATTACTTGATTCTGCCCCCGATTCTATGACAATTTTTGTTTACACTGTTCTTGGAGATGAGACGCAAAGTATAGAACCGGAAAAATGGGCTGCCGATTCTCTTACATACGGATACAATCTATTTAGCACACTTGAAAGCCATGGAGCAAAAAAAATAAGATTAATGGAGCAAAAAGGTACTGTCCCATATGTTTTTATTTTCAAAAAAGGTGGTGAAGTAATTGGTGAAAGAATTGGAAAAACAATAAATGATGTTTTTGAGTTAGAAACTGAAGTGTTATTAAATGATTCCAAAGGTAAATTTTTCTCAACTGTTATAGGACCTGCAAAAAAATGGGACAAATTTCTTTGGAATGAGGAATACACCGGTGATACTACTGAATATTCTTATGTAAGAGTACATAAACTTAGTAATGATTTATTTAAAGATATAGTTGTTGATAGTCTCAATAAAAATTATGAATTGGATTTATCAAGTATTGATCCGGTCGAATATCCATTTTTAAAACTTGAGTTTTTTGCTTTTGATAGATTCAAAAGAGATCCACCTAAAATAAACTATTGGAGAGTACTATACGATGGTTATCCGGATGCAGCATTATATAATAAAGATGATGGATATTTCTATAAGGATACTTTGGAATATGGGGATAAATTCAAGTTTAAAACATATATTCTGAATAATACTAATATAGATATGGATAGTCTCGATGTAAGATTCAAGATAAAAAAGAGCAATAATGAAGAGATAATTATAACTAAAAAATATCCTAAATTATTGAAATATTCGAGTTATAGTGTGGAATTTGAATATCCGACAAATGAACTTCAGGGTATGAATGAATTTACAATTGAGGTGAATCCCGACAGAGTTATTAAAGAAAAATTCTATTTTAATAACGTCGGTATAAAAAGGTTTTTTGTTCGTAGAGATAGCGAAAATCCTTTATTAGATGTCACTTTCAATGGTAAGCATATAATGGATGGTGATTTAATCAATCCAAGACAAGAGATAAGTATTATTCTTAGAGATAACAATAAGTTTTTGCTCTTAAACGATAAAAGTATCTTCCAAAAACTTACATTAATTTCACCAACAGGTGTGGTCAATGATATAGATATCGCAAATGATTCTGAAATAGAATTTGTGCCTGCTGAAAGCATAGACAAAAATGTTGCGAAACTTATATTCAGACATGACTTTTTTGATGAAGAAGGAGAATATCAATTGATTGCTCAAGCAACAGATGTGTCCGGTAATTTGTCCGGCGAAAACGAATATAAGATTTCATTTACAATCAATCTAAAGGAAGAAATTTCCAATGTTTATAATTATCCTAATCCGTTTTCTACTAAAACCAGATTTGTCTTTAAACTTTCAGGAAAAGATATACCCGATAAATTAATAATCAAAATAATGACCCTATCCGGTAAGGTTGTCAGGGAATTGACGAATATTGATTTAGGTAACTTGGATATAGGTGAATACAATATGACTGACTATTGGGATGGTACTGATGAATTCGGCAGAAAACTCGCAAATGGTATATATCTATATCAAGTGAAAGCGGTAAATGCCGAAGGAAAAGAATACAATGTTGTGGGCAATGAATTCTTTACAAAAGGATTTGGTAAATTGGTTATTTTGAGGTAAATCTTTGTTTATATTAAAGTAAACACACTTATTGAAAACGATAATTCAAAATAACCAGGGATTAAACTTTAGGGAGAAAATACAGGAACTGTATGATTATAGAGAATTGTTGTGGACATTGGCTTATAGAGATTTTAAAGTCAAGTATGCACAGACTTTTTTAGGTATTATTTGGGGGGTGATTGAACCATTGCTAACTGCGATACTATTGAGTTTTGTATTCAACCGTATTGCTAAAGCCAATACATTCGGTATAAATCCCGTACTGTTTAGTTTAACAGGGATAATTGCCTGGAATTACTTCTCAAATGTCGTAAATCAAGGTACTAATTCTCTGATTTTAGCTCAGAATATGATTAAAAAAATCTATTTCCCCAGGATTTTGCTACCTGCTTCTAAAGCCCTTGCTGCACTGCCGGATTTATTGATATCAATCCTGTTTACATCAGTGTATTATTTAGTATATTGGAAAGACTTTAGTGCTGACATTTTGTTTTTCCCCTTGTTTATTGTACTTTCTATAATTGCAGGAATTAGTATTTCTATTTGGTTCAGTGCATTGAATATAAGATATAGGGATTTTAGACATATAGTTCCATTTGCGATTAGAATAGGATTATTTGTGACACCTATAGCTTATACTGCTAATGAAGTTTCGCCTGATCTTAGGTGGATATTCTTCCTGAATCCTTTGACGGGGGTAATTGAGGGAATTAGATGGAGTCTATTTGGATTGGAAATGCATTGGAAACTTTTTGGGTTAAGTATGTTTGTCTTAGCCTTGTTATTTATAACCGGATTTTATTTTTTTAATAAAGTAGAGAAAAATATTGCTGATGTTATTTAGTATTTGTCTTAAAAAAACACCCAATCGTTAGATGAGCTCAAATTATGTCATAGAAGTTCAAAATCTGTCTAAGGTTTATGATATTGAAGGCAAATCAAAGGATTTGAGATATGCAATCTCAAGGTTTTTTTCCTCTAAAAACAAAGGAATAGAGAAACTTTGGGCTTTGAAAAATATTAGCTTCAATGTTAACGAGGGTGAAGTGTTTGGCATAATAGGACCAAATGGTTCGGGGAAATCCACATTGCTTAAAATACTATCAAAAATAACTTTTCCCACATCGGGTAAGGCTATTCTCAACGGTAGAGTATCATCGTTGCTTGAAGTCGGCACGGGATTTCACCACGAACTCACTGGTAGAGAGAATATTTTTCTGAATGGTTCTATCCTTGGAATGTCCAAGAAAGAAATAAAGAATAAATTTGATGAAATTGTCGATTTTTCAGGTATCGGGAAATTTATCGATACTCCGGTGAAACACTACTCTTCGGGAATGTATGTGCGGCTTGCTTTCTCGGTTGCTGCTCATCTCGAACCGGAAATATTGCTTGTTGATGAAGTATTGTCGGTAGGGGATATGAACTTTAGAAGAAAAAGTATGGGGAAAATGAATGAAGTTGCCAATTCGGGAAGAACAGTAATATTGGTTAGTCATAATCTTGGAATCATAAAAAATCTGTGCCAAAATGGTATTTATCTTGACAGGGGTGAAATCCAAAGCAGCGGGAATATACAGAAAGTTGTCGAAGACTATCAAAATAGCTATAAACCCTATCAGAATAAGATTTTGCCGAACTTCAGTAAGCATATCGCAGTCTCAAAAATAGATATACTTAGCATAACAAATAATGGAAGCAAAATTTTGTCAACAGGTGATGAGATAATGATCAAAATCAAATTCAAATCCCTTGTAAAATTGAGAAACCTTTTGGTCAAGATTATAGTGAGAGATAATAACAAACAAGTATTATTTTCTTGCAACAATAAATTTTACGATGCCATATTCGAATCAGTTCCTGATGAAGGAATCATCACCTGTCACATACCTAAATTGGCTCTGAATACCGGTGATTATTCTATAGATTTGTTTTTTGAACAAGATAGAATCGAGATATTTAAGGTATTCGAAATAATGAGATTCGAAGTATTTGCAGGGGGATTTTATGAAACTGCAATAATGCCGTATCACGACAGGATTTTTCTTATTGACCACGATTGGAGCATAGAATAAATTTAGTTTATTTATCACTAAATAAATAAGCTTTCAATCTTCCCATTGTTGATAAGACAGGGGTTATAACGTAGAGAATGTAGTTTTGAAAGTGATATTTACGATTGGTAATTAGCTTTATAAAACCTCTTGGCATCCTTAAAATCAAAGCTGCAATGATGCTTTTGATAGAATAAAAACTCAAACTAAAAAAGTTCTCATCTTTTCTATGAATCATGAAATTGGTTTGAGAATTGATGAATATAGATTTAATTTGCCACAAAAGATTCTGTTTTCTTTCTAAAACCGCGTGATAAACATACAAATCCGGGTCAAAAATAACTATTCCGCCTAATTTCCTGATTTCAAATTGGACAGAATCGTCTTCTCCATACCCGATAGCATCTCCAATCATACCGAAATCTACCGGAAATCCTCCTATTTTATTGAGAATACTTTTTGTAAAAATCATATTTAGTCCTGCAACATATTCTCTTTCCAATACTCCTATTGAATTGAGTAGCTTTTCTTGTTTTCCAAAATCTTCGGGAATCCATTTGGGTTTATCATTGGCATACCAAGGAAAATACATTCCTCCCAAACAATCGAATTTATAATTTTCGAGGACCCATAACAATCTATCCGGATATGTATCCGATATTATTACATCATCGTCAAGATAAGCTATTATTTCAGATTTTGCTTCTTTTATTGCACGGTTTCTACCGTGGCTTAAACCGACTTTCCCTTCTACGCAATATCTCAGATTTGAATAATTCTTTTTATATCTTTCAACAATGCAGCCGGTTTTGTCGGTTGAATTATTGTCAACTACCAATACTTCAAATGGCTTTTTGTGAATACCGTATTTATACAATGAATGCAGACATTTCTCTAAGTAGAAATCTCTATTATAAGTACATATCGCAATTGTTACCTTGGGTTTTATAACAAATATTTTAGATTAAATTAAAAACTTGTATTGATTGTGTATTTCATTTTTTTGCTTTTCCCATTCTTTGCCTCTGACTCCTAAAGGAGAATCAACCCTCAACGCGAAAAAATGAAATGCGCCCTTGTATTGAATAATCAATGAGGCTCTTCACTCACAAAAATAATATAAAATAAACAAGTTGCTGAATTTTGTGTACATTTGTTTTTAATTGGTAACTAATTTCTGCCCGAAAACACATCAAATTTGAAATTGATTCTTTTTGTTATCTTTTTACTTTTTTTCAAGTGATTGATACTAAGGCATCAAATCATTGCAAAAAAATCAAAATCTAAGCATAAATTATCAGAATTTCAAAAATTGTCTGTTTTCGGGCAGAAACTAACAAATAGGATCGATGCTGAGATATATTATAAAACTATTAGGATTGTCGGAAAGATTGCTTAAATCACCGGATTTTATCGTTGTGGGAGCTCAAAAAAGCGGTACTACTTATTTGTATAATTTGCTTATTCAACACAAAGATATATTACCGTCAAAAATGAAGGAAGTCCATTTTTTTGACAATAATTTTGATAAGGGAAAGTCTTGGTATCTTGATCATTTTGCATTAAATATTCACAATTCTAAAATCACAGGGGAATCAAGTCCATACTATCTTTATCACCCACTTGCAGCGAAGAGAATTTATAAATACGATAAAAATATAAAAATAATTATCCTATTGCGCAACCCTGTTGACAGAGCCATTTCCCATATAAATATGATACTGAAAAGACATAATTTGGAATATGACGAAGACATATTTTGCAATATAGATAACGAATTGATGATTCAGACAGCTTTAGAAGAAAATTTGGACAAAAATTTGATTAAAAAAAACCGTATTCACCAAGATTTTTCCTTTATTGCAAGAGGAATTTATGTCAATCAAATTAAAAGATATTTGCAGTATTTCAAATTGAATGAAAATTTACTTATTTTGAAAAGTGAACAATTTTTTGATAATACTAGTATTGAATTAATTAAAATTTTTGATTTTTTGGGTGTAAGTAAAGGTTTGGAAAATATTGATTTTGGTGTAAATGCTTTTTCTGCTGATTATAATACTGAAAAGTATAGAAATTGCAGAGAGAAACTTAAAGAGTTTTACAAGGATTATAATAACGAATTGGAGCAACTGATAAATCAAAAAATGAATTGGAACTAAGATGGAAACAGCAATAATTGCGATAATTGGAATGCATCGTTCGGGGACATCATTAGTTTCCTCCTGGTTGCAACAATGCGGTTTGGATATAGGGAGAAAACTTGTGCCGCCGAATATCGGAAATATAAACGGACATTTTGAAGACTTGGATTTTTTATCCTTTCACGAAGGGCTTTTATTAAAAAACTCTCTTAATTATTTGAACGCTTCAGCAGATAAAATTGAAATTGATGATCTCGATATTCATTTGGCGCGTGAATTGATTAGTTTTAAATCAAAAAATAATGTAAAAATTGGTTGGAAAGACCCGAGAACTTGTTTGTTTTTGAATAATCTTTGGCTTAAAACAACACAGGATATCAAGTTCCTCTTTATTTATCGTCCATTTGGTCAAATAATTAATTCTTTATATTCAAGACATATTAAAATGTTGAATCAAAAGAACAGGTATCAACTGATAAATAATCTTACAATACAGCGAATAAGGAATTTTATTTATATAAAGAAAAACAAAAAAAAGATATTGGAAGATTATTGCAATATGTATCTTAATTATATGAATGAGGTGCTGAAATTTTATAACGAAAATAGTACTGACAATAATTTTATTGCAGCTGATATCAGAACACTAATCGATGATTCCCGTAAATTATTAAACACTATCGAGAATAATTGGAGTATTTCTTTAAAAAGAATAGATTTGAAGTCTATGTTTAAGCAAAATCAATTTACAACAGAAGATATCGAGCTTGGAATTGTTGATAGGGCGTTATTGGAGAAATGTGAGAGTATTGACAAAAAACTTATAGCTATTATACAAAATTAACAGATACAACAATTGACACGTAAATGCAAAAAGCAAAATTAATAGCATATTATTTACCTCAGTTTCACTCTATACCTGAAAATGACAAATGGTGGGGAGCGGGTTTCACCGAGTGGACTAATGTAAAAAATGCAAAACCCTTGTTTAAAAATCACAAACAACCGAGAAAACCAGGCTTTTTGGGCTATTATAATCTTTTGGATATAGATACACAAAGAAAGCAAATTGAACTTGCAAGACAATATGATATTTACGGATTTTCTTACTATCATTATTGGTTTGGCAATGGTAAAATGTTGCTTGAAAAGCCTGTAGAATTAATGTTGTCTTCAAAAGATTTGGATTTTCCCTTTTGCTTGAGTTGGGCAAATGAAAGTTGGGAGGGTATTTGGCATGGTAGTCCGGGGAAATTATTAATAGAACAAACATATCCCGGCAAAAAAGATTATATTCAACATTTTGAGTATTTATTAAAATTTTTTAGTGATTCGCGATATATCAGATTTGATAATAAACCGGTTTTTACTATTCATAGACCTGATTTGATTCCCGATATTAAGTTTTTCGTTGAAATTTTCAGAGAATTGGCTGATAAAGCAGGATTCGACGGTATTTATCTGATTGGTGGCTATAACTACCCTATGTCTTGGAAGTTGGAAGACAATTTATTTGACGCTATAATCTCTAATGGTTTTGTTCATGCGTCTAATATTTTATACACGAAAAAGTATTCTTATTTATCAAAGCAATTGATGAAAATTGAATATAAGTTCAATATGAACAAACCTTTAATCTATGATTTTGAAGAAATAGACAAAATAGTTTCACGAATAGATGACAGAAATATAATCAAATTTTGTGGTAGTATTGATGAATATTTCCCTCTGTTGACATCCAATTGGGACAATACACCGAGATTAGGAAGAAAAGGTTATTTATTAGATAATTTTAATACAAAAACTTTCAAAAAACATGTAAATAGATGCCTGGATGCAATACTAAATAATAAAAACAAAGTTGTATTTGTGAAATCTTGGAATGAGTGGGCTGAGGGTAATTACTTAGAACCCGATGTTGACTCCGGACTGACATTGTTGGAAACCATTAAAGAACAATTAAACAATTCTATCACCTAATAGGCGCATTTCATTTATTGCCTTTTTTAATACGCTACCTCCCAGCCTCCCAGGGCTTGACAGTTCTAGATTGCTTTGGCTATACTCGCCTCCCAGCCTCCTAAAGGAGGTGCATCAACCCGCACTTTATCAATGCCTTGAAATTGCGTGTGGATTTCCCCTTTGAGGGGATTAAGGGGCAAGTGTTGCAGAACTGTCCAGCCCTGCCCAGCCTCCTCCCCAAAGTCTTGGGGACTCTGTTCCGAAACCGGAGTAGCCTCAACTCACATTTCTTCCGCAATTCCCGCTAACCCACAATTTCCCTGATAAGCGAGTGTCTCTGACCTCGCTTCTGTAAAATGCACCTCACCGAATCATACCCGCAGCTACAGTATTGTTGGTCGTTTTATCTATCAAAATAAAACTTCCCATTTTTCTGTTTTTTGAATATGAATCATGAAACACATCCGAAGCTGCTTTTATTTGTATTCTGGCGATATCATTAGCTCTGATTTTTTCAAAGTCAAAATTCCGGTGAAGAGTTTCTATATCGAGTTTGTATAAAATTGATGAAATCGTACAGGCAGATTTATTAGCAAGGCTAAAAAAGATATATTCTTTTCCGGTTTGCAACTCTTGCTTATCGTCAAACCAACAAATCATTGCATCGATATCGGTACTTACAGCAGGTTTATTATTGGGTCTTGCTATTAAATTTCCCCTTTTGATTTCGATATCATCAGCCAATTCCATAGTTATGGATTGCATTGGAATTGCCTCTACATATTCCTTGTCAAAAAGAGAAAGCCGGGTAATTGTAGAAGTTTTTTCCTGTGGTAAAACCAATACCCTATCCCCTTTTTTGAAAATACCACCTGCAACTGTTCCGCATAAATATTTTTTCTCTTCATTTTGTATGATTGTTTGTATTGGAAATCTGCAATTGACCAAATCCTTATCTCCTGAAAAATACATATTCTCCAATGTGTACATCAAAGTTGTACCGGCATACCAAGGCATTTCCTTGGATTTTGATACAATATTATCTCCATTCAATGCAGATATTGGAATAAATCTAACATCAGTGAATTGCAATTTTGAAGAAAATGATTCGTAGTCTTGTCTTATTTCCTCAAATCGTTGTTTTTCAAAGCCGACTTTATCCATTTTATTGACACAAACTATGATATGGGGGATTCTCAAAAGTGAAGATATTATGGTATGTCTCTTGGTTTGCTCATCCAATCCGTTTACAGCATCGATTAATATTACTGCTGCATTTGCATTTGAAGAACCGGTTACCATATTACGGGTAAATTCGAGATGTCCGGGTGAATCGCTGATAATAAATTTTCGTTTTGGAGTAGAAAAATATCTATACGCAACATCTATAGTGATTCCTTCCTCTCTCTCCTTTTTCAGCCCATCTGTCAAATGAGCAAGATTGATTTGATCATTATGCCATAGACTTTTTAGATTTTCCAATTCCTCATATTGATTTTTATATATCGCCTTACTATCGTGCAAAAGGCGTCCGATTAGTGTTGATTTTCCATTATCAACAGAACCTATAGTAGTGAATCTGAATAACTGTTTTTTATTTTTCATATCAAAAATACCCTTTTCTTTTTCTATCTTCCATACTATTTAACGATAATTTATCATCGGCTCTTTTGCCTCTTTCCCCGACATTAGACACGGATATTTCCGCTATAATCTCTTCTATTGTCGTAGCTTTTGACTCCCATAATCCTGTAGTGGTAATATCCCCAACCGTTCTGCATCTCACATCTTTTTCAAATACATCCTCTTCTTTGAACTTAATAAAATCTGATTTTGCTAATAAAATACCATCCTTGGATATCACACTTCTTTTGTGTGAAAAGTATATCGAGGGGATTTCCAAATTTTCATTTAATATATAATTCCAAATATCCATTTCCGTCCAATTACTCAGGGGAAAAACCCTGAAATGCTCTCCATCATTTTTATTTCCATTGTACAAATTCCACAATTCTGCCCTTTGGTTTTCGGGATTCCATCGTCCGCTTTTATCTCTATGTGAAAATACCCTCTCTTTCGCTCTTACTTTCTCTTCATCCCTTCTTCCGCCTCCAATAGCAGCATCAAATCCTTCTTTTTGAATTACATCCAACAAAACAGGAATTTGTAAGCGGTTTCTATCCGGTAAATCACTATTATTGATATCCGGTTCATTTATCAAATCCTCTACTGATGCGATAATCAAATCCAAGTTCAATTTGTCTATTATTTTATCTCTAAAGTCGGTTACTTCATCAAAATTGTAGCCCGTATCGATATGCAATATTTTAAAAGGAATTTTATTTGGAAAAAATGCTTTTTGAGCCAATCTAATCAACACTATTGAATCTTTCCCTCCTGAGAATAGTAAACATGAGTTATCAAATTGCTCAAAAACCTCGCGTAAAATAAAAATAGCCTCTGCTTCCAATTGATCCAAATAATCCATATTGTAATTCATAATGTCGCTATTTCTCAATCAAACTTTTAATTATTTTTTCTACTGATTCATCCACTGTCAATTTGTCAGTATTTATTGTGATATAAGGGTTAATTGGTCGCTCGTAGGGCGAATTTATCCCTGTGAAATTGTTTATTTCTCCTGAAATTGCTTTTTTATATAGACCTTTTACATCTCTTTGGATACATTTATCCAAAGGTGCATCGATAAAAACTTCGACAAAAGCATCTTCTGAAACAATGCTTTTTGCTAAATCTCTGATTTCTTTAGTTGGGGAAATAAAGCTAACTATGGTCAAAAAACCTTCATCCTTGAAGAGTTTTGCAACTTCTGCTACCCTGCGAATATTTTCTTTCCTGTCCTCTAGACTAAATGCCAAATCTTTGTTTAATCCTTTGCGCAATTTGTCTCCGTCCAAAACAATTGTTTTTATATTTTCCTGCTTCAATCTTTCTTTTATCCCGTTGGCAATAGTCGTTTTACCAGCTCCGGATAGTCCTGTAAACCAAAGTATTTTAGCATATATATCTTTGTACTTTCCCATATTATTTAACAATTGAATAAATCAAAGCTCGCACATAAATTGACAATTTATAGTAAATAAACAAAAGCTTATTTCCCTCCCATTTAATAGAATTTATTATTTTAAGACCATATGAAAAATGTTTTGTTTTAATAGCTTGACTAGCATAAAAATAAGCTATTTTATTGTATTTATTGCTTAAAAGGGTAGTCACATTGTTCTTATCCAATAAATCTTTGTGCTTTTCAAAAAAATAATTGATAACATCAAGTCTGTTATAAGGATAGGTCATAAACAACAAATCTTTTAATTCTCTTTCCATCGTCATCGAATCGTGATTTACATATACGCAAAGAGTCTTTGGAAAATAATATATTGGGTATTTAAATACTATTCTAAAAAGTAAATGAAAATCTTCCCCTATTTCATATTTTGAATCAAATTTTTCTTCCCTGAGTATCTCTCTGGAAATACATAAGGGTTGTATATTATACGCGTATTTCAATATGAATTTGGCGTTATTATTTTCAATAAAATCTTTCTCTTGAGCTTCAATGGTTTTACCCTGATTGTTTATTTCCCTTTGGTCACACATAAAAACTGCTATAGGAAATTTTTTATTACTGATTGCAACGTAAAACTCTTGTAAAAAATCCGGAAGAAGATAGTCGTCATCATCCAAAAAATTGATGTATCGTCCGGTGGATAACTCTATTCCCAGATTTCTCGCTTCGCTTCTACCTTTGTTATCTTGATATTGATACTTTATTCTATTGTCTTGATAAGAAAGTACTTTATCCTTGGTATTGTCTTGAGAGCCATCATCTATTACGATTAATTCCAAATTTGCATAAGTTTGTGCAAGCACACTATCTATAGCCCTTTCGATGAAATCTGCTCGATTGTATGTCGCGATAACAATCGAAAACAATATATCCTCTGTATTAGTCTTCATTAACTGCAAAAATACATTTTATTAGGTAAAAAGGCGTCCTAAATGCAATTGAAAACAAATAATATGCGGTTTTTCCGGGACTCGAATTGATTTTAATGCCTTTGATTAAGCTAAATAAATACCTAAAATCACAATGTTTCATTGATGCGCTGGCGAAACCGTAAATTTTATGATTTATCAAATCATTTATTTTTCGTATAGCTATGTGTTCTTTAAGATGATTGCTGTTTTCATTTACAAGATTGTTAATGCACATCAAGGAGAGTTCGGCATTTAAACGATAATTCCTTTTAAATTTGGATTGAGTGCCTTGCTCATTATGCGTTTTGTTTACACTTAAATACTCCTCTATTATGAAAACTTTGTACTTAAGAGCAATTCTTATTACCAAATGAAAATCCTGTCCATATTTGCATTCGGGTTTAAACTTTTCGTTCTTCAGTATATCTTTATGTATTGCAAATGGTCTAATACTTGTTTGTATTTCCCATAAAAACCGGACAGGATTATTCAAGAGAGAAACCGGAATATTATTTTTTGTTTTTACTCCATTATTCTCTGTATATTCAAAACAGGTAAATGCAGCAACCGGTATATTATTTTCTAAAATACTATTGTGAAAAGTCAATAAAAACTCGGGTAAATAATAGTCGTCGTCATCCAAAAAACTAATATAAGTACCTTCGGCTTTATCAATTCCAAAATTTCGTGCTATACTTCGTTCCTCATTCTTTTTCCAAAAATACCTTATTCTATCATCATTGTATGATTCTACAATTTCCCGGGTATTATCGGTAGAACCATCATCTACTATGATTAATTCCCAATTTTGATAAGTTTGCTCTAAGACACTCTCAATAGCCCTACCGATTATTCCCGCCCTGTTGTGTGTAGGAATAATAACCGAAAAGAGTATGTTTATATTTTTTTTCATTCTGATGCCGCTAATTATTTTCATTCGTGCATTCGTGGCTAATCAATACACTATCCTTTTAAACTTTAGTTTTGTTTCTCCAAAGTTAACAATTAATGCTAATTTATTATTGGATACTTTAAGATTTTTGATTTCATTTTTTCGTTTTTTTACAAGAAGTTTTTGTTGATGTGTTTAATATAGCGTACCTATGGCACGCATTTTAGTTGCATAGATTTTTTTACCCATATTTTGTGCCCAAAGGCACATTGCTGTAGTTTGTAGAAGTAAAACGGAATAATTTCATAAGTGGAGTAGTCTATGCAAATAGAAAAAATAACATTAAATGTGAAAAAATGAAATGCACCTCGATAAATGTAAATTTATTAATTTTCCTCATATTTGCAGATACAATGAAGAATAAAAAGAAAATTGCTGTATTTGTTTCTTCCGGAATTGGAAATGCCGTAATGATAGTTCCCTTATTAAAAGCACTAAAAAATAGGGACGATATTGTTACCGTTATACTGAATTCTCCGTTCATTGACGAAGATTTTTTGATATTTAATAGATTTCCGGCAGATGATATTATCAAAATAAAAAGCTTTAAAGTTTCTTCTATTTCTTTTCATCGTTTTGATGAATCATATCTTGATTATAGCAGTTCTTCTATCAAAAATTTAATCCTTGCAAAATATATTTCCAAAAAAGTTTTTGCACTTCGAAAAGACAAATTGCTTGTTCCGGGAGTAAAATACATAAAACCTGAAGTGGATATTCACGCAGCTGTTTTACACACCAAAATGGTAAAAAGGGAATTGACAGAGAGTAAGTTTTCGTTAGAGCAGATGAGACTCATACCAATGATGAATAATCCGAATTTATCAGCGATAAACACAGAAGATAAGAAAATGATTTCTGTTCAAATATCTTCAGGAAATAACAAAACCCCCTATAAGAATTTGCCTGTGGACTATTGGATTGAGTTATTTGATTTACTGGAAAATGATAAGTTGGATTATCTTTTTGTCTTGATTGGCGATAAAAATGAAACTCAAATCGGAGAGCAAATCTTGGCAAAGACCAAGAATAAAAACTTAATTTCTCTAATAGGAAAAACAAGTTTAACTGAAGTTAGTAATATTTTACTTGATTCTTGTCTTTATATCGGTTTAGACAGTGGATTTATGCATCTTGCAGTAGCATATGATATTCCTACTTTCACTATTTTAGGAGCTTCAAACGAAAACTTCATCGGATATCACAAATTTAATCCACACAAACACATAGTTATTTTTAGCAATCTCTCTTGCAGACCTTGTCACGGATGGATTGGTCAAAACACGTCAAGGGTCTCCGACCCAAATAAATGTCCGGATTTCAATTGTATGCAATCACTAAAACCTCAATTTATTTATGAAAGTTTATTGAACTTTATAGAGACGATTGAGTGATTTGTGCCTACAAGAAAATACATCAAATTTGAAATCGTGCAATTTACATTATTTTTTAGAACAATTTTCACATAGCCCTTTTATCACAAAATTTGCACTTTCAAACTAAAATCCTTTGGGCATATAAATAGCCGTGGGTAAAACCCGCGGTAAATTTGATTGAGAGAGACAACTCCAAATGGAGTTGAATATAATATTTTAGATGTTTAAATGCAATATCAATCTAATAAATAGCCGTTTTTTAAATAAAACAGGAAAAGAAATATATATTTGTTTCTATATTTTGAATTATGAGGGATACCTTCTAATAAAAAAAGGGAAACAGAAAGCTATCTCACATTGAGACAGAGATGTCTGCATCATTATAAATCTAAATATAAAAAAATCAACTATTAAAATTACAACAAGAATGAATTTAAGAGAAAAAGCACTCACAATTGGTTTATTTTTAATAAGTATTATTAGCTATTCACAATCAAATAAAATAAATGAATTTAAATCTAAGCTTCATGAATGTATCAAAGATAGCTGCATAGCCTTAAATAGTTATCAATTAGCAAGGCATTACCTTAACATAAATTTAGATTCAACATTGTATTATGCAAATTTGACTACACAAAAATCTAAACTCATCAACAATAACAAAATTGAATTTAGTGGATTACTCATTGTAGCTCTTGCGTATCAAAAGAAGCGAGAATTTGAAAAATCAGATTCAATCAATACAATTCTGAAAAGAAAAGTTGGAAAAGTAGAAAATAATTTAAAAACTGCATTTTTTAGCAGTTTAGGAAATTATTATTATCGCAGAATGGAGTATGATTCGGCTATAGTTTATTATAATAAAATAATAGATAATTTAAAAATTGAAGATAATGATTATTATAAGTCTTTAATAGCAACAAAGCTAAATATTTCAAACATTTATAAACATACACATCAATATAATAAAGCTATAAATATTTTATTGGAAGTTGAAAAATTACTTGAAAATCCTAATACTATTGATTCTTTGAATTTAATTGAAACCAAAGCAAGTTTGGCATTGAAAAAAGGATTGATATACAAGGATATGAAAGATTTTAAAAGTGCAGAGATTCAATACTTGAAAGCTATTGAGCTTTCATCTTCTTTAACTGAAATTAGATTTAAAGTATATACTAATTTGGGGAATTTATATCAGAAACAAAATAAGCGAAACTCTCTTAAAACTGTTTTGGACACTTTAGGTAACAATTTTAAGAATCTTTCTTTAAGTTCAAAACGAGCGTATTTGGATCTAAAAGTAGATTTTTTATTTAATGAGGGCAAGTATAATGAAGCTCTGGGTGCCAATGAAGAATATAAATCCTTTTTATTATCCAATAAATACTCTAAACTATATTTTTTATTTTATAATAATTTAGGTCTTATCTATAAAAAACAAGGAAAAATATCTAAAGCTCATGCTAGTTTTAAATCATCTTTAGAATTAATGGCAAAAACAAAAGAAGATAAAAGAAGTCAATATGCCTCTGCATTATTTAATTATATCGTAACATATCCTAAACTTGATAAAGAAATTGTAGAAAAAATATATCATTATGAAAATTTAAGAGATACAATTGAAAATATGATAGTAAGTGAAGAGGTATTTCAAGCAAAAGAAAAATACGAAACAGAAAAAAAAGAACTCCAAAACCAAAAACTCATTCAAGAACAAAAAATTGATAAAGAAAAAATCAAAATTCAACAATTGTACTTACTATTGACTCTATCCGGATTATTAATCCTTGCTCTATTGAGTTATTTATTTTATAAAAGAGCAAAACAGCGAAAACAACTAAATGAAGAGCTCAAAGAAAAAAATGAAGAACTCAAATCATACAATACTGAATTAATAAAAACCATTGATCAAATGCCAGAAGAAAATTTACTACAACAGCATCTAACTCTTTCTGATAGGCAAAAAACCTCTATTAAACTGAAAAATATATTATATATTGAGTCAAAAAACAAAGCTGTATTTATACATACTACTGATGGCAAAACTTATAAAGATTGGCAAAGCCTTAAAAGCTATTTGGATATTTTGCCCAAGAGTCTGTTTTTACAAACTAACAGAGCTACAATTATTAATAAAACTCACATCCTCTCAAAACAAAATGGAACAATCACACTCAAAGGGGGGCAAGTTATTACCAATAGTAGAGCATATCTCAAAGAATAGTATTAACCCGGATTATTCTGTTAGCCCAATTTTGGGGTATTAATTTATTTGTCATTTTGAACATAACACATATGTTTTCAAGAATATATCCATTTACATAAATTAACCCAACTTGGCATTATTTACAAAAAAAACACAAAAATTCAGCTATTTTTCGGACTTTCTAAAACATAAATAATTGATAATCAATTGCAGTTATTTTTTAATTGGCGTTTGTAGTGGTGTACGGTGTTTGGTTGTTTGGAAAATTTATCTTACCTTTGCAGCATGTTTATTAGACAAGTAAAAAAACAACGTAGTAAAT
>Ga0256832_1000867_pt1 | contig 20148 bp, 16 predicted proteins | sample 134614metaG_FD_190534 | JGI IMG/M metagenome (GOLD analysis project Ga0256832, IMG submission 190534) | Hydrothermal vent microbial communities from Lau Basin, Pacific Ocean - 134-614 | ecosystem: Environmental > Aquatic > Marine > Hydrothermal vents | place: Pacific Ocean: Lau Basin | collected...
GGCCATATCCGCGCGTTCCACTAAATCATCCGTATCATCTTCTGCCAGCAACTCGGTGACGCCAAAGCTGGCCGTCACTTTCAAGCCGTCAGGAAAAGCGCTGTTCTCCAACAGTTGCCGCAGTTTCTGTGCCAGCCCATAGGCTCCGACACGGTCTGTATCCGGCAGCAGAATGATGAATTCCTCACCCCCCCAGCGGGCAAAGACATCCGTGCTGCGCAAGGCTTCGCGAACAATCGCGCTGATTTCCCTGAGCACCTGATCGCCAAACAGATGTCCCCGCTCATCATTGATGGATTTGAAATTGTCGACATCGAACATCACTACAGACATGGGGTGACGCTCACGGGAAAAATGCTGAAGTTTCTCATGGAGCACTGCCTCGAATTTCTGACGATTGTAGGCGCCGGTGAGTCCATCGATACTGGCCTGTATGGAAAGCGCCCGGTTGATGTTCTGCAATTCCATTTTCTTGGCCTGGTGTCCGACCAGAAGCACCAGCAACGCAGCCAGGAAGAATACCGCGGGAACATATCCGGGTATGCTGGCAGGCTTAACCGGCCGCAAAGGCGCAGGCAGCGGCTCCGTGGGCACCCCCAGCTTCCGCAGCAGGCCAATGGCGGAATATGTGGTGTAAATATCCCCGCCGTACTGGCCATTGGCGGATTTGAGGGACATGACATACTTGCTGACGGCGTGGCTGTTCAGGCGGTCAAGATAGTCCATTTCTCCCAGCATCCAGACAATCAGGTGGGTAGCCTTGAGGGAAGGCTTTTTTCTGGTGGCATCCCTGTAGCGGGAGAATGCGCCGATGTCCGCCAGGTAGTAATCATTGAGCAGACTGTCCACGAGCCCCTCCATATCCAGATTACCGGAGACAGCCTGACGCTGCTCGGCTTCATCACCATTGGTGATTTCCTTCAGGGTGATAAAGGCGCGGAAGCTGTTGTAGGCATCCATGGCAGGTTCCCCCTGCAACGCCCTGATCCCCCCATTGCGGGAATCCTCCATGCTGCGCACGAAGGCGCGCACCCGTATGACCATAGCGGGAGGAAACGAACGGCCCATATGTCGGTGCAGAATACCCAGGGCACGGGCGGCAAAAGAGGTGGCTTTCATGCTGGATTGCTGTCCGAACTGGGGATAGTGCTCGTCCCAGAAACCGCCATCAGCATTCTGATGGCTGACGATGAAATTCCAGATACGGGGCAGGTTCAGCCTGGGATCATCCAGCATTCCCAGGTCGGCCAGGATGATAAGGGCATCCATGGTGGGACGCACCCCTGCCGTTTCCCCGGGCAAAGGCGCAAATCCCGCATAGCCGGGACCTTGGAGAGGTTTCACCTCTCCCGGGAGGCTCCAGGGAATATCCGGCTGATAGAGACTCATGACGTAGCGCGCCACAGCCTGACGATTGATGGACGGCAGAGCATCCAGATCTTTCAGGGTGCTGATGGCGTAACGGGTGCCACGCAGGGTGCTGTCATTGAGCTGCGAGGGCTCGAACAGCATGTCCGGGTTGGGCACGAAATATCCGGCGGGATTCTGGCGGTTTACAATCCACTGCACAGTTCTTGCAGGGGTGTAGTAGATATTGCGTTCCTTGTAGTCATCCTGGGCCAGTTGGTACTGGTTCTGAAGATGCGCGTAATGCAGGGCGTCCTGGGCAATCTTCCACTGAAAGAACACGGCCAGGGCCACCAGCAATCCTGCCAGTATAAGTAAAATCCTGTTCACTTGGGTTACCACCGCCAACAATTGTAGGAATGGAACGCACGAAGATACCACCTCAGAATCTTCGCAAGCCGTTCATCATACAGGGAATACGGTAACAAGTGAATCAGCAGGCAGCCAACATGGCTGTCCAGACACATGAGGGGTACACAAGGCACATCTATTAGCATATTGGAAAATTCGATTGTAGAAGCATGGCGATTCGGCGCGAACGGGAGTATCGTAACGAGCTTGAATGCGGGCTTGCGCCTGCAAGGGTGGGCTTAGCTATCGGAGCAGGCCTGTCCCGGCAAACAGATTCCCGGCTTTTCGACTCCGGTCGCAGAGCCAGCCATCCTTGAAATGTAATCCGCAACGGAGGTAATTCCATGACGGAGGTAGTAGCCACAAACCAGACCATTCTGGTTGTCGGTGGCGGCATCAGCGGCATGACAGCCGCGCTGGAAGCTGCAGAAACCGGCGCCCAGGTCGTCCTGGTCGAGAAACGTCCCTATCTGGGCGGTCGCGTGAGCCAGCTCTACAAGTATTTCCCCAAGCTGTGCCACCCGACCTGTGGCCTGGAGATCAACCAGCGCCGCGCCAAGATGAACCCCAATCTCACCATCATCACCGGTGCAGAAGTCAGCAAGGTGGAGGGCGAAGCCGGTAATTACACGGCAACCGTCAAGCTCACGCCCACCTATGTCAATGACAACTGCACGGCCTGCGGTGAATGCGCCAAGGCCGTAGAGGCGGAGTTCGACGACGAATACAACTATGGCCTGAGCAAGCGCAAAGGCGCCTATCTACCCCACGTCATGGCCCACCCCATGAAGTACGTGCTGGATCCAAGCATTATCGGCACTGATGACGCCCAGAAAGCGAAAGATGCCTGCAAGTACGACGCCATCGACCTGGACGACACCGAGAAGGAAATCCAGTTCCCTGCCGGCGCCATCGTCTGGGCCACAGGCTGGAAACCCTATGACGCGGCCAAGATACAGCCTTATGGCTATGACCGCTTCGAAAACGTCATCACCAACGTGGAATTCGAGCGCATGGCGGATCCCAAAGGACCCACCGGCGGCAAGATCGTACGTCCTTCCGATGGCAAGGAGGCCAAAAACGTGGCCTTCATCCAGTGCGCCGGTTCCCGGGACCGCAATCACCTCTACCACTGCTCGCGTATCTGCTGCATGGCTTCCCTGAAGCAGACCCACTATGTCGTGGACGCCTACGGCGACGACGCCCAGGTGAGTATCTACTACATCGATATCCGTGCTATCGACCGTTTCGAAGATTTTTACCAGACGGTCAAGGACATGGATAACGTGAAATTCATCAAGTCCAAGGTGGCTTCCATCACCAGGGGCGAAGACGACAACCCTTGCCTCAACGGGGTGGATACCGAAGGTTACCACCGCTATGCTAATGAGCATGACCTGGTGGTACTGGCCACCGGCATGGAACCTTCCGTGTCCATCGACAGTTTCCCCGTCGATGTGGAAATCAACCGGGAGGGCTTCATCGAGCCTGCTGAGAAGAATGGCGGCGTGTTCGCGGCGGGTTGCGCCAGCGACGCCCTGGACGTTAACCGGGCGGTGCAAAGCGCCACCGGTGCGGCCCTGAAAGCCATTCAGGTTGTCAATCGTGTAGCACGTGCGGAGGGCTGAAAAAATGTCTGAAGTAGCAGAAAAGAAATTTGCAGCCTATATATGCACCGGCTGCGGCATCGGCGACCGTCTGGACACCGGTGAACTGGAACAAACCGCCTCCCGTGATGGCCGCATGAACGTGGTCAAGATGCACGAAATGCTGTGCAACAAGGAAGGCGTGCAGATGATCCGTGACGATATCGCCAACGATGGCGTCACCCACGCGGTTATCGTCGGCTGCTCCCGCCGGGCCAAGGTGGAAGCCTTCGACATCACCGATATCGCCATGACCCGCTGCAACATCCGTGAGGCTGTCATCTGGGCACGTCCTGATACGGACGAGAACAAGGAAACCACCCAGGAAATGGCGAACGACTACATTCGCATGTCCTGCGGCGAGATCAAGCAGATGAACAAGCCGTCTCCTTCCGGCCAGCAGGGGCGCAACCCCAACGTGCTGGTGGTCGGTGGCGGCGTGACCGGCATGACCGCCGCCCTGGAAGCCGCGGAAGCCGGCTACACGGTTCATCTGGTGGAGAAGACCGGCGCCCTGGGCGGCCATGTGGCCCAGCTGCACAAGCGCGTGCCCTTCAAGGCCGCGCCCGTGGGCACGCCCAACTCCCCCGACGCCAACCTGCCCATGCCCGAAGACACCGGCATCGCTGACATGATCAGCGCCGTGGAAGGCAATGACAACATCAAGGTGTACCTGAACAGCACCATCACCAAGACCTCCGGTGCGCCGGGCCGTTTCAGCGTGGACATCAGCACCGAGTCCGGTGACACCACCACCGAGAACATCGGCTCCATCGTCCAGGCCACGGGTTTCAAACTGTATGATCCCGAGAACCTGCCGGAATTCAACTACGCAGGCTCCCCGGACATCATCACCAACCTGGAGATGGAAGCCCTGGCCAACGCCGCCGGCGACGGCCCCATCAAGCGGCCTTCCGATGGCAAGGAAGTCACTTCCGTGCTGTTCGTGCAGGATGCCGGCCAGAACTCCAGCGATGAAGACCGCCTGCCCTATGATTCCGGCATCGGCGATCTGGTGTCCATCAAGCAGGCCCTGTACTTCAAGCACCACAATGGCGATGGCTGCGACACCACCATCTGCTACAACAACCTGCGTACCCCAGGCGCGCCCGGCGAGGACTTCTACCGCAGCGGTCAGAAGAATGGCGTGATCTTCACCAAGAGTGATGTCAAGGAAGTCACTCCCGGTGACAGCCTCACGGTCAAGATGCACGACAAGATCCTCGACGAAGACGCCGAGGTGAAAGTGGACCTGGTGGTTCTGGATCTGGGCATGGTGCCCAACTCCGGCCCCGATCCCTATGCCGCCAACGAAGCGCTGGAAGGCATGAGTGATGAAGAGCGCGCTGAAGAACTGGAAGCCCAGGAGGCTCACGCGGCGGACGAAAACTCCATCAAGGTCGAATCCATCCTCAACCTGGACTACCGCCAGGGCACCGACCTGCCGCATCTGAAACACGGGTTTACCGATTCCCACTTCATCTGCTTCCCCTATGAGACGCGCCGTACTGGCATCTATGCCGCTGGTCCCGTGCGCCGTCCCATGGATATCCGTCAGGCTATGGACGACGCCACCGGCGCCGCCATGAAGGCCATCCAGGAAATCGAGAACGCCGCCCAGGGCCGCGCCGCGCACCCCCGCGTTGGCGACCTGTCCTACCCGAGCTTCCGCAAGGAAGGCTGCACCCAGTGCAAGCGCTGCACCGTGGAATGCCCCTTCGGCGCCATCGACGAGGACGAGGAGCGTTACCCGCAGTACAACGAATCCCGCTGTCGCCGTTGCGGCACCTGCATGGGCGCCTGCCCGGTGCGGGTCATCTCCTTCGAGAACTACTCAGTGAACACCGTGGGCGCCCAGATCAAAGAATGCGATATTCCCGAGGAATGGGATGAGAAACCCCGCATTCTGGTACTGGCCTGTGAAAATGACGCCTATCCCGCCCTGGACCAGGCCGCCATCAGCGGCGTGGAAATCAGCCCCTGGGCGCGGGTCATTCCCGTGCGCTGCCTGGGTTCCACCAGCCTGTCCTGGGTGACCGACGCCCTGAACAATGGTTATGATGGCATCATCATGATGGGCTGCAAGCGCGGTGACGATTACCAGTGTCACTTCGTGCGCGGTTCCGCCATGGCCAATGAGCGCATGGCCAAGGTCGGCGATACCCTGGAGTCCCTCAACCTCGAACCCGAGCGGGTTGTAGTGGAAGAGGTCGCCATCACCGATATCGACCGAGCTCCCCAGCTGATCCAGGATATGGCGGACACCATTGAAAAGATCGGCCTGAGCCCATTCAAGTTCTAAGGAGACTGGCGATGAGTGAAATGAACAAAGCAATGATCGAGCAATATCGCAACAGCTTCCTGAGCGAAGTTGAAGCCAACGTCGAAGAAGGCGAATGGGTGAAGATGTGCATGCAGTGCGGCGTGTGCTCCGGTTCCTGCCCCCTGGGCAAGCACTGGGCGCACCCCCCGCAGGAAATCTTCATGATGATCCGCGCCGGCAAGCGCGACGAGGTGCTGACCTCTGACTCCATGTGGATGTGCACCTCCTGCTACAACTGCATCGTGCGCTGTCCGCGGCAGCTGCCCATCACCCACATCATGCATGGCCTGGCGACCTACGCCAAGAAGCTGGGGCTGACCCCCAAGAACCAGCCCACGGCCAAGTTCGCGGAGATCTTCTGGAACAACATGATGAAGAAGGGCCGCGTCAACGAGCTCAAGCTGGGCCTGTCCCTGTACTTCAAGGACGGCTTCGGCCCGGGCATCAAGGAGGCCCTGCGCAACAAGGATCTGGGCATGAAGATGATGAAAGCCAAGCGTATGGCCGCCAGCGAATTCTTTGGCGGGCATGGCGTGAAGGACGTCAGCGGATTGCAGAAGATGATCAAGAAGGCGCAGGAACTCGAAGATGCGCGCATGAAGAAGTTCGACTAACCGGAGGCATCCCAAGATGGCTAAAAGAGAATATTCCTACTACCCGGGATGCTCCTCCCAGAAAGGCGCATCCTCATCCAACCTGATGAAGTCCGTGGACACCATGTGTCAGGAGCTGGACATCCAGCTCAACGAGATCCCGGACTGGAACTGCTGCTCGGCATCCATTGGCTACGCCAGCGGCTCCGAGCTGCCGCGCCTGACCCTCTCGGCGCGCAACATCGCCCTTTCTGAAGAGCACAACAAGAACCAGGAGATCGTCGCCACCTGCGCCGCCTGCTGGCTGGCCACCAAGGAAGCCGCCGAGCGTCTGAAGGAAGACGAGTCCATGTTTGCCGAGGCCAACACCGCCCTGGCGGAAGCGGGCCTGAAGCTGCAGAACACCACGCCCATCAAGCACATGGCTGAAGTCATTATCGAGGACATTGGCCTGGACGAGATCAAAGCAGGCGTGAAAAAGCCCCTGGAAGGCATCAAGATCGCCGGTTATGTGGGCTGCCAGACCAACCGGCCCTTCGGCATTGCTGGTGAGTCCTTCGAAAACCCCATGTACCTGGACCACCTGGTCGATTCTCTGGGAGCGGATTCCATTCCCACCTACGAGAAAAAGGTGCAGTGCTGCGGCGGCGCCCTGGCTTTCTCCGAACCGGAAAAGTCTCAGGAGATGATCAAGGGCATCATCGAAGCGGCCTATGACAACGAAGCCGACATGATCGCCACTCCCTGTCCCCTGTGCCAGGCCAACGTGGAGATCTACCAGGACCAGATCAACGAGAAGTACAACACCAAGTTCAACATTCCCGTGGTGTACTACAGCCAGTTGATCTCTGTGGCCTATGGCCGTTCTGCCTCTGATGCAGCGCTGGACGGACAGCTCATCAAGGCCAAGAAGCTGGAAGACATCGCCGGGAAGTAACCGGCTGGCTCTTTCTACTGTTAACCCCGGACAAGGGCCGGGGTTTTTTTATATCTTTCTGCTCATAACATGCATTAGCGAATAAACCGCCAGGGAACCCCACACATAAGCCTGATCAGTCCGCTTGCGCCGTTTCTCATCTTCCCGAGCACCACTGATATCTAGCACCGCCTGGCGCAACAAAAAGGTGTACAGCACATAGTAAGTAAAAGGCACGATATGGACATACCAGGGATAGTCACTGACCTTTTTGCCAAAGAGCGCAAGAATCCAGCCCACCTCTACGAAAATGCCGTATATGCCCAGGGCGGCGTTGATCACCATCCATTTCACTTTGTCCACCCCAAACAGCGCGATGTAAAACAGCAAGTACACCAGAATAGCCATACCACCGAGCGCAATCAGCCCTCCCACTTCAGCCGGTTTCATACCATAGGCCATGAAAAAGCCCGAACCACCGAAGGCTGCCATATGAAACAAAAAAAAGGGATAGATTTTGTACCAGGGGATTTCTGTTCCTTTGGGATAATGTTTGCCATTAATTGTGATTGGCGCGTGTATTTTCAATCTTGTTTCACCCAGATGGTTGCATCAATGTACAGTTACGCAATTGCTGAAAGAATATAGACCGCTTGGCTTCCAGAGTAAATTCCAAACCTGTCCAGTCAGAAAGGCATAATATTTCCCGGGCCACAGCAACACGACCTCAGTAAAGTCGGCCAAATTGATTTGGACGAGTGGGGCAAACTATGCTACAAAATAGTTTGTCAGGACATTGGTTATTGTCAGTTTTTTCAGTCAGACAAGGAATTGCGGAATGGCGCTGCGCGGCATCAGATTGAACTTGGCATTGCTTGCCCTGGCCAGCTCGTCAGGGTATCTGCTCTTTTACCTGGGTTCAGATGCCCACCGGGTAGCCATCACCCAGAATCTGGCGCACTGGAGCCACTATATGGTCGAGGCGCCGGCCCGGTTATTTGCCCCCTCTACTGAGGAAAACACACAGGGGGAGGGACCATCCACAGCCACCATCAAGAGTTCAGGCGCGAAAGATATCCTGCTTTCCGGTCAGAAGAATTCGGCGCCAGTGATTGCGCCCGTCCCCCAGACGGCCCTCAACCCGCTATCCGAGCCCACGCCAACCATTACTCCTTCGTTCAGGCAAATGGCCGCGGTTGCAGCAACACAGCACCAGACCACTGGGGCCGCCACATCCGGAAACATATCCACCCCGGATCCCCGGCCTGAAGCACCAGGAGCGCTTCAGACAGCCGCTTTGCCCGGGTCCACGGGGTTCCTGCCCAGTGCCCGCCACACGCCCCGGGAACCGGCTACGTTCATGGACACCAGCCTGCTGGTCAGCAATGGCAGGGGAGAAACCGTCACCAACCGCGGCCTGTCGCCTGCCTCGGGTTCGCTGTTTCCCGGAGAAGACGAGCACTTCGACAACCTGCTGCAATCAGAAACCACGGCCGGGCGGGTTTCTCCCGGCGATTCCCTGGGCAATGAAATCAATCTTGCCGCAAGGGCCTACATATCGAACACCGCGGAACTCAACTACCAGGCCAGCGTGGGCTTCGTGGTGCAGAACCCGGATACGGAACTGATGATCTATGCCCTGGCCTCCCGGCTCAATACTTCGCGCCTGGCGACACCCCGTCTGCCTCCGGCCCTGCAGGTCTATGATGCCAACGGGGAACTCGTTGCCAGCAGTGACCCGCTGCAGCAGGATCAAGAGGCTGATCCCGCTGTGGTATCCGTTTTTTCCCCAGGCGCCTACCAGGTGGTGGTGTCGGCAGCCCGGGGCAGCGCCGGAGAAGTCATTATCGGCGTCAAGGACTTCTATTCTGTAGAGCTGGAGTAGGAAACACACTGTTCAGTCCCGGCTGACAGGCATCCCCACCTCGAAACAGGCCCCTCCCAGCAGGCTGTCCCTCACCTGTATGGACCACCCATGTTTACGCACGATGGACATGACGATGGCCAGCCCCAGCCCACAACCGCCGGAGTCTCGGGAACGGCTGGGATCCAGACGGGTAAAGGGCTCGAAAATCCGTTGCACCTTGCCGGGAGGAATGCCCACGCCATCATCCTCTATCCTTATCACAACCGTTTCATTGTCGAGCCGGATACTGATCTCGCAACGTGACCGGGCAAAGCGCCCCGCATTCCTTAGCAGGTTGAGCAGCATTCTTTTCAGCAAACGTTCATCCCCCTGTATCCGGGCATCCTGGGCCTCATCGCTCAGATGGAAGCGCACGTCCGGATAGAAAGGGGACACCTGCTCCAGACAGGCATCCAGCAGATCCCCCAACTTCAGGGGAGCGACATCCAGCTCTGAGCGGCTGTCTTTCAGGCGCGCATAATAAAGTAACTCCTGCACCAGCTTATCCAGGTCATTCAGGGCCTGATGAATGCCGGCACGCAGTTCGGCCTGTTCGGCTTCATCGGCATCTTCCGTCATTTCCAGGGCAAACTGAATACGCGCCATGGGACTGCGGAATTCGTGAGCCACACCGTGCAGCAGATCCCGTTGCAGCAGCAACAGATTTGCGTGCTCTTCCCGGGCATCCGCCAGTACGCCCTGCAGGCGTCGGACTTTTTCGAAAATATCCTGTACCTCTTCACCCAGGTCTTCCATGCCCGGCAGCTTCATGATCTCCCGCTCCAGCTCGGTCCAGCGCCTTTCGCGGTAGTAAAGATACAGATAGACCAGAAGAATGTTGACCATGACCGCCACCAGCCAATGCAGATCCTGTCCCAGGATCACCAGCCACCGGGGGTAAGGCGGCGGATCAAGAACGGCGATATGCTCCTTGTCCAGAGGGTGGTAAATGAAGTGCTCCACCGGATCGATCACGCCCTGCCGGGCCGCCGGTTGCTGCAGGCGCTTCAAAACCGCTTCGCTGAAGTTGTGGGAATTACCAGGCACGATGCTGCAGCGGGCATCCAGTTTGGCGTTCAGAGCATTGCAGATGCTTTCCCAGTCCGCTGCGGTGCTGGAAGAAAAATACTGGTGCATGGCCGAGCGGGCATCCTCCAGCACAGCCTCATAGCTGTCTGCGACAAAATTATCCAGCCATGGGCGCAGGGTTGTGGTAAGCAGCAAGAACATCACAAGATTGACCGCTGCCAACCCCAGCGCCAGCCACAAGGGTTGCAGTGGGCTAGGGCGCAAGCAGGTAACCCCGTCCGCGCACGGTTTTAATCAGGGCTGGCTCCCTGGGATCATCTCCCAGTTTCTTGCGTAACCGGGAAATACGGATATCGATGGAGCGATCAACACCATCATATTCCATGTGAAAGATCTTCCGGTGCAGCTGATCCCGGGTGATGATCTGCCCCGCCTGCTCCACCAACGTGTGAAGCAAATCGAACTCGGCCGTGCTCAGCAGCACTTTCTTCTGATTCTGCATTACCTCCCGGGTGGCGGGATCGATACGCAGGCGGCCGTTGTTGGCTGTCATGGCAGCGGCCGTGGAAGATGGCTGGTTTCCGTGCTTTCGCAGTTGGGCGCGAATATGCGCCAACAGCACCCGGGGACTGATGGGTTTGCGCAGGTAGTCATCGGCGCCAACCTCAAGGCCGGTCACTTCGTCGATATCATCGTCCAGCGCGGTCAGCATGATAATGGGATTGTGAAATTCCGGGCGAATATCCCGGCAGATGCTCAAGCCATCGTTTCCCGGCAACATCAGATCCAGCACCAACAGATCCGGCATAAAGCGCTTGATGTGCTCCGCGGCGTTTTCCCCCGTATTCTCCACTTCAACCACAAAACCGTTCTTGCCAAGAAAACGGCTGATGAGCAGTGTCAGCTCCTGGTCGTCGTCGATGATGAGAATTTTATCGTTGTTCATCCCAAAGGACGCCCTGCACACAGATCACAGAAAAAAACCGGGCAACCCAAAAGCTGCCCGGTTGACCCATTCCTGGGCGCAAAAATAGTAACCCGGCAGACCCGTATGCGTCAAAGGCGCCAGCCACCGGCAAGGGTCTTTCGTCAGTGTGAAAAGCCCATCAGTTCCACGCCTTCAAAAGCCTCATAACCGACAATCCTGATATGCCACACACCGGGCTTGGGATCCCGTATCAGGATGCTTTCATCATTGCCGGTCAGATAGGGCGCATAGCTGCCATCATTCAGCTCCGGGGCCCGGCCATGACGGGCCATGAGATCCGCGTCGCCACTGCCGCCGCGAATATCCAGCCACAGAATCCTGGCATTCTTTCTGACCCGTATCTTGAAGTCGATTTCCTCGTCCCTCCCGGCAGAAAGGCCAGAGACCAGTTTCCCGCTGGTAATGAAGCCCTCCTCCGCCGGAGGCTCATCGGTATTACCACCGCCATCACCTTCCTGACCCTCCATGGTGTCCTGAATCCAGCGGTTGAAGGCGCTGACCCTGGTGTATACGCCATACTTGTAGGGCTGGGCACAACCTTCGCCCCAGGAAACAATCCCTGCCTGATAGTAATCGCCCCCTTCTTTGACAACCAGTGGTCCGCCACTGTCGCCCTGGCAGGAATCCTTGCCACCCTGATCATATCCGGCACATAGTTCAGTGGGCGTGATCATTCCATTATACGCACGGGCTTCATTGCAGGTCTCGTTGGACACGATAGGCACCTCGACCTTCATCATTCTGTTGGAAGGGGCGCCACCTTCTTCCTGAGTACCCCATCCTGATACGGAAGCCATATCCCCGGGCTGGCCCGCCGTCGCCATGATCTGCTGAGTTGCCAGTTTCAGGTATTGGATGCCATTGACATTCGAAGCCAGTTCCAGCAATGCCAAGTCTGCGGCATTGCCATTGGTTTGCGCATAACCCTTGTGTACGTGCACAGATTTTACTTTGGCGGTCTTGCCTTCATTCCGGGACAAGTCCGTAACACCTGCACGCACCCTGAGTTGGTTCATGTTGCTGCCATTGATTTCTTCCACGCAATGCGCCGCGGTCAGAACCCAATGGTTGGCAATCAGTGAACCGCCACAAAAATGTGAGCCTCCATACTGAATGCTTGCCATCCATGGCCGTTCATCATCGGGCACATTGACCCCACCCACAATGCGCGCAGAAGAATGGACTTTCATCTTCATCTTGTTGTCGACTGTGGGTGACGCCAATGCGAACGACGTCCCAATAATAAGGCTGGTTGCTAAGACAGTGCTTTTAACCCTCACGGAGTATCTCCTCGGGAATTCATTGGGAGATTACATTAGAGGAAACTTTGCCCCTTTTGGGTATGGTAGTTGTGTTGCTGTTTTGTATCCGAATGTAACAGGACAGGCATCCGAATCAGTACATGCGATGACGGAACAGCCAGCCGGCTGCCGCCAGGGAGGCCGCGCCTATGATGGCCATGGGCCAGTACTGATCCACAAGGAGGGCATAGCTATCACCTTCCAGAAACACCCCGCGTACGATGACCAGGAAATAGCGCAGGGGATCAAGATAGGTGAGCATCTGCACCGCCTCGGGCATGTTGGCGATGGGCGTGGCGAAACCCGACAGGATGACCGCTGGAACCAAAAACAGAAAAGCCCCCAACACCGCCTGCTGCTGGGTCACGGAAATGGCGGATATCATCAGCCCCACCCCCACAGCGGAGAACAGAAACAGCAGCAACCCCAGGTACAGGGCGCCCACACTGCCACGCAGGGGAATCTCAAACCAGAGCATGGCTACCGCAATGATGAAGCTCGCCTCGATGACGCCTATCACCAGGCCGGGGATGGATTTGCCCACCAGAATGGCCGTGGGCCGCAGGGGCGTCACCAGCAGCTGATCAAAAGTGCCCTGCTCCCGCTCCCGGGCCACGGACAGGGCCGTGACCACCAGGGTCACCACCAGGGTGAGCAGGCCCACGATACCGGGAATGATGAACCAGTGGGAATCCAGGTCCTCGTTGTACCAGGCCCGCATGCTCAGGGTAACCGGCGGGCCGTCGCTGCCCCGCTGCGCCGCCAGAGACTGGTTGAAATCCAGAACGATGCTGCGCAGGTAGTTGAGGGCCAGCAGAGCAGTGTTGGAGTTACGCCCGTCCAGGATCACCTGCAGGCTACCGCTGCCTCCTTGAGCCAGATGGGCGGTAAAACGCGGTTCCATATGCAGCACCAGCAACACCTCCTTGTTGTCCACCAGGGGCGCCACTTCCTCCTCCCGGGCGACATGGGCCACGACATGGAAATGGGGCGAGCCCTGAATGCGGCTCACCAGGGCCCGGGCCGCGCTGCCGCCATCCTCGTCATACACGGCCACGGCCAGGTGATCCAGGTCAAAGCTGGCGGCATAGCCGAAAATGATGAGCTGCATGATGGGCGGGCCAATGAGCACAAAACGGCTGCGCGGGTCCCGCAGCAGGGCCAGGAATTCCTTGATCGCCAATGCCAGAATGTGCCGCAGCATATCAGTCCAGCCTCTTGTAGGCCTTGCGCCTCACCACCGCCGTGAGCACCACCAACAGGATGGCCATGCCCCCCATGTTGGCCCAGTACACCGGCCAGACGTCCCCGGCCAGGAACAAGCTCTGCAGAATGGATACCAGGTAGCGGGCCGGCACAACATGGGTCACCGCCTGAATAGGGGCAGGCATGGAGTTGATGTCGAAGATGAAGCCCGAAAGAATGAAGGCCGGCAGAAAGGTGATGATGATGGCCACCTGTCCCGCCACGAACTGGTTACGGGAAACGATGGATATGAGCAGCCCCAGGGCCAGGGCCACGAGCATGAACAGGGCGCTGGCCCCCATTAGGGCCGTGAAGGAACCGCGAAAAGGCACGTCGAACTGCCACACCGCCAGGGCCACCGTGAACAGCATGCCCCCCATGCCCAGGATGAAATAGGGAATCAGCTTGCCCACCAGCATCTCTTTCATTTTCAGGGGCGTGACCATGAGAGCCTCCATAGTGCCCCGCTCCCATTCCCGGGCCACCACCATGGCCGTGAGCAAGGAGCCGGTTAGGGTCATGATGATGGCCACCAGGCCCGGCACCAGGTAATGGCGGCTGATGAGGGCCGCGTTGAACCACACCCGTTGCTCCATGGACACGGGCAGGGGCAGCTGGCGTCCCTGGCTACGGGCATACTGCCCCAGCCAGGCCAGCCAGGCCCCCTGGATGTAACCCTGGGTGATGCGCGCCTGGTTGGCATCCACGGCATTCACCCGCACGGCGATGGGTGCTTCCTGGCCGGACAGCAGCAGGCTGGAGAAATTGCTGCGCAGCCACACGATGCCATCGATACGCCGTTGCGCCAGGGCCTGCTGGGCAGCCTGGATGCTGGCAAAATCCTCCGGATGAAAGAAATCCGAATGATCAAAGGAGGCGCGGAAGCTGGCGGTATTGCTGTCCGGACTGTCGATGACAAACCCCAGAGGAATATCCTTGGCGTCCAGGGACACCCCGTAACCAAACAGGAACAACAACAACACCGGCATGAGGAAGGCAATGGCAATACTGGAAGGGTCGCGCAGGATCTGCAGCCATTCCTTGCGGATCATGCCCTTGAGGCGCATGCGGGTCAGGCGGTTCATGCGGCTTTCTCCCGGGACTGGATGAGACCGATGAAGGCATCTTCCATGCGAGGCCGGGGATTTTCCGGGGTGCGCGCCAGAGTGCGGATCTCATGGGGCGAGCCCTCCGCCAGCACCGCCCCTTCGGCCATGATGACCAAGCGGTCGCAGTAGTCCGCCTCTTCCATGAAATGCGTGGTTACCAGAACCGTCACCCCGGCTTCCGCCAGGGCGTTGGTGCGGGCCCAGAATTCACGCCGGGCCAGAGGGTCCACCCCGGAAGTCGGTTCATCCAGAAACAGGATCTCCGGCTCGTGCATCAGGGCTGCCGCGAAGGCCAGACGCTGCTTGTAGCCCAGGGGCAGGGTGCCTGCGTTGGTGCCGGCATAAGGTTCCAGTTCAAACCCCTGTAGAGCCCATTTAATACGTTCGCGCTGGTGACTGCCCCGCAGATTGTAGGCCGCGGAAAAAAATTCCAGGTTCTGGGCCACAGTGAGATTGGCGTACAAGGAAAACTTCTGGGCCATGTAGCCGATACGGCTCCTGGCCCGGGCTGACGCCGTGCGCAGGTCATGGCCGGCCACGGACACCCGTCCCGAAGACAGGGGCAGCAGGCCGCAGAGCATGCGGAAGGTGGTGGTCTTGCCCGCACCATTGGCGCCCAAGAGGCCGAAGATCTCTCCCCGCTTCACGGAGAAACTCACTTTCTTCACCGCCACGAATTCGCCAAAGCGCCGTTCCAGCTGCTCCACTTCGATAGGATCGCCAGGGTATTCCCCCGCCGCCACCTGGCCAATCGCCGGGGTGGCATGCCGTCCTTCGCCGGCACCTCCCAGACGGTCGATGAAGGCGTCCTCGAAACGGGGCGACACCGCCTCGACATGCAAGCCCGGGTGCCCCTGCAACAGGCTTGCTGCATCCGGCTCAAAGCCTTCCCGGGTGATGATGCGCACCCGGTCGCCGTTGATGATGGCATCGCTGATGCCTGCCTGTTTCACCAGATCCGCCTGCAGGCGCCGGGGGCGTATGTCCTGTGCAGACACTTCCCAGGTTCTGCCTTTGAGGCTCTGGCTGAAACGGTCGGGGGACGCCTGGCCAAGCACCCTGCCCTTGTGCAGCAGGATAACTTGGTCGCAGCGCTCCGCTTCATCCAGGTAAGCCGTGCTCAGAAGTACGCTCATACCCGCCTCACGCACCTGGCTGTAAACGATTTCCCACAGCTCCCGGCGGGACACGGGGTCCACCCCCACCGTGGGTTCATCCAGCAACAGCAGCCGGGGTGGGCGCACCAGGGCGCAGGCCAGCCCCAGCTTCTGCTTCATGCCGCCCGAAAGCTTACCCGCCAGGCGGCTGGTGAAGGGAGCCAGCTTGGTCATCTCCATGAGGCGGGTATAGCGCGCCGGTCGTTCCTGGACAGGCACGCCCTGTAGATCGGCATACAGGTCCAGGTTCTCCTGGACGCTGAGATCCTCGTACAGGCCGAAGCGCTGGGGCATGTAGCCCACGGCCGCCTGTACCGCCGCTGGCTGGTCCGCCACGTCCATGCCCAGGGTCTGGATGCTGCCACCATCCAGCTTCAGCAGGCCGCAGCACAGGCGCATGAGGGTGGTCTTGCCTGCCCCATCCGGGCCGATGAGGCCGGTAACGCTCCCCGGCGCCACCTCGATGTTCACCCCGTCCAGGGCGCAGCGGGCATGCTCTCCCTCGCCGAAGCATTTGTGTACATCGCGCAGAATGAGCGCGGGCTGGCTCATGTCAGGGCTTCTGGCAGTCTGGAATGTCGCCGACGGTGGCCTGAAGGTCGATCTGCACCGTGGCGGGCATGCCCAGGCGCAGCTCCTCATTGGTATTGCAGGCGAAGACCCGCATCTGGTAGACCAGACGCGTACGCAGCTCCGGCGTCTCCACGTTCTTGGGAGTGAATTCCGCCGTGGGTGAGATGTAACCTACCCAGGCAGCATAGCTCCTGTCCGGATAGCTGTCACTGGTGATGGTGGCGCGCATGCCCGGCTTCACTTTCCCCAGCAGGGTTTCGGGCAGGTAAGTCCGCACCCACACAGGATCGGTAAACGCCAGGGTCAGGGCGGGCTTGAGGGGACTGGCCATGTCCCCCGGTTCCAGGATGCGCGTGCGCACTATGCCATCCGCCGGGGCGCGCAATTCGGTATTGTCCAGGTTCTGCCGGGCCAGGGCCAGGTTGGCTTCCGCAGCCTTGAGATCGGCTTCAGCCGCAGCAATATCCTCCTTGCGCGGCCCGGCCAGCAGCAGCTTCAGGGCGGCCTGGGCGGCCTCCACCTGGGCCTGGGCCGCATTGGCATTGGAATTTGCCGTTTCCACTTCTTCCTGAGAAGCCAGCTTCCTGGCCACCAGGCGCTGCAGACGCTGCCAGGTGTCATGAGCCGCCTTGGCCCTGGCCTGGGCAGCCGCCACCTCGGCCCGGGCCTTTTCGATTTCCTCTGGACGGCTGCCAGCCTTAAGCTTGGCCAATTGCTGGCGCTTGGCTTCCACCTGAGCCTGGGCCTGGGCGACCCGGGAACGAAACAGTTCCTGATGCAGGACAGCAAGCAACTGGTTCCTGGTGACATGCTCGCCTTCTTCCACCAGAATCCTGTCCACATGCTCAGAAGCATTGAACGTAAGCTGCGCCTCGCGGATATCCACATTGCCGTACAGAGTGAGGGTGTTCCCCGCTGCCTCCTGGGGCCGCAGTTTGAACCAGGCGAAAACAGCGCCGGCAATGAGCAGGACGAGAACCAGAGGCAACAGTTTTTTCATGGGCAGAGTTTCCGCGGGAGGAAAATCGAAGACATGCGGCCATTGTGCCAGTGTTTCAACACATCTGCCTTGAATCCGGTCAAGCCGGAAGAAAAAGCGCTTGGATAAAAGGTTCAGAAATCAGTCTGCAAGAGACAGACTGTAGGTAGCGTGACAGGCCAGACAGTTGTTCATGAGCGCCGCCAACTGTTCCCGGGTATGCTGGGGGTCGCCCAGCTGCGCAGCATCCAGAGACAGCTCATCGAACTGCTTGTGGGTGGAAAAACCCAGTTTCTTGAACTCCAGGGGCAGCTTGCCGATCAGCCCTGGCGGAATGGCGCCCTGGGCGGCCATGCCCACTTTGTGAGCTGCTTCAGCGGCGGCATTCATATCTTCCCTGTTGGTGGCGTCAATGATGTTCTGCACTGCAACCAGAAAGGCGCGCATCTCTCCCAGCACCAGGTTGCGCTCATCAACAGTCAGTTGCAGGGCCTGGCGTCCATCCGGGGCAGTCTCCACACTGCCAAGGAAGCCGAACTTGTAGATAGCTCCGCCAATGGCAAGCAGTAGCGACAACAATACCGTCCAGCAAAATTTACACATTTTTTATTCACCCGGCGATAAAAAAGGCCCTATCTCCACAATGGAGAAGCTACAAAAGCCTACGGTAAGGACTTTACAGTATCTGCCAAAAAGAGACAGGCAAACAAACAGATTTCCAAAAAGATCGCCTGGATGATTCTCGAGCCGGCATCAATATTGATACCGCTCAACCCTTAGCCATCAATGGCGATGCAAACGCATCTTGATGACCTGGTTGCGGAAATCCTGAATATTGCCGCCATCCTTGATGGATGAATACAGGGTTACTTTGTACTCTTCCGGCAAAGCGCCGTAGATAACGTAAGTACCCACATAGGATTTTTTCAGGGTAGCTTCGAGATCCTGCACGCTGGAGGTCGGAGGAATGCTCCCTGCCTTCGCACCAATGACGGTGCTTTCATGAGTGCGTTTGGGGATGGCAGCAGCCTGCACTGCACTGGACAGGCTCATGCCGGCCAGGGAAACCAGAACGAGAGAAAATACAGCTTTACGAATCATCATTTTTCTTCCAGTAGTGTGACACGGTTCATGGCGCACATTATTGACAAGAACAACTATGATGAAAATAAGGAAGCTTTTGGCAAAGAATGGGTAGGCTTTCTACTCCATGAAAAACAGCTTTCCCAAATGCCCACAAATACTTGATTCATGATTCCGCTGTTTACACTGCCACACAGTCCCCTCAGGGAGAGGGCTAGGGTGAGGGGGTATCGAGGTGTGGGAGGATACAAAGCATTCACCCCCTCCCCTGAAACCAGGAGAGGAAGAATCTATAGTGTTCTTCCACACTAACGACTGAGCTTGCGCAGCGTGGCGAGACTCCACAGGCTGTTCTTCACCTTCTGGTTCCAGCGCACCTGATCCTCTGCCACCCAGGCCATGCCCCGGGCGCCCGTTCGCAGATCGATGCCATACCAGTAGCGCCAATACTGCCCCCTGGGATCAGCCAGCCCCATACTTTTCCAGGCCTTGTCGATGATCTTGATTTTCCGGCCATCCTTGAAATACTCGGACCGGTAGTCGGCGTGGCTTTCCGGGTCGATGTACTGATCCCGCCAGTCATACCACCACCCGGATTTACGTGGATAACTGCGCAGCTTCAGCACCTCCTTGCCCTTGATGCCGCACCAGGGGTCGGGCGCCTGCAGACGGCTGTCATCCAGGCTGCCCAGGCACTGGGAAAACTCAACCCTGCCCAACAGTTCATGGCGTTCATCCGAAGGCTTGCGCAGGTAGATATCACCGTAGGTAAAGACACTGCCGCCCCAGATATCCGCCTGATCAGGCTCGGAATGGCGACGTATCTTTCGCAGGGCCGGCAGCCAGATGGCAAAACTCAGGGGGCGCCCGGCATCTTTGTAGATATCAACCAGTATGCCAGTGCTTCGCAGTTGCCCGGAACGGAAGATCACCAGATCCCGGGCCTTGATGTCCCCCTTGTCGTAACGGTTGTTGAGATGACGCTCCAGCTTGTGGCCCCGCCCTTTGCCCCGGGACGGCTGGTTGAACAGCTGCATGGGATGGCGCTTGCTGCCGTAGCTGATGTTATCCACAGCAAAGAAGTGATTCACGAAGTACACATCCCGGGCAATATCCCGGGCCTGGGGATCATCGGCCAGTACCGCTTTCAGAGGCAGCAGGCCCAACAGGACAAGGCTTGGCAACAGGTTAAGCTTCATCAATCAATCATAGGCAATTGTCTCCTGTCTGGACAGGGGGCATTTGCTCAAATCAAAGCGTCACACAGTCCCCTCTCCCCCCGGAGGATGTCGTAAAAGCCCTTCCCTGGGCTTTCACGACTCAGAATCGGAAAATGTGATTTTCCGATTCCTCCATTTTCAATGGCTTACAGCCATCGAAAATGGCGATGCGTCCTTGCATCGCGGCGGCTGTCGCCTTTTGCGACACCCTCCCCCGGGGAGAGGGTTAGGGAGAGGGGCGAATAAATCCAGGCAGTGCTTCACAAGCGCGCATTCTTGCGTTTTTCCAGGGCCGCCAGTTCCCGCCACAGATCGCGGGCTT
>Ga0256832_1000868_pt1 | contig 20145 bp, 17 predicted proteins | sample 134614metaG_FD_190534 | JGI IMG/M metagenome (GOLD analysis project Ga0256832, IMG submission 190534) | Hydrothermal vent microbial communities from Lau Basin, Pacific Ocean - 134-614 | ecosystem: Environmental > Aquatic > Marine > Hydrothermal vents | place: Pacific Ocean: Lau Basin | collected...
CCCGTGCTCTTGCTCATGCGCTCGCGGCCGTCGGTGCCCACGAGGATGGGCAGGGTGAGCGCGATCTGCGGGCGCAGGCCAAAAGCTTCCATGAGCTTGCGTCCGGCCATGAGATTGAAGAGCTGGTCCGTGCCGCCGATCTGCACGTCCGTCTTCAGGGCCACCGCGTCGTAGCCCTGCATGAGCGCGTAGAAGAACTCATGCAGCCAGATGGGCTCGCCCGACGCGTAGCGTTTGGCGAAATTATCGCGGGCCAGGAATTGCTGTACGGTGAAGTGGCTGGCCAGGCCGATGACATCCTGGAAATTGAGCTTGCTCAGCCATTCGTGATTGTATCGAATCTCGGTGCGCTCCGGGTCCAGCACCCGAAAAGCCTGCTGAGCGTAGGTCTTGCCCTTTTCCATGGCCTCTTCCAGGGTCTGCTGAGGCCGGGCGCTCTCCTTGTCGCTGGGATCGCCCACGATGCCCGTGAAGGTACCGATGAGGAAGATGGCCTGATGCCCCAGGTCCTGGAACTGGCGCAGCTTGCGCATGGTCACCGTGTGGCCCAGGTGCAGGTCGGGCGAGGTGGGATCGTAGCCGCAATAGACGCGCAGGGGGCGGCCCGTGTCATGGCTTTCCTGGAGGCGCTGGCGCAGTTCCGCCTCCATGTTCTTGTAGGTCTGGGCGTCACCGAAATCGACGCCGCGCATGAGGATGGTGAGTTGTTCGTCGACGGGTGGGAATTGAGTCATGATAGCGATAGGGATAAAGATTGGAGATTATTGGAGATTGCAGTTACGCTGGCGCGGAAAGACGAGCCCGTAAAACGTAATGCGTGATGCGTAACGACCTCACGGATTACGCATGACGCATCACGTCAGTCGTCGCCTCGCCCAACGTTGGATCGGCGAACATTTCAGCAAAAACGCGGACGGGATTCGCAGAATCGGCCTATTCTTCCAGAAGTTTACGGGCGATTTTCAGGGCCATGGATTTGCTCATCTGGCCCTCGATCTTGCCGCGGAGGATGCCGTTGCGGTCGATGAACCAGGTGGTGGGCATGTGCTTGAGCTGGTAGAGGGGATTGACCGTGGCGTCGGGGGAAATGATGATGGGGAAAGTAAGTCCTTTTTCCTCGGCGAAAGCCCGCACCTTCTCCGGCTTCTCCTCGACGTTCAGGCCGATGACCACGAAATCCTCGCCCTGCAGCGTCTCATAGACTTCCTGGATGTCGGGGAGCTCGGCCACGCAGGGCGGGCAATACGTCCCCCAAAAGTTGAGGAAGATCACCTGACCCCGAAAATCGGACAGGGAGAGCATGTCGCCGTCGGGCGTGGGCAGGGCGATGTCAGGCGCGGGCTCGGTTCCGCTCAGGTCGGGCAGGGGGGCGACGACGCCGCCGCAGGCGGCGAGGGTGAGGGAAAGGATAAGCAGTAAGAGGAGGATGGCGCGTTGCATGAGAAAGTGAGATAGAGAATCATCTAGTTTTCAGTGTGCAGTGTATCGGCCAAGCGCGGAAGGGCAGACCAACGCATTCACTGACTACTGAATACTGATAACTGAATACTGTTATTCTACCTTACCCGTGCTAAAATCAGGGAATGATGGAGATTATCCGGCATCCCAGCGTCAATCGCCCGACTTACGACCAGGCCCGATGGGACAAGCGCTATCGGGAGGGGCATCACGCCGCCCGGACCATGGAGCCCGATCCCTGGGCCGCGGCCCACGCCCAATATCTGCACGGCGGACGGGCGTTGGATGTGGCTTGCGGCCGCGGGCGGCACACGCTGTGGCTGGCCCGGCTGGGCTATCAGGTGGACGCGGTGGATATCAGCTATGAAGGGCTGCGAGACCTGGCCCGCCGGGTGGAAGCGGAAGGGCTGGCGGACCGAGTGCGTCTGATCCAGGCCGATCTGGAGGTGTGGCGGCCCGATCCCAACGCCTACGACCTCATCCTGGTGGTGCGCTATCTCAATCGCGACCTCATCGCCAGTTTTTGGGACGCGCTGAAGCCCGGGGGACTCGTCCTTTACCGAACGTTCAACACCGATTGGGCCAAACTCCGCTCCGATTTCCAACGGGGATTTCTGCTGCAACCGGGCGAGTTTACGCAATTGTTCCGGGATTGGGAATGGCTGGCGTATGAGGAGCGCCGGCTGCCCGCGGATGGGGGAACCTCTGAGGATTGCACCAGCGCCATTCTGGCGAGGAAAAAGGACGCGTCCCCATTAGCTGACAGCGATGTCGATGAGGAGCCTCGCGGGCGGCCAGGTCCGTGAAACGTAATGCGTGATGCGTGAAGGCGTCACGCATCACGAGTTCACGCATCATGCAACGTCAACCGCGCCAAATATCGCCTCAATAATCTTTTCATCAACCGCGCCAAGCTACGCCCTTGCGTATACGTCCGGATTGGCGCAGTGGGGCAGGGGGCGGCCCGCCAGGCCCGCCAGCAGGTTCTCCACGGCCATCTCCGCCATTCTGATGCGGGTGGCGATGCTGGCGCTGCCGACGTGGGGCAGGGCGACCACGTTGGGCAAGACCAGCAGGGGATGGTCGGGCGGCAGGGGTTCGGGCGTGAACACGTCCAGGCCCGCAGCTCGAATCTTCCCTGACCGCAGGGCTCCCAGCAGCGCGTCCTGATCGACCACGCCTCCGCGGGCGGTGTTGATGAGGATGGCGGTGGGCTTCATCAGCGCCAGCGCGCGGGCGTCGATGAGGTGGTGGGTGTCGGGCGTGTAGGGGCAGTGCAGGGTGACGAAGTCGCTGGCCGCCAGGAGGTCATCCAGCGAGACGTAGGTTGCGCCCAGTTCCTCGGCCTGGGGATGGAGACGGCGGTTGTGATAGAGCAGACGCACATTGAAGCCTTGCAAGCGCCGGGCCACGGCCTGGCCAATGCGCCCCAGGCCCACAATGCCCACCGTGCTGCCGTGCAGGTCGGGCCCGGTCCAACCCATGGGCTCCCAGGTGGTCCAACGGCCCGCGCGCATGTCGGCATTCGCCTCGAAGAACCGACGCGCGGTCGCGATCATGAGGCCGATGGTGAGATCGGCCACCGCGTCGGAGAGGACGCCGGGCGTGTGGCCCACAGGAATGCCGCGGGCCGTGCACGCGGCCAGGTCGATATTGTCCACGCCCACGGCCATCTGGCTCACGACCCGAAGCCCCGGCCCGGCCGCGTCCAGCAGACGGGCGTCGATGCGGTCGGTGAGCAGCGTCAGCAGGCCATGCACGCCCGCGACGCGGCGCAAGAGTTCGTCGTAGGGGGGCGGGCCGGGCTCGGGCCAGACGTCCAGGGCGAGATCGGCGGCGCGTAGCCGCGCCATTGCGGGTTCGGGCAGGATACGGGTGACGAAAACGCGGTTCATTAGTCAGAACAACTCCCTTGATTGACTGATAAAACGTTGTATATGCGTTTGCCGTGTCCTTTTTGCCCCCTCCCCGGCCCTCCCCCGAAACTCGCTCCGCTCGTTTTCAGGGGAGGGAGCACATGGTCGCTTGGGGAAAGTTTTGCAGAACCAGATGGCCTCCCCCTGAGCGCAGCTCGGGGGGAGGTTGGAGGGGGGCATGCGACCGAAGGAAAAGACCACCGACTTTTGTCAGTCAACCAGACAACTCCCTCAACGGCTTCACTGCAAAAAGGTTTTTCAACACGGAGACACGGAGGAATAAGGGGATTCACGGAGAAAATTTTCTCCAAACCTTATCTTTTTCCTCCTCCGTGCTCTCTGTGTCTCCGTGGTTAATGTTTTTTCAGGAAATCCCTCAATGAGTTCACCGGACATGGCTTTCTGCAACCGAAGTCGGATTCACGGGCGTGTCCCAGAAATTGGCGCTGCAGGCGACCTCCGGGAGGTGGCGTCAAACGCTTCATTTTGACCAAAACGCTGTCGCCACCTCCCGGAGGCCTTGCCAAAAAATTGGGACGCACCCCTGATTCACCATGTTTCCCAATGAACGACTTGTTCCAGCGCCCGCTTGCGACCTTTGCGAGGCGGGCGCTTCAGCGCCTCGGGGTCGGCGGAATAGCCGAAGGAGATGGCCGCGTAGCACATTTTGTCGTCGGGAAGGTGCAGCAGCGCGTGGGCTTTGTCCATGTCGTAGATGTTGGCGATGACCGAGCCAATGCCCATCTCGTGCGCGGTCAGCATCATGTTCTGTGCTGCCCGGCCCAGGTCGAAGGCCACGGGCCAGCGCTCCCGCCAATCGCCCGTGACCAGGGCGACGCCCACCGCGGCCCCGGCCAGATGCCCGGCCCACGGGCCGCACTCGCTCAGCGCCCGCAGCCGTTCCCTATCCCGAATGATGATGAAATCCCAGGGCTGAATGTTCTTGGAGCTGCCCGCGAGCCGTCCCGCATTCAGAATGCGCAGCAAGGTCTCTTCGGGGATGGGCTTGTCCGAGAACGTGCGAATCGCGCGTTTGGTGCGGATGGCGTCATAAACGTCCATGATTGCTCAGATCACTCCCTCATCTCGCAGACGAGCGATGGCGTCTTCGTCCAGCCCCAGGAGCTCCTGCAGCACGGCGTCGGTGTGTTCGCCCAGCATGGGCGGCGGCGTGCGAATGGCTGCAGGCGTGCGAGAGAGCTTGGGCACGGGCCCCAGCAGGGTCAACTCGCCCGCCTGGGGATGCTGGATGGTTTGGGCCATGCCCCGATGCTGCACCTGCGGATCGGCAAAGACCGCGGGAATGTCATTGATGGGGCTGGCTGGTATCTTCGCCGCCCAGAGCGCGTCCAGCCAGGCCTGGGTGGGGCGGGTGCGGAAGACCTCCTGGAGCTGGGGGATCAGGACATCCCGGTGGGTGACCCGACCCGCATTGGTCTGGAACCGTTCATCCTTCCAAAGATCTGGCCGCCCGATGACCTGGCACAACCGCTGATATTGGGCGTCTGCGCCCACGGCCAGAGCCAGATAACCGTCCGCTGTCTCAAAGGTCTCATAGGGAACGATGTTGGGATGGGCGTTGCCGTAGCGTTTGGGCTTTTCGCCGGTGGCGAAGTAATTCTGCGCCACATTCACCAGCCATCCCACCTGGGCGTCCAGCAACGCGATATCGATATATTGTCCCTGGCCCGTGCGCTCCCGATGGTGAAGCGCGGCCAGGATGGCGCTCACCGCATACAACCCCGCGGTCACATCCACCACCGCCACGCCCACTTTGTAGGGCGGGCCTTCCACCGGCCCCGTGATGGACATGACGCCTCCATGGGCCTGGATCATGAAATCATAGCCGGGGCGATCCTTGTAGGGGCCGGTTTGGCCGTAGCCGCTGATGGAGCAATAGATGAGGCCAGGATGGATCGCGGCCAGAGTGTCGTAATCCAACCCCAGCCGCTTCATGGTCCCGACCTTGAAATTCTCCACCAGGATATCGGAGCGGAGGACCAGGGCTTTGATCAGCTCCCGGCCCCGCTCCGATTTGAGATTGATGGTGACGCTGCGCTTATTGCGATTGACGCTGAGATAATAGGCGCTAAAGGGGCCCACCCAGGGCGGCCCCCAGGCCCGCGTGCCATCGCCCACGCCTGGCTGCTCCACCTTGATCACCTCGGCGCCCAGATCGGCCAGCATCATCGTGGCGTAGGGGCCAGCCAGGATGCGAGAGAGGTCCAACACGCGGATATCGGCCAGCGCCTTCATGGCGGGCGTTGTTGCATTCATCATGATGGGGAATCCGTGAGCATGGAAGAATCAGACGGCTCGCGAAGCGAGCACACTGACCATCAAATCCCCAGGTAGGCTTCTTTGATCTTGGGATTTTCCATGAGCTCGTCCGCGGGGCCAGACATAACGATATGGCCAACGTCCAGCACATACGCCCGGTCCGCCTGCTCCAGGGCCAGGAACACATCCTGCTCCACGATGAGCACGGTCATGCCCCGCTGGATCACCTTTTCCACGGCGTTGTAGATGTTCTCCACCACCAGGGGGGCCAGGCCCAGGGAGAGCTCATCCACCATCAGCAGCTTGGGCGCGGCCATGAGCCCTCGGGCCACCGCGCACATCTGCTGTTCGCCGCCGGAAAGACTCCCGGCAGGCTGGTTGAGGCGCTCCGCCATGCGGGGGAAGAGATCGAGCACGAACTCGAAATCCTCCTTCACAGCCTTTTTGTCTTTGCGCAGATACGCGCCCATCATGATATTTTCCTTCACCGTCATGCCTGCGAAGAGATGACGGCCCTGGGGCACCTGGCCGACGCCCAGCCGCAGCACCTCATCCGCGGAAAGTCCTGCGATCTCCTTTCCCATGAACTGGATGCTGCCCGACTTGGGCTTCAACAACCCGGAGATGGTGTAAAGCAGGGTGCTCTTGCCCGCGCCATTGGCGCCGATAAGGGCCACCACCTCCGACTCATGGATTTCCATGTTCACGTCCCACAGGACCTGAACCTCTCCGTAAGCGACGTTGAGATCGGTAATTTTCAGCATCGTCTTGCCTCCAAACCTGCCTTCATGCGGCCTTTTGCTGGCGGAAGAAGCGCGCCACGAACTTTTCGCCCAAATAAGCCTGGATCACCGCGGGGTTGTTCAACACCTCCTGCGGGGCGCCTTGGGCCAATTCTTGCCCGAAATTGAGGACGAAAACCCGCTGGGTGACGCCCACAATGGCCTTCATCACATGTTCGATCACCAGGATGGTGATGCCTTTTTCGTTGATCTTGCGCACCAGCTCCATGGCCGACTCGATTTCCTTCGTATTCAATCCAGCCATCACCTCATCCAAAAACAGCAGTTCCGGGTCCATGGCCAGGGCTTTGGCCAGCTCCAGCCGTTTGAGATAGGGCAGCGTGAGTTCATCCGCATGTTTCTCGCGCAAATCGGCCATGCCCACGAATTCGATGATGTGATCGACGTGCTCCAAGGCCTCCCGAGGGCTGCGCTTGGCGCCGCCATGTCCGAACATGGCGCCCACGGCCACATTTTCCTGGACCGTCATCCCGCGGAAGGGTTTGACGATCTGAAAAGTACGAGCGATGCCCAGGCGACCGATTTTGAACGCGGGCCAGCCTGTGATGTCCTGTCCCTTGAAATAGACCTTGCCGCTGGTAATGGGCAACATGCCAGTGATGATATTGACGAAGGTCGTCTTGCCCGCGCCGTTGGGGCCAATGAGCCCCAAAATTTCGCCTTTGTAGATGGTCATATCCACCTTTTCGACCGCGGCCAGACCACCGAAATGTTTGGTTGCTTGTTTTGTTTCGAGAATAACCTCTCGTTCCATAGCTATACCCTATAAGTGCGAATGTTTTCCAGAAGCGCGTTGATGGAAAGCTTTTTGCGACCGCTGATGAAATCCATCAGGCCTTTCGGCGTGAAGACCATGACCAGGATGATGATGGCGCCAAGAATGGTGGCGTGCAACTGGCCGACCGGCAAGAAGAACACGAGCAACGTGATGAGAATGTAGTAGATGAATGCGCCGATGAAGGGGCCAAAGATGGTGCCGGTGCCTCCCAGGACCGCGGCCAGGATCATCTGCAACGTGTATTCGATCTTGAACACCTCTTCGGCCAGCACGAAGGTCTTCCAATAAGCGTAAATGCCTCCGGCCAGCCCGGCCATGAGCGCGCTGAGGGCAAAAGCCATGACCTTGGACCAGGTCGTGTTGATCCCCATCATATTGGCGGCGTCCTCATCCTCGCGGATGGCCACCCAGCTATACCCCATCTTGCGATTGAGGATAAACCAGGTGAGAAGCAATCCGCCGATAGCCAGGAGATACGCCATATAATAGAAGAACTGCCCGCTCCATTCAATAGGATCGAAAAAGGGCAGGGTGATGCCCGCCGCGCCGCCGGTGAAGCTCGTCCAGCTATCCGCGATCTCGCCCAACGCGGTGGCGATGGCCACAGTGGCGATGGCGAAATAGTGTCCCTTGAGACGCAGAATGGGCAGGCCAATGAGGATGGCGAAGACCATGGCGGCCACCGCACCGATGAGCAGGGCCGGGAAGAAACTCAGCCCCAGCCGGATCATGCTCAATCCGGTGCCATAGGCTCCAATGCCGAAAAAGGCCACATTGCCGAACGCGGCGTAGCCGGTGTAGCCGCCGATGAAATTCCAGCCGATGGACATGGCCGCCAGCAGCAGGATCAGGGTCAGTGTGTTCAACCAGAAACCGCTGGCAAAGGGCAGGAAGGGAAAGACGCCCAGAAAGAGAATGAAAAGCAGAAAGATGCTGAATAAAACGCCTTGGCGGCCCTTGAACAGCCCATCCAGGGAGCTGAAGCGAATGGGCGCTTTTTTCTGATCAGACATAATCGCAACTCCTGAACATCAGTGATAGAACGCCTTGCCTGCAATGCCGCTGGGCCGGAAGATGAGCACCAGCACCAACACCAACAACGCGATGGCATCCTTCAAGCTGGGAGCCCAGATGCCGCTGAACACTTCGATAAATGAAAACAGCAGCGCCCCCAGGATAACGCCGGGGATGCTGCCCAGACCACCGAGCACGCAAATAACGAAGGCCCGCAGCGTGTACGCCCCCCCCATGGTGGGATCGATAGGGAAACTGATGCTGATGAGCGTGCCTGCGCCCGCGGCCAACGCCGTACCCAGGGCATAGGTCAGCGCATAGGTCTGCGGGATGCGCACCCCTTGCAGCCGGGCGGCGTCGATATCCATGCCCGTGGCCCGGATGGCGTTGCCCGTCTTGGTATAGGTCATGAACACGTGCAACAGCCCTGTCAGCACCAGGGAGATGACGAATGCGGCCAGGCGCACATAAGGGATTTGCACGTCGCCGATGGTGAAACCCAGCCCCGCATAATCGGGAGTCACCGAGCGCAGGTCGCCCTTCCAGAAGAATGTGGCCAGGTTGATGATGATGATCTCCAAGGCGAAGGTCAGCAGGAATGTCACCAGCAGAGGCGCGCGAATGACCAGATTGATGAGATACCGCTGGACCATATAACCCACTACGAACATGGTGAGCATGGAGATGGGCAGCGAGAGGAAGGGATCGACGCCATACAGCGTGAACAGCCAATAAGTGATGTACGCGCCCACCATCAAGAAGGCGCCATGGGCGAGATTGATGATATTCAGGATGCCCCAAACGATGGAAAAGCCGATGGCGACCAGAGTTAATGTACCGCTTAGCAGGATAGCATTGACAACGCCTTGCGTGAGCTGTAACGTTTCCATAATCTATCTCCTGTTTTCAGATATAAAAAGCCGGGGGTTGGCCCAAAACGCGCAGCCAACCCCCGGTTTTTCACACATTACCGCTGATCCCAGGGTACAAAGGGATAGAGGAACTCTTTCACGGCGGCTTCTTTGGGCCAGACCGTGTAGAGTCCGCCATCGGTGTAATTCTGCATCACCGCCATGGGCTTGTAAACGTTCATGCCCTGCTCGTTGAACTTGAGCTTGCCATAGAAGGAATCATAGTCCAATGCTGCCAGAGCATCCCGCACCTTGTCCTTGTCCAGGCTGCCCGCAGCCTCGATGGCCTTCTGATAGGCGATGAGTGCGGCCGCGGATTCTGCCGCCTGGTAAGGCGGAATCTCGCCGTACTTCGCCTTGTAAAGCTCGGTGAAATGCTGCGGGGTGCCGAAGATGTCATCGCTCTTGTATTTCAACTCGGGCGTCCACTGGGCCGCGCCCACCACGTAATCCGCATCCTTGCCCAGGGCCTTGCGGAATTCGGGCGAGGTGGGGCCGACACTGAATCCAAACACCTTGGGAGACAGCCCCAGGTCCTTGGATTGCTTCATCACCAGGATGGTGTCCTGCAGGTGACCTGCGCCCAACACGATGTCGGGATTCTTGGATTTCATGGCCGTGATCAAGGAGGACACGTCCTTGGCCGCTTTGGCGTACTTGTCGAAGTACACCACGTCCAACCCCTTCTCTTCCGCGTAATCCTTGGCGCCCTGGGCCACCTCCAGCGCAAATGCGCCATTCTCGATGACGATGGCCACGGTCTTCAGATTCGGGTCCTTATCCAGGGCCATGTCGATAATGCCCCGCAGGTAGTAAGGCGCGGGGGTCAGCACGGCGAAGGAGTACTTGAAGCCGCGGTTGAAGATCTTGGTGGCCGCGCCGTTGGCCTCCACCATGGGCACCTTGTACTTCTCAGCGATGGCGGTGGTGGCGAAGGTGTTGCCGGAGCCATAGGGCCCGAGCAAGAACGTCACCTTATCCTCGGTGATGAGCTTCTCGACCAACTGGGCGCTGCGATCGGCGTTGCTCTCGTCATCGTAGATCTTCAATTCCACCTTGCAACGCTTGTCACCCACAGGGATGCCACCCTGCTTGTTGATTTCCTCCACATAGAGCTCATACCCATTCTTGACGTATTCGCCCTCTTTGGCGTACTTCCCGGTCAAGGACACCGCGGCGCCAAAGACCACCTTGCACTCCTCGCCGCCGGCTGGCGCTTTCTCTTCGGTGGTTTGCTCCTGTGTTTGCTCCTGGGCGGGCGCAGGAGTCGTCGCCTTGCTGCACGCCGCCAGAGCCATGACGGTAATCAGCAGGACCACAATGAGGATGAGCAGCCTCTTCGACATTTCCTTACTCCTTTTTGAATGAGTGGGGATGAATGAAACAACGTTCACAACGGCGCGATACGCGCCGTTTGAAATTTCCACTTCGGTCGACTCAACAGGCATGTGCGACCGCAGATTGGGAAGTTTTTTGACTTGTTGTTTGTGAATCGTCTAATTTTAGCCACAGACCTACAGCCAAAAAGCTGATAGGCGCTTACCGCCTCATCAGTGACATCTTGTAACTGCTAACGTAGTCCTGGTCACTCGACACGGATACGAGGAAACACGGATAAATCTTTTTTGAATGACTTCGCGCCTTCGTTTCCTTCGTGTCTTCGTGGCAAAAGAGGGGCGATTGGGGCCAACTACCTTAGCAGTTACGACATTTTAGCCCAGCGAGCTAAAAGTTACACAGAGTTCACTGAACTGTTCCGAAAATAACGTTTGTTGGTTTGCAAAAGCAACTCGAAGCCCACGTTGGGCGAGGGCAACGGACGTGATGCGTGAAACGTGAAACGTGAGCATCTTACGCATCACGTTTCACGGTCCGCCAGCCTGGCTGCGAGGCGTTTTCACCCGTATCGGTGGACAGTCGTCCGTGGTGACTGTTTTGGAGCCACACAGAGCTCACAGAGATTCATCGGATCATTTTTCTCTGTGCAACTCTGTGATTTCTCTGAGCAACTCTGTGTAACTTCTTGGTTCCGGCTTGTCCGGGTTAGGAGCTATGGATCGGATTGGGGAAATGTCTCAAGATGGCTGTGCTTCATTGCAAAACAGCCAGAGGTTTTTCATTTCTTTGAATAATCCCTTTTATATCACCAATACTGACGATTTCGCAAATCATCATCCCCGGCGGAGAGCGATTCTAAATCACGTCCAACGCAGCATTTTCCAGACCTCTTGAAGGGGCGGCATGTGATCACGCCCGCAATGCCTGGTGCAGGCGGCGCAACTGCTCCGCTGTGCCGACAATGATGATGACATCGCCCGGTCGGAGCACGGCGTCCGGGCCGGGATTCAGCTCGAATCCGCCGGTGGCGTTGTCGGGCCGCCCGCCATCGCCGCGATAGAGGGCGATGACGGTAATGCCGAAGCGCCGCCGCAGATCCGCCTGGGCCAGGGTCTTGCCCACCAGTTCAGAATTTTCTTCCACGCGAATCTCATCCATCTCCGCGCCCCGGCCTTCATCGAACACGACCTCGCTCAGGAACTCGGCCACATGGGGGCGCAGCAAGGTGAGGGCCAGACGCCGCCCTCCATAATCGTAGGGCGAGACCACTTCATCGGCCCCGGCCCGCCGCAGCTTATGATAGGCATCCTCCCGCACGAGACGGCTGGCGATCCAAAGATCGGGATTGAGCTCACGGGCGCTGAGCACCGTCACAATGTTGGCGTTGTCTTCATCCAGGGTGGTAATGAGTTTGGATGCCCGTTTCACGCCCGCGGCCAGCAAGGTCGCGTCCTCAGTGGCGTCGCCGCTGATCACATGGTATCCTGACTCCCGCAGACGTTCGATAACCTGCGGGTCCCGTTCGATGACGATGAATGGCTCGTTGTTGCGCTTTAGCTCCGAGGCCGCGGCCTCGCCGATGCGCCCGAAACCGCATAAAATCGTGTGATTTTCCATGCGCCTTGCCTTACGAAGTGAACGAAGCTGAAAGACGGCCTCGCGAAATTCATCGCTGAGGATGGTGGAAAGCAGCGATTCGATGGCCCAGGCCCCCCAGATCATCGTGGCGAAGATGAGGATGATGGTGAAGACGCGTGTGACTCTCCCCACCTCCCCCAGTTCGCCATAGCCCACCGTCGAAATGGTGATGACCGTCATGTAGAGGGCGCTGAGCCAGTCGAGCCGGGCCGTGATATGATAGCCAATGGTTCCCGCCGCGATGATGCACACTACCAGCGCCAGCGCCAGCAGCACGCGACGAATATCCTTGGGGCGCAGGCCCAGAAGAATGGACAAACGCTTCATGATGACGTATTATCCCCCAAAAACTCGCAAAAGGAAATCATCATGAACGCCGACAAGCTGCATCGCATTCAAAACCTGTTGGTCCAATGGAGCATGAAAGGATGGCTGCTCTATGGCTTTCACGATCTCAATCCCATCGCCAAACGTATCGCCCCCCTGCCCGAAGGGGCCATGATCTCTCGCCGCTGGGCTTACTGGATTCCGGCCCAGGGCGAGCCCGCCTGGCTGGTGCACGCCATCGAGCGGGGCCAGTTCGCGGGTTACGAGGATGGCTTCGTCACTTACAGCTCGTGGCAGTCCTTCGAGCAGGGGTTGCTGGCCCTCACCGACGGGCCCGGCCCCATCGCCTGCGAATACTCGCCCGATTGCGGCATCCCCTACGTCTCCTGGGTGGATGCGGGCACCGGGGAGCAGCTTCGCCGTCTGGGCTATGAGCTTCGCTCATCCGCGGACCTGATCCAGGCCATCGACGCGGTGTGGACGCCCGCGCAGCTCGACAGCCATCGCCGGGCTGTGAGCATCTGCCTGGAGGCCAAGGATCGGGCCTTCGACGCCATTCGCGAGGGACTGAAGGCGGGCGCGATCCTCACCGAAATCGACATCCAGCGCGTCATCCTCGACTTTTTCCAGGCGCACGGCCTGGAGCCCGTCCATCCTCCCATCGTGGCCGTGAACGAACACGCGGGCGATCCTCACTACACGCCCACGCCCGAACGGGCTGCGGTCATCCTGCCGGGAGACGTCATCCTCATCGACCTGTGGGGCAAGCTGAAGGACGTTCCCGAAGCGGTGTTTGCGGATATGACCTGGATGGGCTATGCCGGGAAGCGGCCGCCCGCGCGGATGCAAGAGGTCTTCGATATTGTGGCCCGGGCGCGGGATGCGGCCTTCGCACTGGCGGACGCCCGCATTCGGGCAGGGGAGCCTGTCCACGGCTGGGAGGTGGACGACGCCGCCCGGAATGTGATTCGGGCCGCGGGCTATGGCGATGCGTTCATCCACCGCACGGGCCACAATCTGGACACGCACATTCACGGTTCGGGCGTGAATATCGACAATCTGGAAACCCGCGACACCCGCCGCATCATTCCCCACATCGGTTTCACCATCGAACCGGGCGTCTACCTGCCCGAGTTTGGCGTGCGCCTGGAGATCGACGTCTATGTGCACGACGACCGGGCGGAGATCACCACCCTGCCGTTGCAATATGAGTTCGTGCGGGTATTCTGAAATCGGGCGTCTACTTTCAACGAAAAACCGCCGAGGGGACGCTTCCTCCTCGGCGGTGCATGGGCGTTTGGACGGGTTGACTCAGGGCGCGCCGGGCACGAGTTCGTAGTTGAACAGGCCCATCTCCTTGCTGTGGATGACCTCCACGTCGTTGGGGTCCATGCCCACGATATGATAGAAGTAGTTGGTCAGGGAAGCGTCGGGGGCATTGGTGTCGGTGAAACTCATGCTGGCGCCGGGCGTGGTCACCATGACTGTGCTGTAAACGGTGGACACGGTGGGGGTGTAGTAGGGCGACGTGTCGCGGTGGATGTCATAGTCGGACACGCCGCCGCCCACGTCGGTCCATTTCAGCACGGCATTCGTGGTCAGCGTGATGCTGGGGAGGATGTTGCAGACGCCGTCCCCGCGCACATAATTCACGCTGTCGATCCAGGTCTGGAAGGCGTCATTGTCGGGCTCGCACAGGCCCGTATTGTGATACCAGAGCTCGCCCAGGTGGGGGAGATTCGTGAAGCTCATGGGCAGCAACCCGGCCATATTGCTGTTGTCGAAGCGGAAGGAGTTGGCGTTGATGAGGTTGCCAAAGCTGTCAGGCGGGACGCTCTCGGTTTGCAGGTAGTCCACCCACATCTCCTGCAAAGCGGATAACTGCCCTAGCTCGCTGGGCAGCGCGCCCGTAAGGTTGTTGCTGTATAGGTATAGCCGACTCAATTGGGATAGATTCCCCAGTTCGGGGGGGATCTCGCCGGACAGTTGGTTCCGATCGAGTTTCAGGGCGTAGAGTGCGCTCAACTGGCCCAGTTCCGCCGGAATCGTGCCGGTAAGCTCGTTGCCGGAAAGCACAAGGTTGTGTAGGCTGGCCAGATTCCCCAGCTCGGGAGGAATGCCCCCCGTGAGGCTGTTTTCCGAAAGATCCAGGGTGGTCAGGTCCAGCAGTTGGCTCAGCGAAATGGGAATCGTGCCTGTCAGTTGGTTGTTGTTCAGTTTGAGCCGTTGCAAGCTGACCATATCACCCAGCTCGGGCGGAATCGTTCCCTCCAGCTTGTTGTACCCCAACCGCATATTCTCCAGTGAGCTCATCTGGCTGAGGGAGACTGGAATCGTGCCTGTAATCTGGTTCTGCTCCAGATTGAGCGTGCGCAAGGTATCCAGGTTGCCCAGCTCCGGGGGCAGCGGCCCGTCCAGATAGTTGCTCGTGAGGTCCAGGGTGTCGATGAGAGGGAAGTTGCCAAACTCGGGCGGGATGGGACCATCGAGTCGGTTGTTGGAGATGTTCAACGTGCGCACTTTGGGCAGGTTCCCCAGCTCCGGGGCCAGACTCGAAAGCCGATTGAAGCTCAGATTCAGGTCTATCACCTGGGATAGATTCCCCATCTCGGGAGGAATGGCGCCCGAGAATTTGTTGTTGTTCAGATAGAGCGTTTGCACGCTGGCGAGATTCCCGATCTCGGTTGGAATCTCGTATTTGAATTGGTTGTGATCGAGATACATCTCCACCGCGTTGGTGAGGTTGCCGATCTCGGGCGGCAGCGCGCCACTGAAGTAGTTGTTTTCGATATGGAATTCCTCAACCGCGGTCAGAGTCCCAATCTCAGAAGGAAGCGGGTCCCAGAAGCTGTTCTCGTCGATGTAGAATTTTTGCACATGGGTGAGGTCGCCGATTTCGGGCGGCAAGGCCCCCTCGAACTGATTGTGGCTGATGTCGAACCAGACCGTGTTGGTCATTGCGCCGATCTCGGCGGGCAGGGTGCCCGTCATCTGATTGTTCGCCAGCAGGAACCATTCGATTTTGGTGAAGTTTTGTACGGTTGTGGAGACGATGCCGCCAGTAAGCTGATTGACGCTCAGCACCAGCTTCTGCAATTCGGTGAGGTTGCCGATTTCGGGCGGCAAAGGCCCGTTGAGGCCGTTGGCCTGTAATTGCAATTCAATCACATGCCCGGCGCTGCACGTCACCCCAAACCAGGTGCAGGGTTGATCATTCTGAAGCCAGTTTGTGTTGTTCTGCCAGTTGTCTCCATCGGTGCTATTGTACAGGGTTTCCAGCGCCTGGCATTCGGATTGAGGAATTTCAGTCACAGTGTCGCAAACGCCGCCTCCCTGGGCCGAGACGCCTCCTGTCAGCAAGCCCGCGCCCAACACCATCAACAGGGCGAACGCGATGATGGCAAACAGTAGATGTTTGAGACCATGAAGACGAGATGAAGCAAACATGGCAAAACCCCCTGAGGTAAAGAAGACCCGGCTCTCCAACGCGTGAGGATGAGCTGAGTAGTGGAACATCCTGCAAATGAACGTGATGGTTGCCTTCGACGACAGTGTCAAATAGCTACTAACGTACCCCGGTTAACAAACCACAAAGGGCACAAGGCACTAAGAACACGAAGAAAAAATGTATAAATTTCCCTTTGTGCCTTTGTGTCTTAGTGTCCTTAGTGGTTTTCGGGTGCCGACCTAAACTAAACGCATTTTGAAATCAGGTGTTTTCGGCCTCGGCCACCCGGAGCTGAAGCTCCGGGCTACGAAACGACGCCGGGTGAACCCGGCTTCCTGCGGCGCGCGACCTGCACCGTAGCCCCATTCATGAGGCGTCGTTTTTAGCCCGCAGGTTCACCTGCGGGCGGCAGCGCGGCCAGAGAATCGCCTTTCATGGATGGTCCAATGCAAACCAAAAGCCTTGGTTTCAATTTGCTTTCCGTTTAGGGATCTTTCCTGGCGTTTGGATGCCGGAAGCGCGTCGAATTTCACAGGATTATACCATAGCGTTCGACAATCTCAAAAGCCGTCCTGTCTGAGCCTCAAAATCAAAAAACGATCGGGTCGATTGGCGTCATCCGTATGCGCTCACTGAGCCCATACGGGCATGCCGTCGGGGGTGCGCAGGTTCTGAATCCAATCGACCTCCATGTGTTCGGGGCTTTCGAAGCCTTCCAGCTCAATGGGGTCGCCCGGAACCAGCTCGATGCCGTTCTCCGACCACCACCAGGGCGGGCCCAGCATGGCCTGGCGCTGGACGCCTGTCTGGTCGGCGAAGGTAAGCTGATTGTCCACCACCTGGACGACCTGGCCCGTGAAGTGCAGGGTCGGGCACGCCCTCGCGGATGATGCGGGCCAACTCGTCTGCACCGGTGGCGCGGGTGTCTTCGTCATTCAGGGCCGGAGCCAGGTCCGTGCCCTCGCCGTTGACGCCGTGGCAGGTGGTGCAGCTTTTGGCGTACGTGGCGATGCCGTTGGCCCAGACTTCGCCCTCGGACCCAACGCCGCCACCTGCTGCAGGAAGTCGTCATGCACTTCGGGCACGGGCATGGCGGGCGGGATGGCAGGTGGCCGATGGAACTGGTGGTCACAGTGATAGCCCAATGTGAGGATTCGTCACGGCTTGTGTGGTCATGATTGCTCCTGGCTTGAAAAGATAATTTAGGAACGCATATGACGCAGATTGGATCGGATACACGCAGACCAAAAGGAATAATCTGCATGACATCCGCGGGACCAGCGCTCCATTTTCCTCCGTTGCTTTCTACCTCAGTCTACACTTCGATCTTGGAGAAATTTGGGAGGAATTATGGGGATTTTGTGGAGATGGAATCCAACACTACTTTTTCTTGACAAGATGGAGTTGACAAGCATGGATGCCGATGATATTGTTAGTTAATTAAACTAAACTCATTTCCCGCGGCGGCCTCGTCCCACCGACAAACGAAACGCAATCAGCGCCAAAAAACGAAAGTCAAAGTTACGTCAACCAACGAATCCTACAAAGCCACCCCTCAACCTTCTCAGGAGTAACCTATGAACCTAAACAAGATTGCTTCCATCCTGATATATCTGCAATCACGCCGCAATCAGAATCAACTGACAACCATCTGACAGATCCAACCAGGAGGATAAGAACCCATGTCTCCCAAACTGTTTGGCTTCGCCCTGATTTCCTTTCTTCACACCCTGTTCACCGTCATCTGGTTTGGTGGCATGATGGTCACGCTCTTCACCTACATGCCCGCGGTCAAAGAGGCGTTGGGCCCGGGCCCGCAAACCAAACGCGTGATGGCTGTCTTCAAAAAGAAACAGCGCATTTGGGTTTACGTCAGCATGGTCGGTCTGCTCATCACCGGTCTGCTCATGAGCAACCGCAATCCCCAGTTCGTGCGCCTCTTTTCCCTCAGCAACCCATTCTCCATCGCCCTCACCATCAAACACGCGCTGGTCATCGTGATGATCGGTATCGCCCTGTACCGTTCCATCGTCCTGATGCCCAAATCGCTGCCTGCAGCCGGAGGCGCTCCCGGGAAGGTAGGGCCGGGAGGCAAGAAGCCGGAAGGAAAACCGGGCGCTGAGCCGGGAGGAAAGCCTGACATGGGGTCCGGCGGTCCTCGATCTGCGGCCGCCGCCAAACGGGAAAAGCTCAACGTCACGCTGTTGATCATCAACGTGGCGCTGGCTGTGCTGGTGTTGTTCAATAGCGCCGTGGTGATGGCGTTAGCTCGGGGATGAATCGATAACGGAACAAAAAAGCCCATCGGGCCGGAGCTGGCTCGCGGCCCGATGGGTGAGAGAGGGAGAGGAGTGAAGTGAAAAGGGGGGTTAGCTGGTGGGGGCGGTGCGATGGATGGCCTGGCCATTGCCGTCTTGTCCTTGACCGTGGCCGTTGTCCTGGCCGCCCTGGCCGCCGCGGCCCTGGCCATGTCCGCCGCCCTGACCGTGGCCGCCGCCCTGACCGTGGCCGTGGCCGTTGCCGCCCGCCATGATGGCGTCATAGGCGGCCTGGTCCAGGTATTGCGGGGTGTAGGTCTCGCCGGTGACCATCTCGTAGGTGCGGGAGAAGGCCCGCAGGTGGCTTTTGGAGCCGGACATCAGGCTGTTGTACACTTGCTGGATGTCAGCGTTGTCCGTGTCGGCAATCGCCCGCTCCAGGTCCTGGATATCGATCTCCTCGATGGCTCCGCCCACCAGAAGGGCGTCCGCCTGGGACTGACTACCCTGTTCGATGAGCTGGTCATACAGCGCTTGCAGTTCGGAGTTGGTGAAGATGCCCACCGGGTTGTCGCCCACCGGGTCTTCGATGCCGTAGCGGTCCAGCAAGAGGCCAACGGCGTCCATGTGCTGCTGTTCGGCGTTGCTGATATGCGTGAAGACCTGGATGTCCCACTGTTCGCCCAGGGTGATGTACACGTCTCGGGCCAGCTTCTCTTCCTCACGCATCCACAGCAGGTCTGCGATCTCCTGGTCATCCACATCCCCAGCGGGAGGGAGATTCGTCAGATTCTGGGTCTGGGCCTGATGGGCTGCGCCCTGGCCCTGAGAGCCTTGGGCCGCCTGGCCATAACCCCCGTCCTGCTGCAAGGGCGTCTGGGCCGCATTGGTCTCCGCCATTGTCTGCACAACGGGAGCGGGATTCGTGGTGGTCAGTTCGGCGCTATCCGCCTCGGCGGGCGTGCCGCAGGCCGCCAGGGTCAGCGCCAATGCGCCAACTGCGAGGGTTGCAATGAAAGTCTTGGTGCGTTTCATGTTCGTTATCCTCCGTAAAGGTGATGGGGGGTGATTGTCTAATGGTTGGGGAGATAGCGTCTGTGAGTGCGTCGCCGCATCTCCTTTATCTTGACCTCAGTTTACTCCCCGATCTTGGAGAAATTCGGGAGGAATTGTGGAGATCCTGTGGAGATGCGATTTTTGCTCCCATTCCCCGGACCTTGTATCATTGCCCTGTCACCATCGTATATCAACCCCGCTCCATGTCATCCAAACCATCATGCACCCACATCCCACCATCGTCACCCTGGACCTGGAAGGCGTGTTCACGCCCGAAATCTGGATAGCCTTCGCGGATCAGGTCGGCATCCCCGAACTACGCCGCACCACCCGCGATGAGCCCGATTACGACAAGCTCATGCGCTTTCGCATCGCCCTGCTGAAGGAACACGGCCTCACCCTGGCCGACATCCAGGCCGTCATTGCCAGAATGGACCCCCTGCCCGGCGCCCGCGAGTTTCTGGACTGGCTACGGGCCCGCGCCCAGGTCATCATCCTCTCCGACACCTTCTACCAGTTCGCTCAGCCCCTCATGGCCAAACTGGGCTATCCCACCCTCTTCTGCCACCGCCTCATCGTGGACGAAAAGGGGATGATCACCGGCTATGAGCTGCGCATGCCCGACAGCAAGCGGGCCGCGGTCAATGCGCTCAAGGCTATCAACTTCACCATCGTGGCCGCGGGCGACAGCTACAACGACGTCACCATGCTCAAGGAGGCGGACCAGGGCTTCCTCTTCCGCCCGCCCGAAAACGTCAAGGCCGAATTCCCCCAATTCCCCGTGGCCGAGGACTACGAGACCTTGAAGGGCTACATGGAGCCGTGGTTGTTTTGAAAATAAGATTAGGGAACGCAGATGACGCAGATTGAATCGGATGAACGCAGATGAAAAGAAAAAAATCTGTGAAAATCATCTGCGA
>Ga0256832_1000869_pt1 | contig 20121 bp, 17 predicted proteins | sample 134614metaG_FD_190534 | JGI IMG/M metagenome (GOLD analysis project Ga0256832, IMG submission 190534) | Hydrothermal vent microbial communities from Lau Basin, Pacific Ocean - 134-614 | ecosystem: Environmental > Aquatic > Marine > Hydrothermal vents | place: Pacific Ocean: Lau Basin | collected...
GGCGATAACGTGAAGATGACCGTGAAGCTGATCGCGCCCATCGCCATGGAAGAAGGCCTGCGCTTCGCCATTCGTGAAGGTGGCCGTACCGTCGGCGCCGGTGTTGTTTCCAAGATTATCGAGTAATTTCCGGTCTGACCGGTAAACTAAACTGGGCAGCAGGGTGTGGCCGTAATGGTCACGCCCGTTGCCTTTTCGAGCAAAAGCAGTAACTTTTAGGCCAGTAGCTCAATTGGTAGAGCAGCGGTCTCCAAAACCGCAGGTTGGGGGTTCAAGTCCCTCCTGGCCTGCCATTTTACAGGGCTTCATGCTGCTGGCCGTTGCTGGCGGGGTGAAGTGCTGAAGTAGGCAGGATGAACGCAAAAACTGAAACTCAAGGTTCCGCCATGGACACGATCAAGCTGATGTTGTCCGTGGTCATACTGATCGCCGGCATTGTCGGGTTTTATCTGCTGGAGGCTCAGCCTCTGTGGATGCGCCTGCTTGGTTTGCTGGCCATGGTGGGGGTGGCCGTTGCCGTGGCTTTGATGACCGATCAAGGTCGGCGAATCAAGGCATTTTTCTCTTCGGCCAAGACTGAAGTGCGCAAAGTTGTCTGGCCCACGCGGCAAGAGACGCTGCAGACCACACTGGTCATTTTCATCGCTGTATTGCTGACCGCGTTGTTCATGTGGGCAGTGGATTCCATCCTGTTTGTGTTGGTTCGCTGGTTTACCGGCCACGGAGGCTGATCATGGCAAAGCGCTGGTACGTGGTACATGCTTTTTCCGGCTATGAAGGCAAGGTGCAGCGCTCTCTTGCGGAGCGTATTGAGCGCTTTGGCATGGAAGACTATTTTGGCGAGATCCTTGTGCCCACCGAGGAAGTGGTGGAAATGCGCGGTGGACAGCAGCGCCGCAGCGAAAGAAAGTTTTTTCCGGGCTATGTTCTGGTGAACATGGAATTGACGGACGAAACCTGGCACCTGGTCAAGGATACGCCGCAGGTACTGGGATTCATTGGTGGTACCGAAGACAAGCCTGCGCCCATTACGGACAAGGAAGCTGAAGCGATTCTGCAGCGGGTTCAGGAAGGTTCCGAGAAGCCGCGCCCCAAGGTGTTGTTCGAGCCTGGAGAAGTGGTTCGTGTTATCGATGGTCCTTTCAACGACTTCAATGGTGTGGTTGAAGAAGTGGATTACGATAAAAGCCGCCTAAAGGTTTCTGTATCCATCTTTGGACGTTCCACGCCGGTCGAACTGGAGTTCGGTCAGGTGGAGAAAGGCTGATCAGGGATTGTTACAGCCAGCAGTGATGCAGGCGGTAACGTGCTTCGGCGCGTTTTTTTAGCCCCGCACAGGAAGTGCGGCGCGTAGCGAAAGCGAAGCGGAGGCGCAGCAAAACCGCGCTTTTGCGAAGCCGAGCCGGGAAAGGGCAGGACAGCCCTTCGCAAGAAGGTAATTCCGCACAGGGAAGTGCGGCGCGTAGCGACAGCGAAGCGGAGGCGCAGCAAAACCGCGCTTTTGCGAAGCCGAGCCGGGAAAGGGCAGGATAGCCCTTTCCCGGCATCTAAACAAAGGGAAGTCCAGGTGAAAGTCCTGGGCGTTTGCACCCAACAGAGAGGTATATCATGGCAAAGAAGATCGAAGCCTATATCAAGCTTCAGGTTCCTGCACAGGAAGCCAACCCCAGTCCCCCGGTGGGCCCAGCCCTGGGTCAGCACGGTGTGAATATTATGGAGTTCTGCAAGGCGTTCAACGCCCAGACTCAAAATCAGGAAAAGGGCTTGCCTGTTCCTGTAGTGATCACCGTTTATTCTGACCGTTCTTTCACTTTTGTGATGAAAACGCCTCCGGCGTCCATCCTATTGAAGAAGGCGGCTGGCATCAAATCCGGCAGTGGTCGTCCCAACACCGAAAAAGTGGGCAAAGTCACTCGTGCGCAGCTCGAAGAAATCGCCAAGGCTAAAGAGCCTGATCTGACTGCTGCTGACATGGATGCCGCGGTACGCACTATTGCAGGCACCGCACGCAGCATGGGTCTTGATACGGAGGGTGTGTAAATGGCGAAGCTGAGCAAGCGGATGAAAGCCATCCAGGAAAAGGTGGATACCAGTAAGCAGTATGATGCCGAAGAGGCTTTTGCACTGCTCAAGGAAGTTTCCAGCGTGAAGTTTCCTGAATCTGTTGATGTGGCCGTGAATCTTGGCGTTGATCCGCGGAAATCCGACCAGGTCGTGCGCGGTTCCACCGTATTGCCAAACGGCACGGGCAAGGAAGTGCGCGTTGCTGTATTCACCCAGGGTCCCGCCGCCGATGCTGCCAAGGAAGCAGGTGCTGATGTGGTAGGTATGGAAGACCTGGCCGAACAGGTGAAGGCTGGCAATATGGATTTCGATGTGGTTATTGCCAGTCCCGATGCCATGCGTGTTGTGGGTCAGTTGGGGCAGATTCTCGGTCCCCGCGGCCTCATGCCCAACCCCAAGGTAGGCACGGTAACCCCTGATGTCGCACAGGCGGTAAAGAACGCCAAGGGTGGCCAGGTGCGCTATCGCACGGACAAGAACGGCATCGTCCATGCCTCCATTGGCAAAGTTGGTTTCGAGCCGGCCAGTTTGAAGGAAAACCTGGAAACCCTGCTGGCAGATCTGAAAAAGGCCAAGCCCAGCACGGCCAAGGGTGTATACATGAAAAAGATCACCGTCTCCACCACCATGGGGCCGGGGATTACACTGGATCAGGCGTCGCTGAGCGAGTGATCCGGTAGACGGAATGTTGCAGCGGGTTTTATTGCTGCACAAAAGGCTTTGGGGCGGCGGCCATGTCGTATGGCCGTTTGCTGTCAAAGACCGCAGGTGTCTTGATGCCGGAAACGGCTGAGGCTTAATTGTCCTGCGCAGACGGAGCTCCGAAATCAGGGCTGACCTGATGACGGGCACCGGAAAACGGTGGAATGAAATACTTCATTCCTGGTGTAAACGAGAACGGGTGACCGTTCCTCATCGTTGTCGGGAGGTGACGACTTTGGCACTTAATCTTGAGCAAAAGAAAGCCATCGTCGCCGAAGTTGCTGACGTAGCGAGCAGTGCGTATTCCGCAATCGCCGCCGAGTACCGTGGACTGACCGTGGAAGATCTGACCGAACTGCGCAAACAAGCGCGTGGTGCCGGTGTTTATCTTCGTGTGGTTAAGAACACCTTGGCCAAGCGAGCTGTGGAAGGTACGGATTTTGCCTGCATGCAGGAGGGCTTTACCGGCCCGCTGATGCTGGCCTTCTCTCAGGAAGATCCGGGCGCTGCCGCACGTGTGATCAATGATTTCGCCAAGGAGCATGATGCTCTGGTGGTAAGAATGGTTTCCATCAATGGAAAACTGCTCGAACCCTCAGAAATCAGTGTTCTGGCGAAGATGCCTACGTACGAGCAGGCAATCAGTATGCTGATGGGCACCATGTTGGCGCCTGTACAGAAGCTGGTGACCACGCTCAACGAAGTACCTGGCAAGCTGGTTCGCACGGTTGCAGCGATTCGCGACGCAAAGGAAGCAGGCGCAGCCTGATTCCTCATCCCACACTTTTAACTTGAAGATATGTAGGAGCCCTGAAAATGGCAGTTTCTAAAGACGATATCCTCGAAGCAATCGCCAGCATGTCCGTAATGGACGTTGTCGAGTTGATCGAGGCAATGGAAGAAAAATTCGGTGTGACCGCAGCCGCAGCTGTTGCTGCTGCTCCCGCTGCCGGTGGTGATGCTGGTGGCGCTGCCGCCGCAGAACAAACCGAGTTTGACGTAGTATTGACCGGTTTCGGTGACAAGAAGGTAGGCGTAATCAAGGCCGTTCGCGGTCTGACCGGCCTGGGCCTGAAAGAAGCCAAAGACGCGGTAGAAGGCACTCCTTCTGTACTGAAGGAAGGCGTAAGCAAAGAAGAAGCTGAAGAAGCGAAGAAAACGCTGGAAGAAGCTGGCGCATCTGTCGAGATCAAGTAACACTGATCTTGGCTGGCGTTTACGCTAAGCCGGAAATGGCTGGCGGCACCAATGCCGTCGGCCTTTTCCTGTTTGTGAAAGATTTAGCCTGCAAGGGCGGCCGGCGCTGAGCCGGTGGTAATGACTGGACTACACTGAGGGAAGGCAAGCATGGCCTATTCGTTTACAGAGAAAAAACGCATCCGCAAGGATTTTGCAAAACGCGGAAGTGTTCTTGAGATCCCTTTTCTTCTTGCCACGCAGATCGATTCCTATCGCAAGTTTCTGCAAGCGGACAAGAAGCCTGATGAGCGTGACGCTCAGGGACTGCATGCGGCATTCAGCTCGGTTTTCCCCATCGTCAGCCACAACGGCAGCGCAGCCCTCGAGTATGTGAGCTATCGCCTCGGTGAGCCCATGTTCGATGTGCGTGAGTGCCAGTTGCGCGGCGTGACTTATGCCGCGCCCCTGCGCGTGCTGGTGCGCCTGGTCATTTACGACCGTGATGCGCCCGCCAATGTGAAGCGTATCAAGGATGTCAAGGAGCAGGAAATCTACATGGGCGAACTGCCGCTTATGACAGATACAGGCACCTTCGTCATCAACGGAACCGAGCGGGTCATCGTATCCCAGCTGCACCGTTCCCCCGGCGTGTTCTTCGATCACGACAAGGGCAAGACCCATTCATCTGGCAAGCTGTTGTTTTCCGCCCGGGTGATCCCCTACCGCGGTTCCTGGCTGGATTTCGAATTCGATCCCAAGGATGCGGTATTCGTGCGCATCGACCGCCGCCGTAAAATACCGGCGACCGTACTGTTGCGCGCCCTGGGTTACAACACTCAGGAAATTCTCGACTATTTCTTCGAAACAGACACCTTTACCCTGAAGGGCGGCAAGGTCATGCTGGATCTGGTGCCCGTCCGCCTGCGGGGTGAAACGGCCAGTTTCGACATCAAGGCTGGCCGGAAAGTCATCGTGGAAGCCGGCAAGCGCATCACTGCGCGTCATATTCGCGCTATGGAAAAAGAAGGTGTCAGTCAGCTCGAAGTGCCTGCCGAGTACCTGGTGGGCAAGACCCTGGCTCATGACATCGTGGACCCCGAAACCGGTGAACTGCTGGCGGCCGCCAACGATGAAATCACCGAAGAGCTGGTCACTGCCCTGAAGGAAAAGGGTGTCAAGGAGCTGAAGACCCTGTTTACCAATGATCTGGATCATGGGCCTTATATTTCCGAAACTCTGCGTCTGGATCCCACTTCCACGCGCCTGGAAGCGCAAGTGGAGATCTACCGCATGATGCGTCCCGGGGAGCCGCCTACCAAGGAGGCTGCGCAGAACCTGTTCCACAACCTGTTCTTCACTGCTGACCGCTATGATCTGTCCGCTGTGGGCCGCATGAAGTTCAACCGCCGTCTGGGCCGTGAAGAGACCGAAGGCCTGGGGATTCTGTATGACGGCAAGTATTTTGGCAGCCGTGATGATGAGGCTTCCAAGGAATTGGTGAAGGAATACGCCGACAGCTCCGATATCGTGGACGTGCTCAAGACCCTGGTGGACATCCGCGATGGTAAAGGCAGCACCGATGACATTGACCACCTGGGCAACCGCCGGGTACGTTGCGTGGGCGAGATGGCCGAGAACCAGTTCCGTGTGGGGCTGGTACGTGTGGAGCGCGCGGTCAAGGAGCGTCTGACCCTGGCCGAGTCCGAAGGCCTGATGCCTCAGGAAATGATCAACGCCAAGCCGGTTTCGGCGGCGATCAAGGAATTTTTCGGTTCCAGCCAGTTGTCCCAGTTCATGGACCAGAACAATCCCCTGTCCGAGATCACCCACAAGCGCCGCGTGTCTGCTCTCGGTCCTGGTGGCCTGGCACGGGAGCGGGCCGGCTTCGAGGTGCGGGACGTGCATCCCACTCACTATGGACGGGTGTGCCCCATCGAGACGCCTGAAGGACCGAACATCGGTCTGATCAATTCCCTGGCAGTGTATGCCAAGACCAACCGTTACGGCTTCCTGGAAACTCCCTACCGTTTGGTCAAGGATGGCAAAGCCACGGACGAAATCCACTACCTGTCCGCCATCGAAGAGGGCCGTTTCGTTATCGCCCAGGCCAGTGCGGATCTGGACAAGAACGGCAAGCTCACCGAAGAACTGGTGTCCTGCCGTCACCAGAATGAATTTGCTCTGTTCACTCCGGACAAGGTGGAGTACATGGACGTATCGCCCAAGCAGATCGTCTCTGTGGCGGCGGCCCTGATTCCCTTCCTGGAACACGACGATGCCAACCGTGCACTTATGGGCTCCAACATGCAGCGTCAGGCGGTTCCCACCCTGCGCGCCGAGAAGCCTCTGGTGGGCACCGGTATCGAACGTAACGTGGCTGTGGACTCCGGCGTTACTGTAGTCGCCAAGCGTGGCGGCACCGTGGAGTCCGTGGATGCCAGCCGCATCGTGGTACGGGTGAATGACGATGAAACCATTGCCGGCGAATCCGGCGTGGACATCTACAATCTGACTAAGTACACCCGTTCCAACCAGAACACCTGCATCAACCAGCGCCCCCTGGTGATGGTGGGGGATACGGTGGCCCGGGGCGATGTCATGGCCGACGGTCCTTCCACGGACATGGGTGAGCTGGCTCTGGGTCAGAATCTGCGCGTGGCTTTCATGCCCTGGAACGGTTATAACTTCGAGGACTCCATCCTCATTTCCGAGAATGTGGTGAAAGAAGACCGTTTCACTACCATTCACATCGAGGAACTCACCTGTCAGGCCCGGGATACCAAGCTGGGCTCCGAAGAGATTACCGGTGATATTCCCAATGTGGGGGAAGCGGCCCTGGCCAAGCTGGACCAGTCCGGCATCGTTTATGTGGGTGCCGAGGTGAAGGAAGGCGATATCCTGGTGGGCAAGGTCACCCCCAAGGGGGAGACCCAGCTGACCCCCGAGGAGAAGCTTTTGCGCGCCATCTTTGGTGAGAAGGCGTCCGATGTGAAGGATACTTCCCTGCGGGTGAAGTCCGGAGTGTCTGGCACGGTTATCGACGTGCAGGTGTTCACCCGTGACGGTGTCGAGAAGGATGCCCGGGCCCTGGAGATTCAGGAAGCCGAGCTGGAGCGTATCCGCAAGGATATCGCCGACCAGCAGCGCATCATGGAAGAGGATACCTTCGCCCGGGTGGAGAAGATGCTTTCCGGCAAGGTGGCTGAAGGCGGGCCCAACCGCCTCAAGGCCGGCTCCAAGGTCACCAAGGGTTACCTGGCCGATCTGGACCGCGACCAGTGGTTCCAGATCCGCCTGCGCAATGAAGAGGCCCAAAAGCAGCTGGAAGCCATCGCCAAGCAGGTGGAGGAGCAGCGCCAAAAGTTCCGTGACTACTACGAGGACAAGAAGCGTAAGCTGTCCACCGGTGACGACCTGGCGCCGGGTGTGCTGAAAATGGTCAAGGTCTATGTGGCTATCAAACGCCGCATTCAGCCTGGCGACAAGATGGCGGGCCGTCATGGTAACAAAGGTGTTATCTCCCAGATCGTTCCGGTGGAGGATATGCCCTTTGACGAGAATGGCCGTCCCGTGGACATTGCCTTGAATCCCCTGGGGGTTCCGTCGCGGATGAACATCGGCCAGATTCTGGAAACCCACCTCGGCTTTGCGGCCAAGGGCGTGGGTGAACGCATTGGCGAGATGCTGGATGCCCAGGCGAAGATGACCGAACTGCGCAAGTATCTTGATGAAGTGTACAACTTCAGCGGCAAGCAGGAAGACCTGAAGTCCTTCAGTGATGAGGAAATCATCGAACTGGCGAAGAACCTGAGAAAGGGCGTGCCCATGGCGACGCCTGTATTCGACGGCGCCACTGAAGAAGAGATCCGCCATTTGCTGAAGCTGGGCGGGCTGCCCGAGTCCGGCCAGTGCACCTTGTACGATGGACGCACAGGTGATGCCTTTGAGCGTCCCGTCACCGTGGGCTATATGTACATGCTCAAGCTCAACCACCTGGTGGATGACAAGATGCATGCCCGTTCTACGGGTCCCTACAGCCTGGTAACCCAGCAACCATTGGGTGGCAAGGCCCAGTTCGGCGGTCAGCGCTTCGGTGAGATGGAGGTCTGGGCTCTGGAGGCCTATGGCGCTGCCTACACCCTGCAGGAGATGCTTACCGTTAAGTCTGATGATGTGAATGGACGGACCCGTATGTACAAGAACATCGTGGATGGTAACCACCAGATGGAGGCCGGTATGCCCGAGTCCTTCAACGTACTGGTGAAAGAAGTGAAATCGCTGGGCATTAATATCGAGCTGGAGCAGGACTGAGGCGCCCTGGGCGTCCTGAGTCGAGCAGCGATACAACGGAGATAGATTCGTGAAAGATCTTTTGAAGATTCTGAAACAACAGGGGCAGAACGAAGAGTTCGATGCCATTCGCATAGGCCTGGCCTCGCCGGACATGATCCGGTCCTGGTCCTTTGGCGAGGTGAAGAAGCCCGAGACCATCAACTACCGTACCTTCAAGCCTGAACGGGAAGGTCTGTTCTGCGCCAAGATATTCGGCCCGGTGAATGACTACGAATGCCTGTGCGGCAAGTACAAGCGCCTCAAGCACCGCGGCGTGGTGTGTGAGAAATGCGGTGTGGAAGTCACTCTGTCCAAGGTGCGCCGGGAGCGCATGGGACATATCGAACTGGCCAGCCCCGTGGCCCATATCTGGTATCTCAAGTCCCTGCCTTCACGCATCGGCCTGCTCCTGGACATGACGCTCAAGAGCATCGAGCGCATTCTCTATTTCGAGTCCTACGTGGTCATCGATCCGGGCATGACCATGCTCGAACGCGGCCAGCTCATGAACGACGAGCAATACCTCGAAGCCATCGAGGAGAACGGTGATGAGTTCGACGCCCGCATGGGGGCGGAAGCCGTCAACGAACTGCTCATGTCCCTGGATATTCCCGCCGAGATTCTGCGCCTGCGCGAAGAGATCGGGGCCACCAATTCCGAAACCAAGATCAAGAAGATCGCCAAGCGTCTCAAATTGCTGGAGTCCCTGGAGGAGTCCGGTAACCGTCCCGAGTGGATGATTCTCAAGGTACTGCCGGTGCTGCCACCGGAATTGCGTCCCCTGGTGCCCCTGGATGGTGGGCGTTTCGCCACCTCGGATCTGAACGATCTGTACCGCCGGGTGATCAACCGCAACAACCGTCTCAAGCGCCTGCTGGAGCTCACCGCCCCGGACATCATCGTGCGCAACGAGAAGCGCATGCTCCAGGAAGCCGTGGATGCCCTGTTGGACAACGGCCGTCGCGGCCGCGCCATCACCGGCACCAACAAGCGGCCCTTGAAATCCCTGGCCGACATGATCAAGGGCAAGCAGGGACGTTTCCGTCAGAACCTCCTGGGCAAGCGGGTGGACTATTCCGGCCGTTCCGTTATCGTGGTGGGGCCCACCCTGAAGCTGCACCAGTGCGGCCTGCCCAAGCGCATGGCCCTGGAGCTGTTCAAGCCCTTCATTTTCGCCAAGCTGCAGTCCCGCGGACTGGCCACCACCATCAAGGCGGCCAAGAAGCTGGTGGATCGTGGCGCATCCGAAGTCTGGGACATCCTGGAGAATGTCATCCGGGAGCACCCGGTGATGCTCAACCGGGCGCCCACCCTGCACCGTCTGGGCATCCAGGCGTTCGAGCCCGTGCTCATCGAGGGCAAGGCCATTCAGCTGCATCCCCTGGTGTGTACCGCCTTCAACGCCGACTTCGATGGTGACCAGATGGCCGTGCATGTGCCCTTGTCCCTGGAAGCCCAGCTCGAAGCGCGCACTCTGATGATGGCGAGCAACAACATCCTGTCCGCCGCCAACGGCGAGCCCATTATCGTGCCTACCCAGGACGTGGTGCTGGGTCTGTACTACATGACCCGTGAGCGTATCAATGCCAAGGGTGAAGGCATGATGCTGGCCAATATCGCCGAAGCGCGCCGTGCCTACGAGACCGGCCAGGCGGAGCTGCATGCCAAGGTCAAGGTGCGCATCGACGAGGAAGTGCTGCAGGAAGATGGCAGCTACCTTCCCCAGCAGACCATTTATGACACGACAGTTGGCCGTGCGATCCTGTGGGAGATCATTCCCCGCCGCCTGTCCTATGAAAAGCTCATCAACACCGTCCTCAACAAGAAGGCTATCTCCCGTCTGGTGAATACCTGCTACCGGGAACTGGGGCTCAAGGAGACGGTCGTGTTTGCCGACCAGCTCATGTACATGGGCTTCCGCATGGCAGCCAAAGCTGGTGCCTCTGTGTGTGCTGATGACATGGTCGTGCCCAGCGAGAAAGCCGCTCTGCTTGCGGCAGCGGAAAAGGAAGTCAAGGAGATCGAAGATCAGTACGCCTCCGGTCTGGTGACCAATGGCGAGCGTTACAACAAGGTCATCGATATCTGGTCTCATGCCAACGACCAGGTGGCCAAGGCCATGATGGATCAACTGGGTTCAGAGACAGTGATCGACAAGGACGGCAACGAGGTCAAACAGGATTCTTTCAATTCCATCTTCATGATGGCCGACTCCGGCGCCCGGGGTTCAGCGGCGCAGATTCGCCAGCTTGCCGGCATGCGCGGCCTGATGGCCAAGCCGGATGGCTCCATCATCGAAACCCCTATTACGGCCAACTTCAGGGAAGGCCTGGACGTGTTGCAGTACTTCATCTCCACCCACGGCGCACGCAAGGGGCTGGCGGATACGGCACTCAAGACGGCTAACTCCGGTTATCTGACTCGGCGTCTGGTGGACGTGGCTCAGGATCTGGTGATCACTGCTGAAGACTGCGGCACCGAGAACGGGCTGCTCATGCAGCCCATCATCGAAGGCGGTGATGTCGTGGAAGCCCTACGCGAACGTATTCTGGGCCGGGTCACCGCGAAAGATGTGTATAAGCCTGGCAGTGACGAGGTTTTGGTGGAGGCAGGCGTATTGCTGGATGAAGCCCTGGTGGACATGCTGGAGGAACAAGGCGTGGATCAGGTGCATGTACGCTCCGCCATCAGCTGTGAAGCCCAGTACGGTATCTGCAGCGCCTGCTATGGACGCGACCTGGGCCGTGGTCATGGCGTCAATATCGGCGAGGCCGTCGGTGTGGTGGCGGCGCAGTCCATCGGTGAACCCGGTACTCAGTTGACCATGCGTACTTTCCATATTGGTGGTGCGGCATCCCGGTCTGCTGCCGTGAGCAGTATCGAGGTGAAAAACGCCGGCACCATTACGCTGAACAACATCAAGACGGTTGAGCGCAGCGACGGCAAACTGGTGGCTGTGTCCCGTTCGGGAGAGATTATCGTTCACGATACCCGTGGTTCGGAGCGGGAGCGTTACAAATTGCCCTACGGCGCTGAGTTGCAGGTGAAAAACGGCGAAGCCGTGGAAGCCGGTCAGCTGGTGGCTACCTGGGATCCGCATACTCACCCGGTTATCACTGAGGTGGCAGGTACCCTGCGTTTCGTCGATTTTGTCGATGGCGTTACGGTGCAGACCAAGACGGATGATGTTACCGGTCTGACTTCTCTGGAGGTCATGGATCCCAAACAGCGCCCCACCAGTGGCAAGGACCTGCGTCCCATGATCAAACTGGTGGACGGGAAAGGCAATGACATCAACCTCGCCGGGACGACGCTGCCCGCCAACTATGTGTTACCCGCCGGCGCCGTGGTGAGCGTGCAGGATGGTGCGGAAGTGGGCGTCGGTGATGTACTGGCGCGTATTCCCCAGGAATCCTCCAAAACCCGTGATATTACCGGTGGTTTGCCTCGGGTTGCCGACCTGTTCGAGGCGCGCAAGCCCAAGGAGCCGGCCATCCTGGCGGAAGCCACGGGTACCATTGGCTTTGGAAAAGACACCAAGGGCAAGCAGCGCCTGGTGATCACCACTGCCGACGGCGAGCAGGTGGAATCCCTTATTCCGAAGTGGCGTCACGTTGATGTTTTCGAGGGTGAGCATGTGGAGAAGGGTGAGGTTATCGCCGATGGCGAACTCAATCCCCACGATATCCTGCGCCTGCGTGGGGTGACCGCTCTTGCCGAGTACCTGGTGCAGGAAATCCAGGACGTGTACCGGCTGCAGGGTGTGGGCATCAACGACAAGCATATCGAAGTCATCATCCGCCAGATGCTGCGCAAGGTGGAGATTGTCGATGGCGGCGATACCAAGTTGTTGCGCGGGGAACAGATTTCCCGCTACCGCGTCATGGAGGAAAACCGCAAGGTGGAGAAAGACAATGGCATGCCGGCCACCTGGGAACCACTGCTTCTCGGTATCACCAAGGCGTCGCTGGCCACGGAATCCTTCATTTCTGCAGCGTCCTTCCAGGAAACCACCCGGGTGCTCACGGAAGCATCGGTACGTGGCGCCGAAGATCGCCTGCACGGTCTCAAGGAGAATGTCATCGTTGGCCGTTTGATTCCGGCCGGTACGGGCTTGGCTTTCCACGAAGAGCGGCGCAGGCGTCGCAGCGAGGAGTCTCAGGCCGGCGGTGAGCCGGTGGAGATGGCCAGTGAAGACGTCGAAGCGGTCATCAAGGAAGCCCTGAACAGTTCGGAAGCCGCTCCAGAGGCGGAATCCTGATCTGTTTTCCCTGATATCAGGAAAAATTGTCCGACAGGACTTGACATGAAGACCGCGCATATCTAGAATGCGCGGTCTTCGCATAAGGCTGGGCAGTTAGACAGCCTTATTGATTATTCCCGCGGCCCAGGCCGCATGGCGAAAATAACCGATTCGACTGCATGATGCCGTCCGCTTTGAGCTCCAGTGAGCGGATGGGATGTCCTCTGCACGAATTTTTGGCGCTTCGGCAAGAGACTGAGGCGTCCGGAGACTGTATTACATGGCTACAATCAATCAGTTGGTGCGTAAGCCCCGCAAGCGCGCAATCGAGAAGAGCAAGGTGCCGGCCCTGGAGGCTTGTCCCCAGCGCCGAGGTGTTTGCACCCGCGTGTACACCACCACTCCCAAGAAGCCAAACTCGGCTTTGCGTAAGGTGGCGCGGGTTCGTCTGACCAATGGATATGAAGTGTCTTCCTATATCGGGGGCGAAGGGCACAACCTGCAGGAGCACTCTGTGGTGCTGATTCGCGGTGGCCGGGTGAAGGATTTGCCGGGTGTGCGCTATCACGTCGTGCGTGGCGCGCTGGATACTTCCGGTGTCGAATCACGTCGCCAGGGTCGTTCCAAGTATGGCGCCAAGCGCCCGAAGAGCTGATCGCGTCAGCGGCAGCACTGATCGATTAACCAAATCAGAACATTTTTAGAGTAGAGCGTCATGGCAAGAAGAAGAGTAGCGGCACGCCGCGAGATTTTACCGGACCCCAAGTTTGGAAGTCTGACTTTGGCCAAGTTCATCAACATGGTCATGGTCGATGGCAAGAAGTCCGTGGCTGAGCGTGTGCTGTACGGCGCCCTGGATCAGATTGCAGCCAAGAAGGGCGGTGATCCCCTGGAGGCACTGGAGCAGGCCCTGGAAAACGTGCGTCCCGTGGTGGAGGTCAAATCCCGCCGTGTTGGTGGTGCTACTTATCAGGTTCCCGTGGAAGTGCGCCCTCTGCGCCGTAATGCCCTGGCCATGCGCTGGCTCATCGAAGCGGCGCGCAAACGCAGTGAGAAATCCATGGCGGACCGCCTTGCCGGCGAGCTTATGGATGCGTCTGATTCCCGCGGTACCGCAGTGAAGAAGAAAGAAGACACGCATCGCATGGCGGAGGCCAACAAGGCCTTCTCTCATTACCGCTGGTAATCGCCAGGCTGACTGGCATAAGGCTCTTTTACAGTATTAATACTTTAGGACGGATATAACCGTGGCACGTACTACACCTATCGAACGTTATCGTAACGTCGGAATCATGGCGCACATCGATGCGGGCAAGACCACCACTACCGAGCGTGTGCTCTACTATACTGGCGTGTCTCACAAGATCGGTGAGGTACACGATGGCGCGGCCACCATGGACTGGATGGAGCAGGAGCAGGAGCGTGGTATCACTATCACCTCTGCTGCCACCACCTGTTTCTGGAAAGGGATGGCCAACAACTATCCTGAGCATCGTATCAACATTATCGACACTCCGGGGCACGTGGATTTTACCATTGAGGTGGAGCGTTCCCTGCGTGTTCTTGATGGCGCGGTATTCGTTCTCTGCGCCGTGGGTGGCGTGGAGCCCCAGTCCGAAACTGTCTGGCGTCAGGCCAACCGCTATGAAGTTCCCCGCATGGCCTTCGTCAACAAGATGGATCGCATGGGCGCCAATTTCTTCCGTGTCGTCGAGCAGCTCAAGGAGCGTCTGGGCGCCAACGCTGTGCCCATCCAGGTGCCCATTGGCGCCGAAGAGAATTTCAGTGGGGTCATCGATCTGATCAAGATGAAGTCCATCGTCTGGAGTGACGAGAACATGGGCGTGGAATTCCACTATGAGGATATTCCCGATGACATGATGGATGTTGCTGAGGAATGGCGCGGTCATATGGTGGAAGCTGCGGCGGAAGCCAATGACGAGATGATGGAAAAATATCTCGAAGGTGAAGAGCTGACAGAAGACGAGATCATGGAAGGTCTGCGCATCCGTACACTGAACCTGGAGATCACCCCGGTAACCCTAGGTTCCGCCTTCAAGAACAAGGGCGTACAGGCCATGCTCGACAAGATCATCGAGCTCATGCCTTCTCCGGTCGATGTGCCGCCCATCAAAGGTGAGCTGGAAGATGGTACAGAGGCTGTGCGTCATGCTGACGACAATGAGCCCTTTGCGGCACTGGCGTTCAAAATCGCCACCGACCCCTTCGTGGGCACCCTGACTTTCTTCCGGGTCTATTCCGGTGTGGTCAATGCGGGTGACAGTGTTTACAACCCGGTCAAACGCAAGAAAGAGCGCATGGGCCGTATTCTGCAGATGCACGCCAACTCCCGCGAAGAGATCAAGGAAGTGCGCGCTGGTGATATTGCCGCGGCCGTGGGTCTCAAGGACGTCACTACGGGTGATACCCTGTGTGATCTGAAAGAGCAGATCGTTCTCGAGCGCATGGAGTTCCCCGAGCCGGTCATCTCCGTTGCGGTGGAGCCCAAGACCAAGGCTGACCAGGAAAAGATGGGTATCGCCCTGCAGAAACTGGCCCAGGAAGATCCTTCTTTCCGTGTGCATACGGATGAAGAATCCGGTCAGACCATCATCTCCGGCATGGGTGAGCTGCACCTGGATATCATCGTGGATCGCATGAAGCGCGAGTTCAACGTAGAAGCCAACGTGGGTGCGCCCCAGGTAGCCTACCGCGAGACTATTCGCAAGTCTGTGGAAGCCGAAGGAAAGTTTGTTCGTCAGTCCGGTGGCCGCGGTCAGTATGGTCATGTCTGGCTGAAGATCGAGCCTCTGACAGACAGCGAAGAGAATTATGAGTTTGTCAATGCCATCGTGGGTGGTGTGGTTCCCCGTGAATACATTCCCGCCGTGGACAAGGGTATTCAGGAGGCCATGGAAAGCGGCGTCATCGCAGGCTATCCCGTGGTTGACGTCAAAGTCACGCTTTATGATGGCTCCTATCATGAAGTGGACTCCAACGAGCAGGCGTTCAAGATTGCCGGCTCCATGGGCTTCAAGAACGGTGCCAGTGAAGCAGACCCTGTTCTGCTTGAGCCCATCATGAAAGTGGAAGTGGTCACTCCTGAAGAGTACATGGGTGACGTCATCGGTGACCTGAACAGCCGTCGTGGCATGGTGCAGGGCATGGAAGACAGCCCGGCGGGCAAAATCATCAAGGCCGAGGTTCCCTTGTCCTCCATGTTCGGCTACGCCACCGATTTGCGCGGCGCCACCCAGGGCCGGGCCAACTACAGTATGGAATTCGCCAAATACAGTGAAGTTCCACAGAGTATTGCTGACAGCATTGTCAACAAGTAACCCGATTCGTTGAAACAGTTTCGTTGAGAAAGGTAAGCTAAAGTGTCTAAGGAAAAATTTGAAAGAACCAAACCCCATGTAAACGTGGGCACCATTGGTCACGTAGACCACGGTAAAACCACGCTGACCGCGGCGATCACGACCGTACAGGCGGCGAAGTTTGGTGGTGAGACCAAGGCTTACGACCAGATTGACAATGCCCCGGAAGAGCGAGAGCGTGGTATCACTATTGCGACCGCCCACGTGGAATACGAGTCTGACACCCGTCACTACGCGCACGTGGACTGCCCGGGCCACGCGGACTACGTCAAGAACATGATCACCGGTGCCGCACAGATGGACGGTGCGATCCTGGTGGTATCTGCGGCAGACGGCCCCATGCCCCAGACCCGGGAGCACATTCTGCTGTCCCGTCAGGTAGGCGTACCTTACATCCTCGTGTACCTGAACAAGGCCGACATGGTGGATGATGAAGAGCTGCTGGAACTGGTTGAAATGGAAGTGCGCGAGCTGCTGGACGAATACGAATTCCCCGGCGACGACACGCCCATCATCACCGGTTCTGCCCTGAAAGCCCTGGAAGGAGACGAGTCCGAGATTGGCGTACCTTCCATCACCAAGCTGGTGGAAGCGCTGGACAGCTACATTCCCGAGCCCGAGCGGGCCATTGATGGTTCCTTCATCATGCCCATCGAAGACGTGTTCTCCATCTCCGGCCGCGGCACCGTGGTCACCGGACGTGTTGAGCGCGGCATCGTGAAAGTGGGCGAGGAAGTGGAAATCGTCGGTATCCGCGACACCCAGAAGACCACGGTGACTGGCGTGGAAATGTTCCGCAAGCTGCTGGACGAAGGGCGTGCTGGCGACAACGTGGGCGTACTGCTGCGTGGCACCAAGCGTGATGAAGTCGAGCGTGGCCAGGTACTGGCGCACCCGGGCACCATCAACCCGCACACTCACTTCGAATGCGAAGTGTATATCCTGAGCAAGGATGAAGGCGGTCGTCACACCCCGTTCTTCAACAACTACCGTCCGCAGTTCTACTTCCGTACCACGGACGTGACGGGTGCCTGTGAACTGCCGGAAGGCGTAGAGATGGTGATGCCGGGCGATAACGTGAAGATGACCGTGAAGCTGATCGCGCCCATCGCCATGGAAGAAGGCCTGCGCTTCGCCATTCGTGAAGGTGGCCGTACCGTCGGCGCCGGTGTTGTTTCCAAGATTATCGAGTAATCGTTATGGCTAACCAGCGTATCAGAATCAAACTCAAATCCTTCGATCATCGGCTGATAGATCAGTCAACCAAAGAGATCGTGGATACTGCGAAGCGCACCGGCGCCCGGATAAAGGGTCCCATTCCGCTTCCTACGCGCAAAGAGCGCTACACGGTACTGATCTCACCGCACGTCAACAAGGATGCGCGTGACCAGTACGAGATTCGCACCCACAAGCGGCTCATGGACATCGTCGATCCTACCGACAAGACAGTCGATGCCCTGATGAAGCTGGATTTGGCCGCTGGGGTTGATGTTCAGATCAAGCTGAACTGAGGTTTTTAATCATGGCATTAGGATTAGTTGGACGCAAAGCAGGCATGACCCGGGTCTTCAATGAAGACGGCGTCTCTGTGCCTGTCACTGTGGTTCAGGTTGAGCCCAACCGGGTTACCCAGGTTCGCAGCCCGGAGACCGACGGCTACCAGGCCGTACAGGTCACCGTGGGTAAGCGTAAGGCCAGCCGCGTGAACAAGCCCATGGCGGGTCATTTCGCCAAGGCGGGTGTGGAAGCAGGCCGCGGCCTGTGGGAATTCCGCCTGGAAGATCACGATGGTGAGATTCCTGAAGTTGGCAGTGAGATCAAGGCTGACCTGTTTGAAACCGGCCAGAAGGTGGATGTCAGCGGCATCTCCAAGGGCAAGGGTTTCCAGGGTGGTGTGAAGCGCCACAATTTCAAGATGCAGGATGCCACTCACGGCAACTCCATCTCACATCGCGCACCAGGTTCCATTGGTCAATGTCAGACGCCGGGGCGGGTGTTCAAGGGCAAGAAGATGGCCGGCCATATGGGCAGCGAGAAGGTTACCGTGCAGACCCTGGAAGTCGTGCGCGTGGATACCGAGCGTGGTCTGCTTCTGATCAAGGGTGCCATCCCTGGTGCTCCTGGTGGTGATGTCATCGTCACTCCGGCGATCAAACTGAAGAACAAGGGTTAAGTCATGGACTTGAATGTAACAGGCGGGGCTTCCCTGCAAGTGTCAGACGCCGTGTTCGGCGCGGACTTCAAAGAAGCGCTGGTGCATCAGGTGGTTACGGCCTATATGGCCGCTGCCCGTTCCGGCACCAAGGCGCAGAAAAACCGATCTGCCGTCAGCGGTGGTGGCATCAAGCCTTTCCGCCAGAAAGGTACGGGCCGCGCCCGTCAGGGCACCATCCGCAGCCCCATCATGGTGGGTGGCGGCCGCGCCTTCGCCGCGCAGCCTCGTAGCTACGCCCAGAAGGTGAACAAGAAGATGTATCGCGGTGCGCTGCGTTCCATCCTTTCCGAGCTGCTGCGCCAGGAACGCCTGGTGGTGGTGGACAGCTTCGGCGTGGATGCCCCCAAGACCAAGCAACTGGTGGGCAAGCTGAAGGACCTGGGTCTGGATGACGTACTGATCATCGTGGATCAGCTGGATGAAAATCTGCTGCTGGCCGCACGCAACCTCTATCATGTGGATGTGCGCGACACGGACCAGTTGGATCCCGTATCCCTGGTAGGTTATGAGAAAGTGCTGGTTACCACCGATGCGCTGAAGAAGATCGAGGAGAATCTGTCATGAGCAATGAACGTCTGATGAAAATTCTTCTGGGTCCCCTGATGTCAGAGAAAAGCGCCAACGCTGCAGACAATGCGCGCCAGTTCACCTTCAAGGTGACTACGGACGCCACCAAGCCAGAGATCGCCGCAGCTGTTGAAAAACTGTTCGACGTGACCGTGGACAAGGTGCAGACCATCAAGGTCAAAGGCAAGCGCAAGCGCTTCGGCCAGATACAGGGAAAGCGCAAGGACTGGAAAAAAGCCATCGTGCGCCTGGCGGAAGGCCAGGATATCGATTTTGGAGCTGGTGCCTGAGCACCTGCACTGACAAGACAAGCAAAGCGGAAGCAGAAAGATGCCAATCGTTAAAGCCAAACCGACATCCCCGGGGCGCCGGTTCGTTGTCCAGGTAAAAACACCTGGGCTGCACAAGGGTGCACCCTACGAACCACTGGTTGCCAAGAAAAGCAAAACCGGTGGTCGCAACAACCAGGGTCGTATCACCACCCGCCATCGTGGTGGTGGCCATAAGCAGCGCTATCGCATCATCGATTTCAAGCGCGACAAGGACGGTGTGCCTGGTGTTGTCGAGCGCCTGGAATATGATCCCAACCGCAGTGCGCATATCTGTCTGGTGAAATACGCTGATGGTGAGCGCCGCTACATCATTGCCCCCAAGGGCGTGAAGGCCGGGGATGCCATCCAGTCAGGTTTGGAAGCCCCTATCGAGCCGGGCAACTGCCTGCCCCTGCGCAATATTCCCGTGGGCAGCACCATTCACTGCATCGAGATGAAGGTCGGCAAGGGCGCCCAGATCGCTCGCAGTGCCGGTACTTCCGCGCAGCTGGTGGCCCGGGAAGGCGACTACGCCACCTTGCGTCTGCGCTCGGGTGAGATGCGTAAGATCCATGCTGATTGTCGCGCCACCATCGGTGAAGTGGGCAATTCCGAGCATAGCCTGCGCAAACTGGGCAAGGCTGGCGCCACGCGCTGGCGGGGTATCCGTCCCACGGTGCGCGGTGTGGTCATGAATCCCGTGGATCACCCTCATGGTGGTGGTGAAGGCCGTACTTCCGGTGGCCGTCATCCCGTCAGCCCTTGGGGTGTACCCACCAAGGGCTACAAGACACGCAGTAACAAGCGTACCGACAAATTCATTGTACGCGATCGTCGCCGCAAGTAATCAGGTGAGGTAAGAGAAAAATGCCACGTTCAATACGAAAAGGTCCTTTCGTCGATCATCATCTGATGAAGAAAGTGGAAGAAGCCGCAGCAAGCAACAGCCGTCGTCCCATAAAGACCTGGTCGCGCCGCTCCATGATTCTTCCGGAAATGGTGGGTTTGACCATCGCCGTACATAACGGTCGTCAGCATGTGCCCGTTCTCGTTTCCGAGAACATGGTGGGCCACAAGCTGGGCGAATTCGCGCTGACCCGCACTTATCGTGGTCACGCAGCCGACAAGAAA
>Ga0256832_1000870_pt1 | contig 20116 bp, 18 predicted proteins | sample 134614metaG_FD_190534 | JGI IMG/M metagenome (GOLD analysis project Ga0256832, IMG submission 190534) | Hydrothermal vent microbial communities from Lau Basin, Pacific Ocean - 134-614 | ecosystem: Environmental > Aquatic > Marine > Hydrothermal vents | place: Pacific Ocean: Lau Basin | collected...
TCTTAGATGATTAATATTGGACTGGCTAAAGAGGAAAGAAAGACTACTGCTCAATAATAAAATTAATAACATTCGATACAACATAACTTCTCCTTATAAAAAAGCCCTAAAAATAAGGGCCCGGTAACTTTGCGAAATTGATATGTGTCAAAATTTTACTTTTTGTGATTTTTTACAAACCAGGTTTATCCGGGCTGGATGATTCCCATGTTGGGCTTGTCGGGCCCTTTCCGCGGCCCGTTCTCTTGACAAGGAGTCGTGTACGGTAAGAACAGTAACCTCCGGATTTATCCGGGGGTGGCGGTAAGAAGAGAAACACTTATTTATCCGCCTTAAAGGACCTGCCTTTGCCTTATTCCCCGGAACGGGCCTGCCCGTCTCCGGCGGAAGCCGCCTGTTTTTTTAGCCGGAGCGGGAACATCCTGGTATCAGTGGAATTATCCTTTAATTCGGGTTTGCGTTGTAAGCGCGCAATTCTTAAGCTTCCTATCTTTGTAAAACATGAAAACGTATGAAAATTATTTATCGTTACATATTCCGGGAACATCTGGGCCCCTTTTTCTTTGGACTGGGCATCATCATGTTCATTTTTCTGATGCAGTTTCTGGTAAAATATGTGGGGCAAATTTTTGGCAAGGGCATTCCCTTATGGACGATTGCGCAACTTATTGTGCTGAACCTGGCCTGGATGCTGGCCCTGGCCGTGCCCATGGCCACCCTGCTGGCGGTGTTGATGGCCTATGGTCGTTTTTCCGCGGATAACGAAATAACCATCCTGAAATCGAGCGGCATAAGCATCTTTAAGCTGATCCGTCCCTCCCTGGTGTTTGGTCTTATTCTCACCCTGATGATGCTTTATTTTAATGATTACATCCTGCCCGATGCCAATCACATGGCCAGCCAGAAGATGCGGGCCATCCGCGAGAAGAAACCAACCCTGGCTCTCGAGGAAAATATCTTCTACCCCTTTCCGCCCTACAGCTTTGTTACCAGGCATATAGAAAAATCCACGGCCGGGGAGTGGCTGGCGGCAGAAAGTCTGTTGGGCCCCGAATACAAAAGGGACACGCAACCGGATCGCTTAAAGGATATTACCATCTTTGACCGCAGCGATCCCAATAAAACCATCACCATCAATGCCGATTACGGCTATATGGTCTATTCTCCGGAAAGAAAAGCCCTGGTCTTTACGCTGTTTAACGGTGAATATCACAGCATAGAAATCAAGAAACCCGACGCTTATCAGCGCTCGCAATTCGAACGCAATGTGGTGATCATCCCGGCGCGTAACTTTGAGTTGGAGGAGCGGGAGAGCAATTACCGCAGTGACCGGGAAATGAATATTGCCCAGATGGAAGAGCGGGTACGGGAGGCGCGGCAAAAAATAAAAAAACAAAACGAGAAAGTGGCCCGGGATATAGCCCAGGAATGGAAGGAGATTGAAAAAAGGCTGCTGCTGCTTACCGCCGATAGCAGCGCAAGCTATCTTTCCGCCACAGCTTCCGTGGAAAAATTTCGCTGGCGGCTGGCCCGGCAAAAAGCGATGCGTATTTTAGACCGTTTTGCCCAGAAAATGAAATCGAACATGATGTTCATACGCAATCAGGAAAAAGTGATCAGCAAATATGAAGTGGAAATACAAAAGAAACTTTCCATTCCCTTCGCCAGTCTGGTGTTTATCATTGTCGGCGTACCGCTGGGTATCATGGCCCGCAAGGGCAGCCTGGGGGTGGCCTTTAGTCTGAGTCTGGGCTTTTTCGTACTTTATTGGGCTTTTCTCATCGGTGGCGAAAAGCTGGCGGATCGTCAGTTTGTTTCCTCCTTTTGGGCTATGTGGGCGGCCAATGCCATCACTTTTGTTTTCGGGCTGTTTCTGGTCTGGCGCGCCGTGCGTGAGTCTTCCTTTATCCCCTGGGAGCGCATGCGGCTCTTTTTCCGGCCGGGAAAAAGGAATAAAAAGGGGAGCCCGCGTTGATGCGTCTTTTGGACTGGTATCTGCTTAAAAAGTATCTGGTGAATCTGCTGTTTGCCGTTATTGCCTGGATCGTTTTGTTTGAGGTGATCACCATGATCGAGCAGCTATCACGCTTTATCGATTACGGAGCCACCCTGAAACAGTTTGTGCTGTACTATGTTTATTTTATACCGTCGGTTATTTCTCTGACCATTCCCATTGCCGCCCTGCTGGGTGTTCTTTTTGCCGTGAGCAATATGGCCGGTCATAACGAGATAGTCGCCGAGCTCTCGGCCGGGGTCAGTTTATACCGTATACTGGCGCCGCTGTTTTTGGCGGCGGTGGTTTTGAGCATACTCTCCATGATTTTCAACGAAACCGTGGTGCCCGGGGCCAACCGCGCCCGTCTGGATCTGGAGCGTTACGAAATAAGGAAAAATCCCAGGAACCAGACCCGGTTGAATAATAATATCTATGTTCAGGATTTGACCAACCGGAAACTGGCGGTGAAGTTTTTTAACAGCAAGACCCAAAAGGGCACCGGTATCAGTTTTTTAATGTATGATAAGGGGCGGCTGAGCGGCCGCATAGACGCCAAAAGCATGAGTTGGCAGGATAGCAGCTGGCATCTTCGCACGGTGGTGGTACGCTATTTCTCCGGCGAGGAAGAATGGGTACACAGCCTTAAGGATACGGTGATCCGCGATAGCCGGGTCTTGCCGAAAAATCTGGTGGATCTGCAACCCAAGCCCGAGGAGATGGGCTATATGGAGCTTGACGCCTATATCAAGGAGTTGCAGGCCCTGGGAGCCAATCCGCGAAAATGGCTGGTGGAAAGAGAATTGAAAATTTCCATGCCTTTTGCTATCTTAATAGTCACATTGATCGGGGCGCCCTTTGCCTCACGGAAAAGACGCGGCGGGACCGGGTTAAATTTCGCAATTAGCTTATTGATAAGCTTTTTATTTTTTATCGTTATCCGCATCGGCCAGGTATTCGGCCACCAGGGCGCCCTTGAACCCATGCTTGCGGCATGGTTGGCTAATCTTATTTTTCTCCTTTTGGGGTTATATATTTTATTTACAGTTCAGAAATAGTGTAATGCAAACACGTTTAATTGTTTGGGTGGGCGCTTTGCTCCTGATGGGAATGCTTGAGGCCGCCCCGAATAGCTATAGTCGCGATCTGGCGCGCATCGATCAACCCATTACGGTCGATGGCCGTCTGACGGAAGCCGTGTGGAAAAACGCCACGCGCATAGATGATTTTTACACCTTTATGCCCGAAGCCGGTCAACCGGCGCAGGAACGCACTGCCGCCCTGTTGGCCTATGATGAGTACAATCTTTATATCGCCTTTATCGCTTTTTACGATGATCCGAAAAAAATCCGTGCCACCATGGCCCGCAGGGATAATATCGATGATGATGATATCGTGGCTATTTTTATCGATACCTTTGACGGTTCGCAAACAGCCTATCAGTTTTCTTTTAATCCCTACGGTATCCAGTCGGACGGTTTGTACCGCGAGTTTGTCGGGGAGGATTTAAAACCGGATTTTCTCCTTTATTCCAAGGGGCGTATTTTTTCGAAGGGGTTTATTGTCGAAGCCCGGATACCCTTCAGCAGCATCTCTTTTCCCGACAAGGATGTGATGAACTGGCGGATCGCTCTTTTCCGCCGTACACAATATCTCAACCATGATGTGACATGGCCCCGGCTGGATAACTATTCCACCGAATTTATAGGACAGCTGGGTAAGCTGAAAAATATTTCGGGAATCAGCACCCGCCGGCCGGTTTCGGTGCTCCCCGAGGCCACCGCCTCCCAATCCGGAAGTTTGAAAAATAACGCCTTCTCCTATGACCCCTTTAAATCCAATTTCGGGCTGGGCTTAAAGTACGGATTAACTTCGGGTATAAATATTTACGGAACCTACCGGCCCGATTTCAGCCAGGTGGAGTCGGATGCGAACCTCATTGATGTTAACCGGCGTTCACCCCTCTACTACCGGGAGAAGCGCCTTTTCTTTCTGGAAGGCATGGACATCTTTGAAACGCCCATAGAAGCCTTGTACACCCGGCAAATTGTTGATCCGCTGGCCGGTTTAAAGTTAAGCGGAAACGAAGGGGAATATTCCATCGGCCTGCTGAGTGCCGTGGACAGTTGGCAGGGTACGGAGGATTTTTTAAGAAGCAGCGGTATCCGGCCCGGCAACACCGCTTATGGCCGTTATGCCGGTAAAAACAGCCTGAGCAATACCCTGCGCCTGCGCCGTAATATTTTTGAACGCAGTACCGTCGGTCTGCTGTTGACGGATCGGGAGTTCTCAGACAGCTTTAACCGCGTCGGCGGGGTGGACGGCAAACTCTCCTTTGATGAAAACAATGTTTTGAGTTTTCAGGGGTTGTATACCTGGTCGCGGGAAATCGGCGACAGCACGGAAATTTCCGATCCGGTTTATTATCTCTCTTATGTGCATACATCCTCCCTGTTGGGGGTTCAGGCCATCTATAAGGATTATGGCAAGAATGTTCGTCTGCAAAACGGTTTCATCGATCGCTCGGACCTTTTGTCAAACGGCTTTCGTGACGGCACGGCTCAGATTTGGCATGATTTCAGATCCACCAACGGCTGGATTCAGCAATACCGGCCATCGGCTTATGCTTCACAGATTTATGATCATGATAATGTTCTGCTGGAAGAGAGCTTTTACCTGGGCAGCTATATTGTTTTTAACGGTAAGACGACTCTTGATTTCGGATGGTTCCGGGGCCGGGAACTTTATGACAATACGCTTTTTTCCAAAACGAATTATACTTTTCGTATCTGGAATAACTATTTCCAATGGCTGATCGCCTCATTTTACTATTATGGCGGTGACGGTATTTATTATTCCTCACCCTCCTTTCTGGGGCGAACCGATTATAACCAGGTGCGGATTACCTTAAAGCCGACTCCGGTGTTATCCATCTATTTTTCGAACAAGTATTATAAATTCAGCGGGGAAAACGGGGGGATCGATTTCGGCCTGTCGCAAAACATCCCCCGCCTGAAGATTAGCTGGCAGTTCAGCCGAAGTTGGAATTTAAGACTTATCGCCGAACACCAGGCTCTGCGCTTTGCCAGTCCCTTGCTAAAGGCCTATGAATACGACGACTTGTCCCTAAGCGTTCTGTTCAGTTACGAACCCTCTCCGGGCACCGTTTTTTATCTGGGCTACAATGACCTGCAGAGCCGTCAGGATCAGTTTAACAACGGCATGTGGCCGGTAACGGATTACCGGCGCCAGAGAAATGTGATTTTTACAAAATTTTCATATCTTTTCCGCTATTAAGGCTAATCACGGAAGTTGATAAACTGCAGGGGGATATCCAGGTCCGCTTCCTTCAGCATCTGAATGACCGTTTGCAGATCATCCCGCTTCTTACCGGTTACGCGCACCTTCTCGCCCTGAATGGCAGCCTGAACCTTCATCTTTTTGTCCTTGATCATCTTGACGATTTTCTTGGCCTTATCGGTCTCAATCCCTTCCCGGACTTTAACCTCCTGCCGGGCCCCCTTGCCCGATTCCAGGATGGTTCCCGGCTCAAGAAACTTGAGATCGATGCCGCGTTTAACCATTTTGGACTGCAAAATATCCAGCATCTGCTTTATCTGAAAATCCGATTGACTGTTCAGCGTGATGATATCATCCTTATAGTCAAATGATGAGTCCGAGCCTTTAAAATCGTACCGCGTGGTTACTTCACGGTTGGCCTGGTCTATGGCGTTGGTCAATTCATGATGGTCTAACTCCGAAACGATATCGAATGACGGCATGCTTCTTTCCTCCGTTATAAATTATTTTGTCTGTCTCAAATGTATGCATCCTTACCGGGAAAGGTTTATCCGTCCTTAATGAAAGGCCGCCCGGTATGTTTGTAAAGAACGGCAGGCCCCGTGTTGCGGTAAAACGTCCCGGCCGCGGTGGACTGTTCCTTCATTTAAAATAACGGTAAAATAACTTTTATTCAATTATGATTCTTCCTGTAAAATAACTGTACACTGTTAAGAGGCTTTGCCGGGAAGTTACCATTTTCGATTGCATCCGGGTGGAGGTGAACCCGCGCCAATGGCTGGTTGGGAGATGCTGGCATGATGGTTGTAGAGTAAAGATATACCAACGACAGACAAATTTTGGAGACACTCATGAAAGTTCTTTTGTTTTTACTCCTGGCCGCCGCCCTTCTGCTGGCGCAGGACACAAGTCAGGCCCCGCCGGATAGCGTAAGCGCGGATAGCAGCCGGGCCGGATATCATATCCAAAAACTCAACCCCGATGAATATGTCAAGTTCTTTATCGGCTTTGCCTATGACCGGGAAAACCCGGAAGTGCTGACCCTGGATATCAAATCGGTCAGTGTTTCGGACAGTTCCATCTCCTTCTCCTATATCATGAACAGCCATAACTCCCGCACCAAAGGGGTGGGGCGTATCTGGCCGGGAAAATCGCGTATCTATTTTGACAATCTGGAAGATGGCCGCATCCTGTTGCCCCGCGATGGCAAGCTGGTTTTTGAGTCACTTCGTAAAGATTCTACACATTACTGGAAATTGAAGGAGAATTAATATGAAATATCTGTTAACTGTTTTGCCCGTGCTGATTCTGTTGACATCCTGCAATCAGGAAAAATTGACTCAACTGGAAAAAGAGGTGCAAAAACTTCGTCAGCAAAACGAGATGATTCAACGCCAGGAGCAGGAGAAGAACAAGTTTGTGGAGGAGTATGCCACAACCCTGAATGAGGTTTATGACAACCTGGAAAATATCCGCAAGAGAGAAGGGCTGATCTCCGAATACTCCCGGAATATCGAAAAGGGAAAGAAGAGTCTCAAGGATAAAATGAACAGCGATATCTCGGCCATTGACGCCTATATCCGTGCCAGTAAAAACAAGCTGGCCGCCTTGCAAAAACGTTTCAAAAGCGTTGAGATGGACAGTAAGGCTTTCGAAAAAACCATCGAAAAGCTGACCCGCCAACTGGAAGAGAAGGAGAAGTTTATCGCCGAGTTGAAAGATCAAAACCTGGCCCTGAATAAGAAGGTGGCCATTGTACAAAAGGAGATGGCGCAAAAGGATTTGATCATTGAAGAGCAAAGCGAGCAATTGGTCACCGCCTATTATGTGATCGGCACGGATGAAGAACTGGAACAGAAGCATATTGTGGAAGAAAAAGGCGGCATTCTGGGCTTTGGCAAAACCATTGTGGTCAGCTCAAACCTGGAAAACAGCTATTTTACCAGTACGAAAATCGATACCATGGCCCGTATCACCATAGACAGCCCCACGGAAGATATTGAAATCGTCTCCGCCCATGATCCCGAATCCTTTGACCTGGTGCCCGTAGAAAAAGATAAGACCCTGCTGGAAATAAAAGACCCGCGTTCCTTTTGGAAGATGCGCTATCTGGTGATTATTACCGGCGGATGATCGGCACCGTTAAATCTTAATACTACCCATGCCGACCCACCAGCTCCTCCCGGCTAAACGGCATGGGTATGTTTTTTTATCCCTTCCAGCGGGCGGCGTCTATGATGGACCATAGATGGATCAGCCAACCCATTAAAAAGAACCATAAAAACCCGGCCAGTACAAACTGAATGATGGCCATCATCAGCCTGCCTTGCAGAAGCTGTCCCAAACCGGGTATAAAAAAACTGGCTAAAGCGGCAATCACATTGCCGGCGGAACCCTGACCATTCATAAACGCTCCTTTTTATTTGTACGAATCCAGGGAAGGGCAACTGCACATCAGATGGCGGTCGCCGTAAGTATCGTCGATGCGGGATACCGGCGGCCAGAACTTGCGCTTACGCAGGTTTTCCACGGGGAAGGCCGCTTTTTTACGTGTATAAGCGTGGGGCCAGTCATCGCCGCTCACTTCGCTCACGGTATGCGGGGCATTTTTTAAGACATTGTCCTGGCCATCGGCCGTACCGTTCTGAATTTCGGTGAGTTCATCATAGATGGCCAGCATGGCCTCGCAAAAACGATCCAGCTCCTCCCTGGATTCGCTCTCCGTGGGTTCGATCATCATGGTGCCCGGAACGGGCCAGGCCACGGTGGGGGCGTGAAAACTATAATCCATCAGCCGCTTGGCCACATCCACCACATCCACATTGCCCTCATTTTTAAAAGGGCGAAAGTCGAGAATCATTTCATGGGCCACACGGCCGTTCTTGCCGCTGTACAGCACCTTGTAACTGCCTTGCAGACGGGCTTTGAGGTAGTTGGCGTTGAGGATGGCCATTTCACTGGCCCGGCGCATACCGCTTCCGCCCAGCATTTTCATATAGGCATAGGAGATGGGCAGGATGCCGGCGCTGCCGTATGGTGCCGCCGCAACGGCCGCCAGGCCCTGCTCGCCGCCGGTTTCCACCAGGGGGTGTTTGGGCAAATAGGGGGCCAGATGTTTGGCCACGGCTATGGGGCCCACACCCGGGCCGCCGCCGCCATGGGGGATGCTGAAGGTTTTGTGCAGGTTAAGATGGCACACATCGGCTCCGATATGGCCGGGGCTGGTCAGCCCCACCTGGGCATTCATGTTGGCGCCATCCATATAAACCTGTCCGCCATGCTCATGGATGATGTCGATCATGGTGGTGATCTCCTCCTCGAAAACCCCGTGGGTGGAGGGATAGGTGATCATGAAGGCGGCCAGATCCTTCTGGTGCTCAAGCGCTTTACGGCGCAGATCATCCACATCCACATTACCGTTTTCGTCGCAGGCCACCAATACCACCTTCATGCCGGCCATGGTGGCGCTGGCGGGGTTGGTGCCGTGGGCGGAGGTGGGAATGAGCACTATGTTGCGTTGCTCTTCACCTTGCGCCTCCAGATAGGCCCGGATGACACTGAGCCCGGCATATTCGCCCTGGGCGCCGGAATTGGGCTGAAAGGATATGCTGTCAAAGCCGGTGATGGCGCACAACAGGCGCGACATTTCCGCGATGAGCGCATGATAGCCCGCGGCCTGTTCCCGGGGGACAAAGGGATGTATGTGGGCAAACTCCGGCCAGGTGATCGGCAGCATCGCCGTGGCCGGATTCAGCTTCATGGTGCAGGAGCCCAGGGGGATCATGGAACCGGTCAGGGAAAGGTCTTTGTTCTCCAGGCTTTTGATATAGCGCATCATTTCCGTTTCGGAACGGTAGAGCCGGAATACCTCATGCTGCATATAGGGACTGTCTCTTTTCAGTTCCGGAGAGCGGTCAACGGTCGCTTCATCCTCAAGGGAGAGAGCGGGAACCCCCTTGCCGGTGACGGTGGCAAAATGGTGGATCAGCAACTTGAGATCGGTAATAGCGGTGGTTTCATCCAGGCTCAGGCTTACATGGTGGTCATCCACACGGTTGATATTGATTTGATGATCATCGAGCCGCTTAAGCAACTGGGAGGTCAGCTCTCCGGTGGCGATCAGCAGGGTGTCAAAATGTTCTTCTCCGGCAACATCGTATCCCAGACTCCTTAAGGCCCCGGCCAGTTTTTTCGTCAGGTACCGGATGCGGCCGGCAATGTTACGCAAGCCTTCCGGGCCATGGTAGACGCCGTAAAAGCCGGCCATGATGGCCAGCAGGGCCTGAGCCGTGCAAATGTTGGATGTGGCCTTTTCCCGGCGGATGTGCTGTTCCCGTGTTTGCAGAGCCATGCGGTAGGCGGGCTTGCCGCTTTTATCCACGGATACACCGATAATGCGCCCCGGCACCTGGCGCTTATAAGACTCCCGCGTGGCAAAGTAGGCCGCGTGCGGTCCGCCATAACCCATGGGGACGCCGAAACGCTGGGTGGAGCCGACCACAATATCGGCCCCCATCTCTCCCGGCGGGGTGAACAGGGTCAGGCTGAGCAGATCGGCGGCGGCGGTGATCAGTATGCCTTTTTCTCCGGCCGCTTCAAACAACGATCTGAAATTTTCCATCCGGCCGTGTTTCCCGGGGAATTGTACCAACAGGCCGTAAACCCCGGGCCCAAGTTCGCTTGCCGGGTCGGCGCTGACCTTTACGGTGATGTTCAGCGGCCGGGCCCGCGTTTGCAGCACGGCCAGGGTTTGGGGGAACACCTGATCGGAGACCAGAAAGGTGTGGGCCTCCCGCTTATTGCGCGGACGCAGACGGTGGCACATGGTCATGGCCTCGGCGGCGGCGGTGGCCTCATCCAGCAGCGAGGCGTTGGCGATCTCCATGCCGGTCAGGTCGGATACCATGGTTTGAAAGTTGAGCAGGGCTTCCAGGCGGCCCTGGGAAATCTCTGCCTGATAAGGGGTGTACTGGGTGTACCAGCCGGGATTTTCCAGCACATTGCGCAGGATAACCGAGGGGGTGATGGTTCCGTAGTAGCCCATGCCGATATAGCTTTTATACACCTTGTTTTTGGCGGCCATGGCCCGCAGGTGGCTGAGAAACTCCGCCTCGGACATGCCCTCTTCCAACTCCGGCTCTTCCCTGAAACGGATATTGGCGGGGATGGTCTCGTCGATAAGTTGTTGGAGGCTGTTCACGCCGATGGCTTTCAGCATTTGCCGCTCATCTTCGGCGGAGGGACCGATGTGGCGTTGTTGGTATTCGTTATTCCGGTTTAAGAGGATTTTCATATTCTTTTCCTGTTTCGTATTTGCATCCGGTTAATTTAATAATTAACGAGGAACATTTAAACAGGAGAAGGAAAGATAATTGATAAGTGAAAGGGATTTTATACTTCTATGCTGTAAATACGCATCTTTTCGCGCAGGGTGGTGCGGGAGATGTCCAGCACTTCGGCCGCCTTGGATTTGTTGCCTTTTGTTCTCAGCAGCACATGGTGGATATGAATGCGTTCCAGTTCTTTCAGCGTGCAGTTGCCGATATATTCGCTGCTTTGGCGCATACTGAGATCGTTTTGCAGGTTGTCGGGCAGGTCTTCGGGTAAAATCTGGTTGGAGGAGGAGATGATGACCGCCCGCTCCATGATATTTTTCAACTCGGTGATATTTCCCGGCCAGTTGTATTCGCGCATCATCTGCAGAGTAACGGGGGAAATGGAGCGTATCTCCTTGCCCAGTTGATTGTTATAATATTGTAAAAAATAATTGGCCAGCTGCTCGATGTCATCGCGGCGCTCCCGCAGGGGGGGCAGGATGATTTCGAAGGCGTTCAGCCGGTAAAAAAGACCGGAGTTAAAATTTTGATGACGGACAAACCACTCCAGGTTATGGGAAGTCATGCCGATAACACGGGTCTGGCTTTCCACGATTCTTTTGGAGCCGGGCACCATGAAAACATGATTTTCCAAATAGAGCAACAATTTGTTTTGCACTTCCAGGGGCAGCTTTTCAATATCTTTTAGGATCAGGGTACCGTTGCTGTAGGTTTCCAGCAAGCCCTTACGGCGCGGACCATAAACCTCATTATCCCCTTCCACGCCAAACAGATCGCCCAGCATTTCGTTGGTGGTGATGTTTTCACAGCTTTTTGTATACAGGCTTTCCGGTGTCAGACCGTTTTTCTGATGAATCAGTTCGGCGCAAAGATGCTTGCCCGAGCCCAGTTCACCACGGATAAGACAGGGGGCGCTGCGGGTACGGCTGACAATATCGATGAATTTGTTGATGCCTTTAATGCTGCTATGGGCGCCGATCAGGGCATTCATACCCTGGGTGACCGGGGAGCTGTGCTTAACCGTGGTAAAACGGTGTTGATCGGCAAAACTGGAAATCTCGGCGAGGATTTTTTTGAGATGATCCTGAGCCGCGGAACGGCTGATGACCTTAAAAATGCGAACACTTAACAGCTGATCCAATTCCTGGGAAATAGGTTCGTCACTGATAAAGAGTACCTGGAAAAAATAGTGGTGCTGAGCCTGTTCGTATACCCAGGGAGGAATGGCCAGCCAGGGTTCCTTCAGGTCTATGATAAACAGGTCATAATAATTCTGATAGACATGCCGCCGGTTCGCCTCGGGGTGACTCATCATCTCCAGCGATTGACCGAATTCGGGTTCCTGCTTCAGAAATTCACTAAAGTCACTTAGATGATCAGATATAAATAGTATCTTTGTTTGCATAAAATTTCCTGCTATCCCTCAGCTTAAAGCTGTAACATCATTCTTTTCGACCTGAAGAAGACGTACTCGAGGAACATTGCCGAAATTTTAAACGGATATTCTGTCATCAATCTCTCCTTTGTCCGTCCAGGCTGTGTTTGGGTTATATTTAGGGACGGATGATCAATTTCGTCCTTTATCCTGAACACTTTATAGCAAAACTGTATAAATTATCCTGGCCGTGACCGTGGAAAAGGACAGAACCTGCATATGCCCCGTCCCTGACAAGGGGAGGCTCCGTGATGACAGCGGCTTTTATCCCGCTTATGCCGGGCTTGACTATGAATGATTTATTTTCAATATTCTACGTCAATCAACTTCCTCAACTCAGCTCAGAATATTTGGTAATAGGGGATTTCTGAAAATCAGTTTTCTATAGTTATCGTCATTCCGAATAGAGAGAACTCTCAGTGAGAATTCTCCGCTTCCGGCAACGGGGGTATCGAAATGACTCCTTTTTTATAGGTTTCAAAAGGTTCCGAAACCGAAGGACGGCTGTCATGAATGCAGGAAAACCGTTAACCATTGTTTCACAGAACGAAAAGATTCTCAGCCTGATGCAACGGATTGAGAAAATAGCGCCATCGGACAGCTCGGTCCTTCTGGTCGGAGAAACCGGTGTGGGTAAGGAGGTCTTTGCCGACTATATTCACCGTTACAGCCATCGGCGGGATAAGCCGTTTGTCAAGGTGGGGCTGGCGGCCATGCCGGCGGACTTACTGGAAAGCGAACTGTTCGGTCATGAGAAAGGGGCTTTTACATCCGCTCATGCCGAAAAAAAGGGCTTGTTTGAAATTGCCGATGGCGGCAGCATCTTTCTTGACGATATTGATGATGTTCCCATGCCCATCCAGAGCAAACTGCTGAGGGTTTTGGAATCCGGGGAACTGATGCGCGTCGGGGCTACCCGTCCCATCCGCGTGGATGTACGGTTGATAACCGCATCCAAAATAGACCTGAAACTGTTGATCGAACGTGATAAATTCCGTTCCGATCTGTTTTACCGCCTTAATGTGGTGCCCATGCATATCCCGCCTCTGAGGGAGCGGAGCGATGATGTGCCGCGGTTGATGAACTATTTCCTTGAGAACTATGGCAACGGTAAACCGCTGCCGGTCACCCCACGGGCCATGAGCGCTCTGCAAAGATACAACTGGCCGGGCAATGTGCGCGAGCTCAGAAACGTGGCCCAGCGCCTGGCCCTGTTTGCCGAAAAGGAAATCGATGTTAAGGACTTGCCGGCCGAAATAGCCCATTCCGGTGGTTTGGATGTGTTGTTGAAAAAATGCCAGACCTGTTTTTATGAAGATGCCATGAGCTTCTCGCAGGTGATGGCCTGCCTGGAGGCCAATTTGTTAAAGCAGGCCCTTGCGGCCAATCAGTTTAACCAGTCGCAGGCGGCCCGTCACCTGAAAATGAGCCTTTCCACTTTTCGGGACAAACTGAAAAAACACAGTATTCTCCTCTCCGACTCTCTGTAATCTGCGGATTTCCGCAGGCCAACTTGTGGTATTCCGTACACAGGCCTTGTCGCAAACGGCCTGGTCCCCCATTTAACGGTCTTTTGTTATTGGCACATATTTTGCGCATTAAAGCAATGCTAACTCTGTATCATTCCATTTAAAATTATAACAATGAAAACTGTTTTTAGCGGCAACATTGTTGAAATCCGTAAGCACGGGGAACAGGTTTACAGCAAAGTACTGCTAAAACCTTTTTGTCTGGATGTGCCTCTGAAAAACATGCCGGATATACATCTGGGCGATCAGCTGGATATTACCTGTGAATACACCATCTCCCGTATCCGGAAGAATGATGCGGGTTTCCCCGGCGATCCCTGTGCCGGAAAACGTTTTTAGAATGAAAAATTAACCATTCATGTTACAGTGGGGGAGGTAGAGATGCCGGAAAAAATGCCAACCATGCGTGAAGCCATCGAAAGCAAGGGGTATTCACGCAGAGATTTTTTAAGATATTGTTCCGCCGCCGCGGCCATAGTGGGGCTGGAAACCCTGGGCATACCCAAAGTGGTGCGCGCTTTTGAAACCAAGCCGCGTCCTCCGGTGATCTGGCTGCACTTTCAGGAATGTACCTGTTGCAGCGAGTCCTTTATCCGTTCCACCCATCCCATCGTGGCCGACGTCATTTTCGATTATCTTTCCCTGGACTATACGGAGACGCTGATGGCTCCTTCCGGTTTTCAGGCCGAAAAAAGCTACAAGGATACCATAACAAAGTATGCCGGTCAGTACATATTGCTGATCGAGGGCTCGGTACCCGCCGGAAATGACGGTGTTTATTGCATGATAGGCGGCCGTTCGGCCGAGGCCATTTTACAGGAAGCGGCCCGGGATGCCGCGGCGGTTATCGCCTGGGGCAGTTGCGCTTCCAACGGCTGCGTGCAAAACGCCAAACCCAACCCGACCAATGCCACCCCCATCCATAAACTGATCGACAAGCCGGTTATCAATGTGCCGGGCTGTCCACCCATCGCCGATGTGATGACGGGCGTCATTACCCATTTGCTGGTCTTCGGCACCACACCGGATCTGGACAGCCAGGGGCGACCGAAAGAGTTCTATTCCCGCCGCGTGCATGATACCTGTTACCGCCGGCCCTATTATGATGCCGGTCTCTTCGTGGAGTCGTTTGATGATGAAAATGCCCGCAAGGGATATTGCCTTTATAAAGTCGGTTGCCGTGGTCCGGTGACCTACAATGCCTGCGCCGTAACCCGTTGGAACGGCGGGGTCAGCTATCCCATACAGTCCGGTCATGGCTGTATCGGTTGCAGTGAAAACGGGTTTTGGGATAACGGGCCGTTCTACCAGCATCTGGCCTCATTTCCCGGTTTCGGCATAGAATCGACGGCCGATACCGTCGGAACGGTTATCGGCCTGGGAGCCGCGGCCGGTGTGACGGCCCATGCCGTGGCCACCAATATCCGCAAACGGCGCCTTATAAAAAAACTCAAGGATGAATCGGTGGAGATAAACGATGATGACAATGAAGGAGGGAACAGCTGATGGCAACCAAAAGAATCGTAGTTGATCCCATTACCCGCATCGAAGGTCATTTGAGGGTGGAGGCTGTTGTTGAAAACGGTGTGATAACAGACGCCTACAGTTCCGGTATGATGGTGCGCGGTTTGGAAATAATCCTGCGTGGACGCGATCCACGCGACGCCTGGGCCTTTGCCCAACGCGCCTGCGGGGTGTGTACCACCATTCACGCCCTTACCAGCGTGCGGACGGTGGAGGATGCCCTGGGCATAACCGTACCCAAAAACGCGGAACTGATTCGTAATATCATGGAAGCCGTGCTTTATGTGCATGACCATGTGGTGCACTTTTATCATCTGCATGCCCTCGATTGGGTGGATGTGGTATCGGCGCTGAAAGCCGATCCCGGGGAAACTTCAAAAATTGCCCAGTCCATCAGCTCGTGGCCGAAATCCTCGAAAGGATACTTCTCCGATGTGCGCAATCGTGTGCAGCGCTTTGTGGACAGCGGGCAACTGGGTATTTTTGCCAACGGCTATTGGGGGCATAAGCAGATGAAACTGCCGCCGGAGGTGAACCTGCTGGCCGTGGCCCATTATCTGGAAGCTTTGGAATGGCAAAAGGAAATCGTTAAGGTCCATGCCATCTTTGGCGGGAAAAATCCGCATCCCAATTATTTGGTGGGTGGTATGCCCTGTTCCATTAACCTGAATGAAGTCAATGCCATCAATAACGAAAGGTTGAATTTTGTTGGCCGGCTTATAAAAGAGGCCAATCTGTTTGTCAACCAGGTTTATATTCCCGACTTGATAGCCATTGCCGGTTTTTATAAGGATTGGGGCGCCATCGGCGGAGGGTTGGAAAACTATCTCTCCTACGGTGATTTCCCGACCCGGGGATATAACCAGCCCGCGGCCTTTAAATATCCCCGGGGGATTGTTCTGGACCGGAACCTGAACGAAGTGCATGAAGTGGACAGCAGCGATCCGCAACAGATCAGGGAATATATCAAACACTCCTGGTATAACTACTCGGTGGGTGACGATGAGGCGCTGCATCCCTGGAGAGGAGAGACGGAACTGAACTATACGGGGCCCAAGCCTCCCTTTGAGCATCTGGATGTAACGCAAAAGTATTCCTGGATTAAAACACCCCGCTGGCGGGATAAACCCATGGAAGTGGGGCCGCTTTCCCGCATGCTGGTGGCTTACGCCTCCGGGGTGCCGGAGGTAAAAAGTCTGGTCAACGATACCCTGAAACGGCTGAACGTGCCCGTGGGGGCTTTGTTCTCCACCCTGGGCCGTACCGCCGCCCGGGGGCTGGAATCCATATTGGCCGCTCAATGGATGCAGGAATTCTACGATGACCTGATAACCAATATCAAGGCGGGTGATACGGCCACCTTTACCCGTGATAAATGGGAACCTTCCACCTGGCCGGAAAGCTGCCAGGGGGTAGGGATGTCCGAGGCCCCGCGCGGCGCGCTGGCCCATTTTATCCGGATTAACGATGGCGCTATTGAAAATTATCAGATGGTGGTGCCCACCACCTGGAATGCCTCTCCGCGCGACCCGGCCGGCCGCATGTCCGCCTTTGAAGCCTCGCTGATCGGTACGCCGGTGGCGGATATCGACCAGCCCCTGGAGATCATCCGTACCATTCACTCCTTCGATCCCTGCCTGGCCTGTTCGGTACATCTGTACGATCCCCGGGGAAAGCATATCCATAAAATACGTGTTGTGTAAGGAGGGATACGATGACAGCAGAGCAAAAGGCGCTTTACAACCGCGTTTATGTTTGGGAGTTTCCCGTAAGGCTTTATCACTGGCTCAACGGTATCACCGTTACCCTGCTTATCATCAGCGGGTTTTTGATCGGTAATCCCATCCGGTTGTTTTACGCCAACGAAGCTTACCAACAGTATTGGTTCGGCACGGTACGTTTTATTCATTTCGTTTCCGCCTATATCTTCTTTTTTAATTTTCTGGTGCGCATCTATTGGGGATTTGTTGGTAATACCTTTGCCCGCTGGAGTAATTTTATACCGCTTAAGAAAAAACAATGGCGGGAAATCGGTCAGGTACTTAAGGTGGATATTCTGCTGGCCGATCCGTCGGAACGCATGAGCGTGGGGCATAACAGTCTGGCCGGTTTTGTATATTTCCTGACTTTTCTGGCTTTTGCCTTTCAATCCCTTACCGGCTTTGCCCTTTATTCGGCCAACAGCACCTCCTTTTTTCCCCGGCTTTTTACCTGGGTCATTCCCCTCTTTGGCGGGGATATGGCCGTGCGGCAATGGCACCATGTCTTTATGTGGTTTTTTATCGTTTTTATTATCATTCATCTTTATCTTGTTTTTTACCATGATTATATCGAGGGACGCGGAACCACTTCCTCCATGGTGGGCGGGTGGAAATTTGAAAAAGATGAGGATTTGAAAAATTCAAACGACTAAAACACTGATTCTGGGTATTGGAAATGTGCTGATGGGTGATGAAGGGGTGGGCGTCCATGCCGTGCGCGCCCTGCAAAAGAAAAAACTGCCACCCCATGTGAGCTGCCTGGATGGGGGTACCGGCGGAATGGTGCTGCTGGGCCCCATGCAGGAAGCGCAAAAGATTATCATCATAGACGCCACGATGGACGGCGGGCCGCCGGGCCGGGTATGCCGTTTAGTGCCTAAATTCTCCGGGGACTATCCGGTTGCGCTGACGGCCCATGATATCGGACTCAAGGATGTGCTGGATGCCTTTTATCTTATGGGCCGGGTACCGGAGGTCATCCTGTTTGCCGTTTCCATCCTTCCCCTGAGTGGCGGACTGTCTCTCGATCTTTCCCCGGAAATTAATAAAAATCTTCCCCAATTAATCAAAACAATATTAATGGAAATTCAGTAAATTGGTACTGTTTCCCAATAAAACGGAGAGCCGGCCTCCGCGGTCGGTCTCCGTGAATCACCTTTAGGGACGGGTTGAACCATGCATGAGTTGTCCATTGCCCAATCTATTTTGGAAATCGTTCTCAGGGAGGCGGAAAAACAGAAACCGGCCCGCGTAGTGGCCGTTGGTCTGAAGATCGGTGCCCTGAGCGGTATTTATGCCGATTCCCTGGAGTTCGGTTTCGACGCCATCAAAAAGGGGACACCGTTGGAAGAATGCCGGTTGGAAATTGAAGAGGTGGCCATCCGCGGGCAATGTCATCAATGCGGTCACGTCTTTGATGTCCGGGAGTTGCTTTTTGCCTGTCCGCTTTGCGCTTCCGGTTCCATAGAATTAAAACATGGACAGGAACTGGATATCGCTTATATTGAAATAGATGAAGAAACGGAGGACTGGCATGTCAAGTGAACAGCTTATTCTTATCGGAACCGCGGCCTCCATCGGCTTTTTCCATACCCTGTTCGGGCCGGATCACTACATCCCCTTTATCATGATGGCCCGCGCCAAAAAGTGGAGCTATCTGAAAACCCTGTGGGTTACTTTTTATTGCGGCATCGGGCATGTGCTCAGCTCGGTATTGCTGGGGGCGATAGGCATCCTCTTTGCCATCTCCATTCTTAATCTGGAATCGATCGAATCCATGCGCGGTGACTTTGCCGCCTGGATGCTGGTTATCTTCGGCCTCAGCTATTTTATCTGGAGCCTGCACCGCCTGCTGCGCGGCAAGGCGGGACACACGCATCTGTTCGGCAGCCATAAACACGCCTACCACGACCATGACCATGCCGAGGAGCATGATCCCGATCATGAAAAAAAGGAAACCACCCCCTGGATATTGTTTGTCATTTTTGTGCTGGGGCCCTGCGAGGCGCTGATCCCCCTGCTCATGTATCCGGCGGCGCGCCATAATTACAGCCTGGTTTTTCTGGTGACTCTGGTTTTTGGCCTGGTGACCATTCTGACCATGATGGCTGTCGTGCTTTCGGGCGTTTGGGGGCTTTCCAAAATACGCTGGCAGGCCATGGAAAAATATATCCATCCCATATCCGGATTTGTCATCTTCCTCAGCGGCATGGCTATCCTGTTTTTGGGCTTATAACGGAAGGAGTTTGTTGTGAGCAAGACCATCGAACTGAAGAAAAAGGTATTGTCGGAAAATGACGCCCTGGCCGCGGAGTTGCGCGCCACCCTCGGGGAAAAAGGTATTTTCAGCCTGAACTTTGTCAGCTCGCCCGGCTCGGGGAAAACCAGCCTGTTGGAACGTACCCTGAGAGAGTTGAAAGATGAATTGAACATTACCCTGGTGGCCGGGGATGTGCAAACCGAAAATGACGCCAACCGGCTGATCGCCGCCGGCGGGGAACAGGTTAAACCGCTGGTGACCGGCGGCTCCTGCCATCTGGATGCGCGCATGATTCATCGCCTGTTGCCGGAGATCAATCTGGATAATACCGATCTGTTTATCGTGGAAAATGTGGGCAATCTGGTCTGCCCCTCCGGATACGACCTGGGTGAAGATATGAAGGTGGTGCTGATCAGTGTGACCGAAGGGGATGACAAGCCGCTGAAATACCCCTCCATGTTTCGCCGCTCCTCGGTGATGGTCATTAACAAAATCGATATGCTGGAACTGTGTGATTTCAGCATGGAAAGGGTGCGGGAAAATGCCTTGCGCATCAACGGTGATCTGAAAATTTTTGAAACCTCCTGCCGCACGGGTGAAGGTCTGGAGGAGTGGTACGCCTGGCTTAAGGAGCAGGTGAAACAAAAGAAGGCCTGAGTCCGCTCCCGCGCATGTTAAGCCGGGCTCGGGATATTTAAGATAGATGGAACATATGAACGGAAATCGGCATGTCCGGAAAATCATCCGTATAAACGGCATTGTTCAGGGGGTGGGCTTCCGTCCCCACGTTTACCGCCTGGCCGGTGAGCGGCGGCTGACCGGCTTTGTGCGCAACGGAGGGCAGGGCGTTTATATCGAGGCGCAGGGGCCGCCGGGGGAGGTGGCGGCTTTCACGGAAAAACTGCGCCGGGAACCGCCGCCCCTGGCCGTTATCGAAAACTTTTCCGTGGAACCCGCCCCTCCGGGTGAAGAGGAGGAT
>Ga0256832_1000871_pt1 | contig 20115 bp, 16 predicted proteins | sample 134614metaG_FD_190534 | JGI IMG/M metagenome (GOLD analysis project Ga0256832, IMG submission 190534) | Hydrothermal vent microbial communities from Lau Basin, Pacific Ocean - 134-614 | ecosystem: Environmental > Aquatic > Marine > Hydrothermal vents | place: Pacific Ocean: Lau Basin | collected...
GTTGATTTTGTCCAAAATGTCCTTATGCTCACCCTTTTTTCCTCTCACCACAGGAGCTAAAATCTGGAGTTTTGTTCCTTCCGGAAATTTTAAAACCTGTTCTGATATCTCTTCAGGCGATTGGGAAGCAATCAGGTTATTACACTCTGGGCAGTGCGGTTTTCCTACCCTTGCAAATAAGAGCCTTAAATAATCATAAATCTCAGTTATTGTTCCTACTGTTGAACGGGGATTTTTCGATGTTGTTTTCTGGTCTATTGCAATGGCAGGAGATAAACCTTCAATATTGTCCACATCTGGTTTTTCCATAAGACCTAAAAACTGTCTTGCATAAGCAGAAAGACTTTCCACGTATCTTCTCTGTCCTTCTGCGTAAATGGTATCAAATGCAAGTGATGATTTACCTGAGCCTGACGGCCCCGTTATCACGATAAATTTATTTTTAGGTAGTTCCAGATCTATATTTTTTAAATTGTGCTGCCTCGCTCCGTGTATAACTATTTTGTCCATCTATACTCCCTTGTTAAATTTTTAACTAAATAATTTAATGCTGAAAAGGATTTATTGCAAAGAAAAAAATCCTCCTGTAACGGGAGGATTTGATGATTTAAGATGATTTTCCTTTATTTTTTATATCAAAGATATCTAAAAGTTCTGTTGGGAATGGGAATATGATGGTTTTTGCATTGTTATGACCTATGGTGGATAATGTTTCCAAGTATCTAAGCTGGATTGAGATAGGCTGTTCTGCTAGCATTTTTGCTGCTTCCACAAGTTTTTCTGCTGCCTGTTGTTCAGCTTCTGCTGCAATAATTTTAGCCCTTCTTTCCCTTTCTGCCTCTGCCTGTCTTGCCATGGCTTTTACAAGATTTTCAGGTAGATCTATTCTTTTGAGTTCTACTGCTATTACTTTGATTCCCCAGGCGTCTGTTTCTTTGTCTATAACCTCTTGAAGTTTCATATTTATTTCTTCTCTTTTAGATAACAGTCCGTCTAATTCTTCCTGACCACATATACTTCTCAATGTTGTTTGTGATATCTGGGAAGTTGCATAAACGTAATCTTCAACATTTACGATAGCTTTAACAGGATCAACTACTCTAAAATAAACAACTGCATCAACTTTCACAGATACGTTATCTTTTGTGATTACATCCTGAGTCGGAACATCAAGAGTTACAACCCGTAAAGAAACTTTTACCATTTTATCTATGAAAGGAATAAGTATAATGAGCCCTGGCCCTTTTGCACCTATAACTCTACCTAAACGGAAGATCACACCTCTTTCATATTCAGGTAAGATCTTGATTGCTGAAGCTAAAAATATAACAACTAAAACTATCAGAACCAATACTGGTATGCCCATGTTTGAACCTCCAATTAAATTAAGAAACTGTTGAAAATAGATTTCAACTTTTGTAAAAAATTGATCTCCGAAAAATGTAACACCTACAATAACTACAAAAATTATTACAGGAATTAGATTTTTAATAAAATTCATAAACTAATCCTTAACTGTTTCATCTATCCAGCTTAAATAATCCTCAGAACCTAAAATAACAGGCATTCCGATTATTTCAGGGACAGTATAAGGATGCATCTCTTTTACTGCTTTTTCAAGCTCAGGGAAAAGCGAGGATTTTGTTTTTATAATAAGCAAAAATTCGTCATCCTGTTCTATATTTCCCTGCCAGAAATATATAGAATTTATCTGTGATGTTATGTTAACACAGGCAGCCAGTTTCTTTTCTACCAAACTCTTAGCAATGGTCTGTGCCACCATCTGATCAGGACATGTTATAAAAACAACGATATAATCAGACATTTAGTCCTCCTTTTCTATGTATTCTAATCCTATGAAATCAAAAAGATCATTAATCGAAACGATCTCTTCTTGAGCTTCTATGTCATCAATAACATTTTCAATCATCTGTCTTTTTTCTTCTAACTTTTTCAGGATATGTTCTTCTACGGTATTTTCCGTTACGTAATTGTATATGTTTACTTTGTTTTTTTGTCCTATTCTGTGGATCCTATCTTCTGCCTGCCATATTTTTGCAGGGTTCCAGTGAAGATCAAAAAATATGGAATAACTTGCTTCTGTTAGTGTGAGACCTTCTCCTGCTGTGACAATCGTTCCTAAAAATATTTTTCTTTTTGGGTCTTCTTTAAACAGTTTTACTGCTTCTTTTTTCTGATTGTGGTTCATTTTCCCGTGGTAGGTAACAAAACTATTGGATCCGAAATTCTTTTTCAGGTTGTGAGCTATCTTTTCCACACCTTCTTTTACAAAATTTGTAAATATTATTACTTTTTCTCCTTCTGAAAGAAGTTCGTTTAATATATCAAGCAACCTATCCATCTTAGGGCTTTCATAACTTTTTGAAGGAAAGTTGCAAACCTGTCTTAGTCTTTGTATAGAATGAATAAGATTTTGTCTTATTATGAATTTATAATTTTTTGCATTTTTGTGCCTGTCAATCAGATGTTCTATCCTTTCTTTTTCTGTGTTCAGTATTTTTTCATACTCTTTTTGTTGTTTTGGATTTAACTGGAATTTTTCTATTTCTGGTGGAAGCTTTTCAGGTAGATCTTTCAATACATCTTTTTTAAGTCTTCTGAGCATAATTGGCTGAATTAGCTGTTTAGCTTCTTCCTGAGATACACTTCCTTCCACTTGATAGTCTGGATTTAAAAATTCATATAAAGAGATAAGCTCCCTTAAGTTGTTCTGTAACGGTGTTCCGCTTAACGCCCATCTGTATTTTGTGAATTTTGATATGTATTTTACTGCTTTAGTTTTTACTGCATCTGGATTTTTTATGTTGTGGGCTTCATCAAGGATGACAATGTCCAGATTTTTTCTAAATTCTTCTAAAAGATGATCTCTATTTTTAAAATCGCCTCTTAATGTGTCGTAGCTTATCAGGTATATATGAGAGTTCAGTTTCCACGTAATATCTCTAAGGTGGCTTTCTCCTCTGATTGTTATAAATTGAAGTTCTGGAGCCCATTCTTTCAGATGGTTTTCCCATACGGAAATAAGATTTAAAGGCACTATTATAAGAGCTTTTTTAACTTTTCCTTTTATGAACATTATTCTCAGGGCAGTTGTGGACATAACTGTTTTTCCTGTTCCCATCTGATCTGCCAATAATGCAAAGTTATTACTTATTAAAAATTTTATGCCCTGAATCTGATACGGATATAAAGGATGTGGGAAATTTAGATCTGATGGGATGTTGAAATCAATTTCTGGAACCAGCAGAGGTTTAACAAGGTCTAACAGTGAAAGATTTTTCAGTTCCAACTGCTCTTTTTTAGAAACTTTTTCTGAAGATTTACCGTTTAAAAGCTGCTGGATATTTTGTTCCGTGTATATTTTTCCGACAGCAGAAACATCAGGAATATCCTTTATAAGATTCTCAGAAATTTTAAATATTCCGTCGTCACTGGAAAAATACTGTATTATTTCAACGTCTATATTTTTTACTAAGTTTTTATTTTGTAGTAAGTTTTGCATTTTTTTCATTCATTGCAATGTATTGGATTGCATTTTCTATACGCTGAAAAGGTTCCATTATATTAAAGTTTTTATATATCTCATTTAATGCTTTGGATATACTTATCAGCTTTTTTTCATCTTCTTTGGATATGGTTATCATTAACGGATCAAACTTGTTATAAATGTTGATTATTTTATGGCTGTATTTATCCTTTGCCATAAATGGATCAAACTTTCTTACGAAGATTACAGGAGCATCTATACTTTTTCTTATGGTTAACAGGTCTTTATCTTTTGTTAAAACAATATCATATTTTTCCTTCAGTGCGTTTAAAAGGTCTATTCCAAATTTTTCTTTAAAAAGAACTTCTTTTAATGAATCTCCGTATATTATTTTTTGAAGTTCGTCTAATGAAACTTCTGTTGTTATTCTGAACTCTATAGGTTTTGTTTTTTCATCTGTAAGAAGAACGCCGCCTCGAAAGTCTGCGTTTTCTTCTGTGTAATAGAGATAAGCTATATTCATTTTAGCTACCCTTTTTATTTTTATTATAACATTTCGATTTTTGAGAAGAATATTAAATTTTTTTTGAAATTTTACGAACATAAAATTGTGTAAAAATTTTTTACAAATTATATTTTTTTATTTAAATATTTTTATTAAACCGAGGACATTAAATTGGAAATTTTTATGGATAGATTTAGGGAAGTCAAAAAGTCAAAAATCATAAAAGGGAAAGTTATAGAATCAAGGCTGATAAAATGTGATGACAAGTATGATGTTTATAAACCTATTGTCAGATATCAGTATGAAATTGATGGGAAAATATACATATCCCAGACTTTATGTCAGGAGAACATATACGGTACAAAAGAAGAGATGTCAGATTTTATAAAAAAGTATCCAGTTGGAAAACAGATTAATATAAATATTGATCCTGAAAATCCAGAAAATCCTAAAGTGGATTTAGGGATAACATTCCAGAATGTAAACTTTTTAATCTTCATCGGATCCACACTTATTTTACTTTTAATGCTGTTCTACGAACTTGTTAAAAATCAATAACCGTAGAACTCTTTCTGAATCTCTTTATCTAACTCTTTAAATCCTCTTTTAGCCTGAAACTGTTGCCATAGAGCCTGATTATTTTTATAACTTGTTACAATCGTATCTTCTATATATTTTGCTAACTTTTTGGCAGCATCTTTGTCTAAGACTACTAAAACGAAAAGTTCATTCTTAGGAGATATCCATATATCTTTCTGCCTTGAACCTATAAGAACTTGATTTGTTATCTGTTTTGATACTGTTCTTGTTATTTTATCAACTGTCTCCTGACTTCCTGCTCCTGTTGTCTGAACAAAATTTCCCACAAGATTCTTGACCTTTACTTGTATCTGTCTTGCCAGTTCATCCCGTGCATTTGCAAGTGCTTCTGTCCGTGCAAAGTTCAAACCTGCTTTTCCTATTTTTGCAGAACCTACGGCAGCAAATTTTGATACAGATGAAGGATTTAAAACCCATTCAGGTGCGTTTTTGAACTCTTCTGCATACTTGCTTTCTTTGTCTATTTTTTCATATGCTGTTTTACTTTTTGTAGAACATCCAAATGAAACAATCGATATAATGGCAACCAGTGATAAAATTTTCTTCATTTTTTAATCCTCAAGTGCAAATTTTTTAAAATCTATATTATCAAATATTCCGTTTTTATACTCTAACCAGTCTAAAAATCCATTATCAATATCATTCTTTTCGATCATATCTTTCAGTTTTAAAAAGTTGTATATATGTTCTTTTGTTCTTTTTGTGGCGTATTCTTTTGCAGTTTCTGTAGTCATAAGAAAAGCCCAGTCGCTACTCTGTGCAAGTAAAAGTTCTCTTTCCATCTGGTTAAGTGTTCTAATCTTCACAGAATCTGTTTCATCTCTATATTTTTTACTGAAATCTTCCATAACATCTGCCATGTAATGAAGATGTTTATAAATCCAGTCGTTACCTGGATTCAACCATACTTCAAAATACCCTTTATCTCCCCATGAGGAAGGAGAAGGCTCAACAACCTGATTTGTTGGATATTCATTGAGATATTCTGGAGGTGTAATAGGTTTTATCTGTTTGTGTTTATCAATTTCTTTAAAGAGAAAATATAAAAAATCCACACCTTCAAACCACCAGTGTCCGAAAAGTTCTGCATCATACGGTGAAACAACAACAGGTTTTCTATCCATCAGTTTAGAAAGGTGTTCTATCTGTTTATCCCTTGCCCAGTGGAAATGTTTTGCGTGTTCTTCTGCTTTTCCCCGTGCAATATCAGGATCGTAAGGTTGTTTATCTGCCAGATCAACATCTCCAGTGATTTTATAATACTTTATGCCAGTATAAACTCTGACACCATCTGGACTGATATAAGGTTTTATATATTCAAAATCTAAATCAAATCCAATATCTCTATAAAAATCCCTGTAGTTCGGGTCTCCAGGATATCCTTCTTTGGAACTCCAGACCTGTTTTGATGAATCTGGATCTCTTCCAAAAGCCGAAACACCTTCAGGTGTGTAAACAGGTGCAAATACACCGTATTTTGGAGCAGGTTTTCCAAAGATTATTCCGTGGGAATCAAGAAAGAAAAACTCAATTCCATATTTTGCTAGTATTTTATCAAGATCTTTATAATAAGCACATTCAGGAAGCCATATACCTTTTGGTTTTTCTCCGAAATGTTTTTCGTGTGTTTCCACTGCAACTCGTATCTGAGTTTCAACTGCAGACTCATTTACAGACAGTAAAGGTAAGAATCCGTGTGTAGCTCCGCAGGTTATTATTTCTAAATAGCCTTTATTTTTGAAGTATTTATAACCGTTTAGAACATTTTTATTTAGAAATCCGTTATAGAAGTCGTGTATATCGTTTATCCTCTTATTGTAGAAATGAGCCAGCTTGTTAAAAACAGGGTCATTTTTCGTTCTGTTTATCTCTTTTTCTGTAAGCTGTATCATTTTTTGAAGGTATTTTTCATACTGATTTCTTAAATATTCGTCATTTAACATCTCTGCGAGAGGCGGTGTTATTGAGGTTGTAAGTCTGAAATAAATATTTTCTTCTTCTAACTTTTTCAGGTTCATCAATAAGGGGATATACGTTTCCGTAATAGCCTCAAAAAGCCAGTGTTCTTCAAGGAAATAGTCATATTCAGGATGTTTAACAAACGGTAAATGTGAATGTAAAACAGGCATCCAGTATCCTTTCATTTTAAATTCTCCCACGATGATGAAATTTTTCTTATCTGATTTTGTATTAATGTCTCAATGATTTTCTGGAAAGGTAGATTTGAATCTGCAAAAAACTCAGTTTCTCCATGAGAAAGTTTAATAATCTCTTTCCAGTCTTTCATTTTAGTCATCCATATTTCTTCTTCTGCAAATTCTGAGATCTCATCAGAAGGAACAACTATCGTATTAGATCTCATAATCTCTATAAACTGATCATTCACTAACACTCCGAACACCACAAAAAGCTGATGGAAAGGTGCATGATAAAAAATATAATATTTTCCAATTGGATCATTAATATCGATAGGCAACACTTCATTTCCGTTATCATACAGCTTAATCACAAATCTAAAATGTTTATACTGGCTTTTAAGCAAATTTATTGTTTCATCACTTAATTCCCAGTATGTGAAATGTTTTGAAGGGTCAACAGGAAGCAGAACTATTTTTGTTATGTTGTATCTTTCTGGAATAGGATAATCTTCTTTAATGTATTTATGCTCAATATTGGGAGCTTCTGTGGAATCTTCTTTTAAAACATGTGTCTGACTGGAAAAACTGTTTTCATCATAACTTTCGGCTATCAGAATATCCCTTTTGATCTCTTCACTTTTTGTTTGTTCTGCCAATTTTTCTTCTGCTTCGAATGATGTTTCTGGATCGCATTCTTCCATCATTTTTATAGCTTTGATTAGCTCATTTTTATTCATCTTTGAACGACCTTTTATATTTTTTTCTTTTGCTAACTGGTAGAGTTTCTTTTTTGTTAGCTTTTTTAAATCTTCCAATTTTTTAAACTCCCTTGCTAAATTTTATTTCTTCATAAAGTCGGATGTATTGAGATGCAGAGGCATCCCATGAAAAGTCTAAATTCATAACAGATCTTTTTAGTCCAGTCATTGTGTGTTCGTCCTGATAAAGATTCAGCCCCCTCAATAAAGAATGAATAAATTCACCTTTATCAGGATTGTTAAACAGTATTCCGTAGCCGTGAGGTTCTGATATATCTTTTACAGTATCTGCAAGCCCTCCTGTTTTTCTTGCTATCACAAGAGTTCCGTATCTCATTGCTATCATCTGATTAAGTCCGCAAGGTTCAAACAAAGAAGGCATTAAAAGAAAATCGGCAGAAGCATACATTTTTCTGCTTAAAGGTTCGTCATAACCGACTTCTATAAAGATGTTTGAATATTTTCCTTTGATGTCGTTGAAAAAGTCGTTATACAGTTTATCTCCTGAACCTAATATGGCAAAGTTAGCCCTCATTTTTGCCATGTCATCAATAGAATCTTTAATAAGATCAATTCCCTTTTGCTTGGCAAATCTTCCTATGAAGATGAATAAGGGTTTAGAAGGATCAGAAAGATTATGCTCTTTGAGAAAGATTTCCTTGTTTTCTGATTTCTTTTCAATGTTTTCAGATGAATAGTTCAGATATATGTGAGGATCTGTTTCAGGATTCCAGACTTTGTAGTCTATACCGTTCAATATTCCAAAAAGTTTATGACAGTGTTTTCTTAAAACGCCATCTAATCCATAACCGTATTCAGGTGTGCATATTTCCCGTGAGTATGTTGGGCTGACAGTTGTTACTGCATCGCTAAAAACGATTCCACCTTTCAAGAAGTTAACTTTGTCATAAAACTCTAAGGCTTCCATATGGAAAAGATCCCATCCTAAGTTCAGACGTTCAATTGCAAATTTATCAAATATTCCCTGATATGCTATGTTATGAATCGTATGTATGGAACCGATATTATTCCAGTTGTATTTTGCTTTCAGTAAAACAGGGATAAGTGCAGTCTGCCAGTCGTTTGTGTGGATTACATCAGGGAAAAAGTTGGTTATTTTGAAAAACTCAAGAACAGCATAAGAAAAGGCTCCGAATCTTATATCGTTATCAGGATAATCACCTTCTGGTGTTCCGTATAAATAATCCCTATCAAACAGCTCAGAGTTATGGAAAAAATAATGTTTTACGCCGTTTTTTTGTTTATAAACTTTAAAATGATAATCTTTATTATTAATGTGAACATTAAACTCTATATCAGTTGGAACTATACCGAATTTTTTCCTGTCAACCGTTTTATATAAGGGCATCATAGAAATGACTTTAAATCCCCTTTCGGATATGGCTTCAGGCAAAGAATGTGATACATCAGCAAGACCACCTGTTTTAGCAAATGGATAAATTTCACTTGAAACAAATGCTATCTTCATAGTATTACCTCTCTGAGGAATTTGGCAGCATCTTCAGGCGGTGTAGGATTTATTAAATATCCTGTTCCTAACTCAAATCCTGCCTGAATAACGATTCTCGGTAATATATCAATAAACCAGTGAAAAAATCGATCTATACCTATAAAATAGTCTGGTTTTTCTGGAAAATCACGTGTAGGTGGAGCAGTATAAATAACCATGTTAAACGGTGGATTAACCAACGACTTATGAAGTTTTCGGACTGTTATTTGCAAAATTTCTGCTAAATTTCTTTGTTGCTGCTCATTAATAGTGTAAAAATCTTTAGAATGAAATTTTGGAACTATTCTAACCTGAAATGGAAATAAAGATGCATAGGGACAGTAAGCTAAAAAATCCGCATTTTCATAAACAATCCTGTCTCCTTCTTCCATCTCAAACTTTATTTCATCACACAGAAGACATCTGCTTGTTTTTTGAAAATGTTTTCTTGATTGATTCACAATTGTATCTGGAATTTTAGGTATTTGCGATAATGCTATTATCTGGGAATGTGAATGAACAAGACTTTTTCCTGCATCTTTTCCGTGGTTTTTAAATACTTGAACATATTTTATCCTTAAATCCATATAAAGACTTCTAATTCTTTCTTTATATGCAGTTAGTATGTCAAAGATCTCATCAACGGTGAAATTTTCAATATGCCTGTTGTGATCAGGTGTTTCAACAACAACTTCGTGGGCTCCGAAGCCTCCTTTTTTATCATATATACAGTAAAAATCAGATTGATCTGTTTCTTCTATTCGAAATGCAGGATATTTGTTCGGGATTACCCTGACTTTCCATCCTGGAGTGTTTGGTTTTGTATTTGGATCCCTTATAGCAAAGATTTCAGGTGGAGTTTTGTCCTCATTTCCATATTCAAACGGACAGGTTGATATATCGCCGTGTTCTTCATAAACGTGAACAGGATAGTCGTGTGGTCTTCTTGCCCTTTCAACTGCAATTACAGTCCATGTATCAACAAGTTTGTTGTATCTTAGTTCAGACATTTAATCACCTCTAATTTCTAAACTTCCTTTAATTTTTAAATTTTTATTAAACGGAAATAAAAAACCAAAACTCTGACCTTGAACCGTCAGGTCAAGCCCGCTTTCCGACTGGCTGACCGTTTCTATCGTGTATGTGAGCAATTTAGCAGGCTTGTCAAATTTCAAAACAATATCTTTATCAAGATAATCGTCGTAAATTTTAAACTGTTTCTGCGGTTCTAACTCTTTTACGGTTCTTATCTTCTTACCGTTCACAAGAACATTTTCAATATTTGCAAAGTGTAAGTTCATTTCAAGGAGATAAATGATCTCCCTATCAAAGTCAGAATCAATCTGTATCTCAAATGAGATTCCGCTTTCTTGCAGAACAAATCTTTTTGTTAATGATGTATCAAATCTTTGGTTTTGTTCAAAAATCCCCCCTTCTCTTTTTAGAACAATCTGATTCTCATCTACAGATACAATATTAAAAGGATTGTTGGCGAAATCTCCGTATTCGTTAAACTTACATTTATCAAATAGATCAGCACTTATAGAATCATCTGTAAAATGGTCAATAAATGAATTTTTTTCATACCAGTCAAATTTCAGTTTTTCTAATATCTTCTGTGATACGGAAATGTCCGTCTCATGAATTGTTGATATGCCTTCTTCATCGTGATGATGTTCTTTCGGTGGATTCAGTATTTTTTCGTGATACCCTTCTTTTCTCCTTGTTAATGTGTTTTGGAGATTAAAGATATTTCTCTTTAATGATAGTTCTGTTAACTGTCCGCCGTTTTTTGTTTCAAAAACGGCAATAAAATTGTGATTTGAAATTTTTATCTCTTCATATCCGTCATAATTAAGATCTTCTATTTTCAGATAATTCGGTTCTCCTGTAAGTTCATCTTTTCTATTTTCTGCTTCGATTATAAATCTGTAAGCATTGTCCCTAAGGTTCGGAAGATAAAGCCCTCCGAAAACTCCGTGCCATAACACATCGTTACATTCTGCTTTCATAACAGATTCATAATACTGCTCATCTTTTTTAAGTTCTTTCTGTTTTGAAAGCTCAAGTGTCCTTTTATGTATTCTATTGCTTTCTGGATATTTAACAAGGAAATTTTTCCATATACTTCCTTTTACGTATTTTTCTGCAAGGTGTTCCAGCCCCATTTCTTTAAGTTTTTGATGTAAAAACTCAATTTCTATATATCCATCTGTGAAAAGACTCCATTCACCCATTTCATAATAAGAAGTTGTTGGAAGATAAACTAATCCTTCTGGTTTTTCATTTTGGGCAAAATCTTTATAGTGGATACTTTCTATTTTTTCATCATTTTCAACTGTTTCAAGGAAATTTTCCAGCCATTTTTCCTGATAAACCCATTCGTAAGTTTTTGGCCATATCCCGAATTTCTCACCGTCATCAAATATTATCCCTGCCTTATTCTCAGGTAAAGAGTAAAGGTATTCCATCACTTTAGGTACAGGTTTAAAAGGTGTTATATATCTAAGTGTTTTATCAATTGGAAATATTTTCAGTTTATATCCTTCTTCTTCTGTGATGTAATAACCGTGGAGCTGTTCTTTCTTAAATCCAAGGGATATAAAATGATAATCATCTACTATAACGTATTCTATTCCTGTCTCTACAAGATCAACGATGATACTATCATCCCAGACTCTCTCTGTAAGCCATAATCCTTTCGGTGTTTGATAGAAATTTTGTTTTATAAAATCATTTAGCTTTTGAATCTGTTTTTTTCTATCATCTGAAGGAATAGAGGCAAGCACAGGTTCATAGTAACCGCCGCTGAAAAACTCAACGATACCTTTTTCTGATGCTTCCTGCATTAGTTTAAAAAGTTCTTTATCTCTATTTTTTATAAACTCTAACAACCATCCACTGTAATGGACTGCAAATTTAAAGTTAAATCTGTTCGCAACTTTAAAAAATGGCTTATACGATTTTTCAATAGCCTCTTCAACAACATAATGAAAGTTATCAACAGGTTGATGACAATGGATTCCAAACAGAAGTTTTATGCTCAATAGTACCATCCTCCATAGTAAGCCATCATTATGTACATGAAGGTGTAGTAGATAATCAATCCGAATACTATCATAAGGAGAACACCTAAGAATGTGGTTCCACCTTTTTCAACAACCCTTTTTTCAAACAATTCTTGAGTATGTGTTGTAACCTTTATTTCCATTAAGTCCTGATATGTTTTTATTGCATAAAGATAGTTTCCGAACATTCCAGTTCCAAACCACAAAACAAGCCATATAAGAATTCCATAAAGTGGAATAAAGGAAAGAAGGTTGAATGTTATGTATAGAAAACCGTAAAAATACATTTTTCTATACCCAAACCACAAAGAAGTAAAAAAGAATGCAGCCCAGTTCCATGATATCTTAGAACCTGTTATAGACATCAATTTCCATTTTGCTATATAGTAGTCTGCGTTTTTTTGAACGTATTTTCTGATTGTTTCTTCGCCGAACTCATCAAACAATTTCTTTACAACCATCGCTTTCCCCTTTTATACATACCATTCATAATCAAAATTTTTAGACAGATCTAAATGAATAAAGTTATAAAATGGTATTTTTTCTACTGTTTTATCGTTTTTAAATATTTTAAAATTCAGTTCGATATTTTTCCCGATACACTCAAGGGGAATCTTGAACTCTATGACTTCCCCAACTGCATAATCTATCCCATCACATTGAAAATCTTTTAAAATTATCTCCTTTTTATGAGTAGAAATAGGAACTCTGATATGAACTTTTTTATCGGTTAGAACCACATCAATTCCCAAGTAGTAATCTTTATCTATCAAATATTTAATATTCCCCTTTAAAAGAAAATAAAAATTGTTTTTATCATATCCGTAATACATCTCTTTTAGATGAACATTGCTGGTATCCATTGCAGAAGCATCGAACTGAAGATCGATAATTCCTGCGTTTAACCATTCAAAATAGTTGGAGATATACCCATCTATTATCGGGTGAATGTAGTAGTTAGGATGTCTTATTATAGCTTTTTTATAAGATTTTTTTATCGGCTGTAAAAGTTGATCTGGAATTTTTTCACCTGCAATTGCATAGATTTCCATAAGATTTGCACGAAACAACATATCAAATTTATCTGCAAAACTGCTGTAATGGTCATCTCCATACCACCAGAACCAGTCACTTCCTTCCGATATGCACAGATATTTTTGTGCTTCTTTTTTCTTCTCTTCTGTTAAATTCTGAGTTAACACAAATGATTTTGTTTTGGACAGAAGTTCCCACGCTTTATTTTTTTCTGGATGTCCTATCCAGGTAAGAAAATTTCCACCTATCCAGCTTCCTGCAACGATGTTATCTATTTTTGATGTTTGGATATCTTCAATTTGATCAATATCATCAAATCTTACCGTTTGTATCCAGTCCTCTTTTTCTAATCTTGAATAAAGTTCAAAAAAGAAATCTTTTCCGTTGTTGTAGTAAAACTCCCACGCATTTTCTCCATCTAAAATAACAGGAACAAGCGGGGAAAATGAGCATTCATCATATATATGCTTCAGTCTTCCTATAAAGTCATCAACAGCATCTTTTGGATTCCAGTCTGCATATGTAAAGCCTATTAGATCACTCAGGATTTTATCCCTGAAATAAATCTTTATTCTATCTTGGAAAATGTACTGTTTATAAATATTTAACCTGTTTCTGGGTTCTTCTAAAGAGTTGAACAGAACCTCTTCATCTGAAGCAGTCCATTTAATCCCGTTGTTTGAAAAAATATTTAATGTTTCGTTGCTTATGCTTCCTTCAGAAGGCCAGAATCCAGAAGGTTTTTTTAAAAATATTTTGTTGTAGTATTCGACGGCAGAACTTACGTGCCTATCAGCATCATCTGAAAAACTAACATAAATTTTTGGAAGTAGAACGTCAGATGTTGCCTGCTTTGCTGATTTTATATCTATCAAAAGTGGAACTATTGGATGGTAAAAAGGTGTTGTGGATATTGATATTCTTTTTTGAGTTTCTAAATGTTCGTAGAACGGTATTATCTCTTTTATAAGATTATTAAGCTCATTTATAAGTTTTATTTTTTCCGTTTCTGTAAAACCTACGCCTTTTTTTAAAAGTTCAGATATAAATTTTGATTTTTCTCTAAAACTGTTTCCAGTCCACGAAAGTATAAATAGAACTTCCAAGTCTAAGATCTCTGAGTCTGTGAAAGCGTTCGCCTGTTCTTCAGGGGATATGGAGTTTTCTTTTATTCTTTCATATTTATTAAACAGTTCGTAGTATCTCGGGAATGGATAGATCATTGTTTTTAGGTTTGCAAAAAAAAGCATCTCAATCAGATAGGCTTTTTCTTTTTCTGTTAGTTCAGAGACTGGTTTTTTAAGGGTGTTTAAAAATTTACAGTCTGCTTCTCCTTTTACATATTCAAGGAGTTGAACGATTAAAGATGGAACAAGGTTAAATGTGGCTTTTATATTTTCAAAGTTAGATAGATACCACGGCATTTCATAATAATCTTTTATTGCATGTAGATAAACCCACGGCATTTCATACTGCTTCGTCATGGGGTTTTTATAATAGGGCTGATGCATATGCCAAAGAAATGTCAGATACAGTTTTTTCATTAAGCTTCTTCAATCCATTTATTAATTTTTTCCCTATATGTTTCTAAAAGTTTTTCACCTTTTTCTTTATTTTCTGCCTGTACGTATAAATGAAGGTTGTCAGAGTATTGGTCAGGTATCATAAGTACCCAATTCTTTTTATCTTCGTATATTTTCACGCCATCAATAAAAGATGCTTCTTTGTTTATGGCTTCTTCTGTAAACTTTCTCATCATTTTTCCTTTTAGTGATGACGGGCATCCGATTAAAACATGTTTGAAATAGTAATCAGGGAATGATTTTAGAACCTGTCCAGGTGTAAGTTTTGTTTTTGCAAGCATTTCTAAAAGTTTAACTGAGGCAAACATTCCATCTGGACTGAATGAAAACTCTGGGAACATATAGTTTCCATCTAAATTAGCCACAAAGTAGTAATCTTGAAGGAACGATGCTTTCAGTCCTGTCATTTTACCTCTTTCTACGATGATGTTTTCAAGAAGATCGTCCATCACATCAGGGACAGAAACAGGCAGATACACTTTGACCTGCTTGTCGATTGTTTTATCTATAAGATAAAGGAACATTAATACTGCTTTATCATTGCTGATAACTTCTTCTGTTTCACATATGATTCTCAGTCTCTGTCCATTAGGATAAAGAAGGAAGCCTATGTCTTTATCCAAAACTTTTACAATTTTTGATATTTCTTTTATTGCTTTTTCTTTTAATGTTGGAATAAGTGATAACTTTTTCTCATCAAAATACGCATCTAACACTATGGTTTCAATATTTAGCTTGTTTATTATTTCTGGATAAACTATTGATGTTGAACCGTTTAAAAGGTCTGCAACTATTTTAAATTTTGCAGACTGGATAGAATCTATATCTATAAGTTCCAAAAATCTTGATTCATACTGTTCGATCGTTGGAACGTTGTCTTCAATTTCTCCAATTTCATTGAAATTAGCCCTTCTGAACTGTTCTCTGAAGAAAATTCTCTCTACGCTTTTTTCTGTGCCTGTGTCTATAGGTACTCCGTTTGAGTCATAAAATAGGATTTCTGTATAAGATGGATTATTAGGCGATTGTCTAAAATGAATTCCTGCAGCTTTTTCTGATTTTGCAAGATGAAATCTCATCACAGGTAGAGGCATAAGTTTTAGATCAACAACATTTATACCCGTTGACAGCAGTCCACCTAAAAATGCCCTTTTTAACATCCTTGAGGCACGGTGGTAATCCCTCGACATATAAACAGTCTGACCTTTCGGCAGTATTGAACCGAATGCTTCTGCAAGTTTTGCTGCCATTTCGCAGGAAAGCTCTATGTTCGTTCTACCTGATACCTTTCCACCTTCAAATATTGATTTTTTCCATTTATCTCCCCAGATAAGATTGCTACTTACAATTGAACCGCTTTCGATCAGTTTGTTAGGCCATACGATAACATCTTTTTCAAAAACTACTTCATTTTGAACATCGACATCTTCTGCTATTATCACTCCTTTTTCTGCTTTTACGTTATTTCCTATGTTTACATCATTACATATAACAAAATTATTAAACTTACATTTATTTCCAATATTAACATCCCACCAGATAACACCGTCCTTTAGTGTTGTATTTTTCCCGATCTGCGTATTTTTTCCGATTGATACATTTTCTAATTTTGTATTCGGTGAAATTTTCACATCTTTATCTAAAACCACCATTCCTGATATTTTCACATTTTCAGGGATTTCAACGCCTTCCTCTTTATAAACGACGCCTTTATCAAAATTTATTTTTTCACCTTCTATCTGGATTTTAACTTTACCGTTAAAAATATCTTTGTGGACATCTCTATAACTTTCAGGATTTCCAACATCCCTCCAATATCCTTTTGCATTAAATCCGTATAACGGAATTCCCTCTTCCATAAGTTTTGGAAAAAGGTCTTTACTAAAATCGTATGGGACATTTTCAGGAATATATTTCAGGATTTCTGGCTCAAACACATAAATTCCAGTATTTATGGTGTCGCTGAAAACTTCTCCCCATCCTGGCTTTTCTAAAAATCTTATTATTGTTCCGTCTTTATCTGTGATAACAACGCCAAACTGAAGTGGATCTTCTACAGAAGTAAGTGTAATAGTAACTTTTGCATTTTTTACTTGATGGTATCCGATAATCTCTTTTATATCAAAATCTGTAACCAGATCACCACTCATAACGATAAAAGTTTCGTCAAGGTATTTTTCTGCTTTTTTAACTGCTCCTGCGGTTCCGTAATCATCGTCAGGTAAAACATAAGTAATGTTTACTCCAAAATCTTTTCCGTCCTTAAAATAATCTTTTATGACTTCTGGTTTAAAATACAAAAGAACTACAATATCAACGATTCCAGCACTTTTCAGTTTTTTGATGATATGTTCCATCATCGGACGGTTAAGTATTGGAAGCATTGGTTTTGGGATACTGTTTGTTAAAGGTTGAATTCTTGTTCCAAATCCTCCTGCCATGACGATTGCTTTCATTTGAAAACTCCCTCTTTGAGATTAGATTTATCTAATTTTAACAAAATTTATATAAAAATTTTTTAAGATTTCTTAATATCCTCCTTTGTTATAATATTAGGCATTTCGAATATAAAAGGAAGTTTATTTTAATGAAAGAACTAATAAGAAAATCTTTTTCAAAATCTACCCAATTTTACGAAAAAGAGGCAATTATCCAGAGGAAAACTGCGAAATTGATGGGCGAATATATTCAAAAATTTGATGGAACTGGTGTGGATTTAGGATGTGGGACTGGATTTTTAGTTGATTTCTATAAAGAAAAAGATGTTATCGGTCTTGATCTGTCGTTAAAAATGATAAAAAAATATAAACAAAAAAATCCAAATGCCATTGTTGGAGATATAGAAAACTTGCCTTTTAAGACTGAAAGTGTAGACTTTGCAGTGTCTAATTTTAGTTTGCACTGGACGGATTTTGAAAGGTCTGTTTTTGAGATTTTCAGGATTTTAAAAAGTGGTGGAAAATTTTATTTTAATGTTCCGATTAAGGATAGCCTGAGTATAGTTAATAAGATTTTAAATTATGAAAATTTTAATTTTTTGACTGAAGGTCAGATTATAGGAATTTTACAAAAGTATGGATTTGCGATTGAAAAGTATTATGTACGAGAGTTTCAGATTTCGTTTAAAACGTCTATGCTTTTTTTAGAACATCTTCATAAAACAGGTTCTATGATAGGTAAAAAGGGAAAGACATTAGGTGAAAAGAAAAAGATAATAAAGCAGTTCCAATCTTATAAAAAACCTGTGATTCTAAACTACAAAACTCTCTTTGTTCTTGCAGAAAAGAACTAATCTAAAAATTTTAGATTCTAATATAAAAATCCAAATAACCATAAAGGTATTCTGTTATTTATTCCAACTTCCAGATCATCAATTACTAAATAACTGTTTTTCGTATCTTTTATTTGAGTCTGTTTTTTATTTTTTCCTCCAACTTCAAATGTGTATTTTCCGTCAACTCTGATATCACCTTTTTTAGGATATTCTATCTGATGATTCTCCCGAAGCATAGATATCACAAATGTTTCTCTTATTGTTCCAATTTTAGGATTTTCACAGTAGCAATAATTTAAGTTTGTGTTATTCATATATATTTTTTCTGGTTTAGTAAAAATACTATCTCCTTTTTGAGGAGATTTTAGAATAAACAGAATATCCCCTCTATGTAAGTATTCTATATACTTATATAATGTGATTCTATTTATCTCTATTTTTTGTGCCAATTTTGATAAATTCAGCTCATAAGGTTCTGAAACGCAGATCAGTTTTACTAATTTTTTTAATTTTATTAAGTTCTCAACTTCAATTTTAAAAACAAAAGGTAAATCTGTTTCTATTACTGTGTTTATGATTTGTTCCAGTTTTATGTAATATGTTTCTGGATTCTCAAAATAAAATGGATAAAAGCCTTTTTGTAAGTATTCTTTCCAGTGTTCAAGAGGTTTTATTATTTTCAAAATTTCATAAGCAATATCAGTATGATTTTCTAATATTTCTTTAAGAGTATAGCTTTTTAATGAAATTCCAAGTTTTAGTTCTAAGAACTCTCTATACGACATTCCATTTACTTTATAAATTGCGGCTCTTCTACTTAAATCTGTTTTTGAGTGTTCTAATCTGATAGCCGATGATCCAGAAAATAGAACTTTTATATTTAAAAAATCGTAAATCTGTTTTAAATGTTTTTCAAAATCTTTATATTTATGAATTTCATCAATTACTAAAACTTCTCCTCCAATACTTTCAAAATATTTTGCAAATTCAAATAAAGATACATCGCTGAACTCTATACTATCTGCTGATATATATAGTTTTTTAGAGATAGGTAGTTGATGTTCTTTAAGAAATTGTAAAAGAAATGTGGTTTTCCCTACACCTCTTGCTCCAATAATGCCGATTAATTTGTCATTGAAGTTTATTTTTTTATAGAAATATCTTTTATAACTAATGTTAAATCTGGCAAGTAAACTTATAAATCTTTCCTGAAATAAATTAAAAATGTTTTCCATAATAAACAAATTATATCAAATTTTGTTTATTACAATAAACAAAATTTATTAAAAATCGAATCTTATTGCTTAGAAAAATCAGAATATTTAGGAATAAATAATTTGATTTAAAAAATAAGATGGATTGAAAAAGAATTAATGGATTTTAGGAAACTAAAACTCTCTAATTTTAATATTTTCTAAAGTGGTTCAAAAAAGGGTTTAACTTCTTTTTTGAATGGGATCATTTGAAATTAGGAAATGAAAAGTTATAAGAATCAGTTATTGGAATTTTAAAAGATTTAAACATCCCCAAACTCAGGTGGTCTAGGGATGCCTTTCGGCAAAACCAACCCACTTTAGGGAGGCGGGAAAAATGAGGCTCCTTCCTGAAAGCCTTCCTGAGATGGAAAGGAATCACCTCTATTAAAGATAGGAAAGAAAAAATAGATTTCAACTTTTAATAAATCCACAATGCCCTTAGTCAAGCGGGACAGTTCGAGTTAATAATTTGAAAATCCCTGTATGGCATATCATTTAGACAGTCGCAATGCCCTTAGTTAAGCGGGACAATTCGAGATTATTGGCATATTGAGTTTAGGATAAACGATTGGAGGTTGAGTCGCAATGCCCTTAATCAAGCGGGACAATTCGAGAAGAAAGTTTCACAGATTTTTCTGGTCTGTTTACATTCCAAGAGTCGCAATGCCCTTAGTTAAGCGGGACAGTTCGAGATAAGGAAAAAGAGGAACTTAGAAAAATCTCAAAGGAGTCGCAATGCCCTCAGAAAATCGGGGATATTATTACTCTTCTTTATAGCTTTTGTATGCTTCATAAGTTAAGGAAATAAATACATAAAAAAGAACTATAACCGCAATTCCTATTAATATTAATATGAAAGTATTCATTCAAAGCTCCTTAA
>Ga0256832_1000872_pt1 | contig 20110 bp, 15 predicted proteins | sample 134614metaG_FD_190534 | JGI IMG/M metagenome (GOLD analysis project Ga0256832, IMG submission 190534) | Hydrothermal vent microbial communities from Lau Basin, Pacific Ocean - 134-614 | ecosystem: Environmental > Aquatic > Marine > Hydrothermal vents | place: Pacific Ocean: Lau Basin | collected...
TATTGTCTTTTATATGGGCTTAACAGGCATTAGCGTTATTAGTGAACAACTTCAAGCACACGGACTTTCGGCAGACACACCCGCAGCATTAGTTGAGCAAGGCACAACACGCAATCAACGAGTACACATTGGAACCGTTGGCAACTTACCACAATTAGTAAAAGATACTGGTGTGCGCGCACCGACGCTTACCATTATTGGTCATGTGGTGCAATTACATGAAAAATTAGCATGGTATATACCAGAACGCCATGTACAAGAAACTGAATTTAGTCGTAATAAAGACATGAGCAAAGCTTAATAAATATCTTATTATTCTGATAGTTAAAGGATTCCTCCCCATGCAAGAAACTAAAATACAAATTCAAGATGCTTTTAAGCAAAACCTAAGTGATGGAGGTTGTTCGGCCGCCGAACCTTTTGCCTTACGCACATTAGATGACAGCATGGAGCCTGAATTTGCAGCAGGATGCATTATTATTATTGATCCAAGCACTGCCTATCGCGATGGTTCTTATGTGTTTGCAAAAGATAATAAGGATGAATATATTTTCCGCCAGCTCCGCATTATTGATGGAAAATACTTTCTTGTACCTCTAAACGACCTTTATGAAACCATCGAAATTTCTGGAGAAAGCCAAATCGAAGGTATTATTACCCAACGTGCAGGTAAACGACGTTCTTATCATAAAAGTTACTATTAAATTTTACTCAAAAGAACGTGCACAAGGTAAGCTAAAACAGCGGGTAGTTCAAGTGAGTTTATGGCGATAGTTTCTATGATTTGTGTTACGAGTGTCTTCTATTTTTTCAAAATATTTGAGCAAGTGCATTTTTTATTTTTGTTTTATTATGACTATAAAAAAACCTTGCTTAACCTAGTTTTGATTAAAACTCAAGAATTATTCAATGCGATTGCCCTGTCCTTTTATGTACCCCAAAACAGTACCCAACGAAGAAGAGCTAGCAGATAAAGTGCAGTTAGTACTCTCCACATCAGGCGGTCATGTTGGATTTATAACAGGAATATTTCCTTGGAAAGCAAAGTATTGGGGTGATATACAAGTGATTAAGTGGCTCAAAAGCCATTAATAGAATAAAGGATAAAACATCCAAGCTTAACAACTCATAGTATCCCTGCCTATCGTATAATGCATCAAGCCCCTCACCTCTTGTCGTTATTTTATTTCAGATGATCTAATTAATCTTTATGATTAAAGTTAATTATAATTTTCAAGATGGTTTCACTTATGATAAAAATAATACCCCTCATTATCAGTCTCTATTTTCTTATTTTTACTTCGGTTGCTTCGGCATTTGAGCTAAAGCCTTTATACGCCTCTTTAACACCTTCTGGTGCAGGTGCTGAAAAGGTCTTTCGTGTTAGCAACACTAGTGATAAGCCTATTGCTGTTCAATTTAAAACAACAACTAGAAAACAACATCCTGATGGAACTGAAGAGCAATCTAATGCGGATGATTTATTTATGATTTATCCGCCTCAAGCTGTTATTCCTGCACATAAAACCCAGAAAGTTAGAGTTCAGTGGTTAGGAGAGCAGAATCCTAAAAAAGAATTAGCTTATCGCTTTGTTGCAGAACAAGTACCTGTGAAATTATCCAAACGAGATTCAACAGAAGTACAGATGGTGATGACCTTAGTAGGTTCTATTTATATTGAGCCACAAGGTGTTAATCCTCAGCTTGATGTAAGTAATATTCGCCAATCAGGAAATAAGCTGATCTTCACTGTACGCAATACGGGTACAAAACACGCCATGTTAGAGAACTTGACTATTAATTTATTAGGTGATGGAAAACAGTTGGAACTCCGTGGAAAGCAAGTATTTGGTGCCGAAGGCAAAAATATATTAGCAGGTTCGTACCGTGATCTTTCCATCCCACTCCCACAGGGAATAAATCCAAGTACAAGCTGGCAAGCACAGTTAAAATTTTAAATATCCTTTCAAAAGAGTCTCTGAACTGATTTAAGTACGCGATAGCCTACCCCATAGAGGCTATTCAGAGGCTCTTTAAAGACTGTCTTTACTACTTTTTTCATTAGGTTTTAGGCATACACAACTAATAATAAAAATAACTCATCGTCGTACCTCATGCCCTCTGCTTCTTACTTTAAAAAAATAAGTATCTTTATTTTATGTTGCTTAACTTCTACCTTGCTAAGTGCTAAGGATACTAAGGAAAAGAATGAAGCCGATCTCCAAGCAATCTATGCTAGCGCCTTTGGTGCTAAAAAAAAGATGCCAGCACAGCTATCGCTAACCTTACTTATCGCTAATACCGAACTAACAACAATAAAAGTTTTTAGCAAAAACCGAAAAAATATTACCCATATTGAACGCAAAAAGTTTATATCAGCCATTACTCCTTATGTTAAGCCTAAATACCTACAGGCTCTACAAAAGAAGATAGGCAACACATCAAAAATCTCTCTTACTCGCCTAGCGTCATTTAATTTTCATACTAAATTTGACCAAAATAGCCTAAGTTTAAAACTTCTTGTGCCCGCTAAAATGCGTACAACCATTACATTGCGATTAGGACAAAAAAACAGGAAGATAATAAGATACCCAGACAAGGAGGATCTTGCCCAAGCAGCAACAATAAGCGGCTATACCAATATTACTGCCAATATCGATCATGACTATAATAACGGAACAACACAGCAACGCTTACAAGCAAACGCGACACTCAATATGCAGGGTGTCGTATTAGAAAGCCAGCATAGTTGGCGAAATGACCGCGACAAAAGATGGTCTCGTGATGCTTCCAAAGTAGTCATTGATAAACCCGAGTCTTTACATCGTTATACCATTGGTGATATAAGCAGTGAGCAAAAAAATTATCAGCGAGCAATTCATTTAGGTGGTTTTAGCCTACGAAAAACAACGGCTTTAAATCCTTATAAAGAGACTCAGCTATCGACAAATAAAACATTTCAATTAGAAGAAGATAGCGAGGTTAAAATTTATATTAATGATTTTTTAAAAGCGACTAAAAAACTGGATGCTGGTGAATACACGCTAACAGACCTTCACTTTGAAAGCGGTGCAAATACCATTCGTTTGGAAATTACAGACAAGGATGGCCAACGTAGCGAAAAAGAATTCTCTGTATTAAACGACTCCCGTTTATTACAACCAGGTATCTCAAGCTATGCCCTAGAAATTGGTAAACCCTCTTATTACGCAAATAATGAACATCAGTACGATACCGACACAACCGTTGTCAGTGGTTATTACAAGCAAGGAATTAATGAAACAGTGACTGCTAGTGCTAGTTTTGTAGGAGATAAGGATAATATCCAACTCGGTGTGAATGGCTTGATTGCCACACCTATTGGTGGCATTACAGCAAAAGTTGGAGCAGTTAAAGCTAAAAATAAAAAGGCGCGATATGCGATTGGAAGTCGTTACAGTTATCGAGCACCTAGTGCTAAAAAAGGGATAAGTTTTAGTGTGGCAGGTGATTACTTTGAAGAAGATTTTTCTGCTTTAGAGTACTCTCAAGAAAAAAATCAACTAAGCACCGCAAGCAATAAAACAGAGAGTCGCATATATGCTTCTATGAGCAAACCTCTAGGAAACCGCTTGCAAGGAAGCCTGAATATTCAGCGCGAAACACGTTATGATCAAAAAGATGCCAATTATTCTTCCAGTTTAAATCTAAGAAAGTCTTTTCATGGAGGTCGATCCATCTCTGCTCGTCTTCGCTATCAAAATAATAAAGAAAAAGATAAATCAATTAGTATTCGTTTACGCTACCCCTTTGAGAAAGAAAATAAACGATCACGCGATCGCTCTGCCACTCTTTCTTACAATAGCTTAGACGACCGTGTCATTAGCTCCTTCTTTGTCGCCCCGAAAACAAATATCGGAAAAGATAGCCTCGCAGGATCTATTACACATTCTTCAAATCAAGACAGCAAAAGCCTTAGTGGAAATATGAGTTATCGTGGCGATATGATGGAGATAGGCGTATCACATACTATTAGCCAATCAGCTAATAACACAGACTATCGCCAACGTAGTAAAGCAAAATTTAAAACAGCACTCTCCTTTGCGGATAACACGATTGCTATTAGCAAACCCATTCGTAATAGCTTTGCGATTATTACAGGACCTCAAAATCAAGACAAAGACATCGCTGCTGTTAAAGGGCGATCAAGCTTCTCTCGCTCTGATGGCAAAGATCTTCCTGACTACTATCAAAGCGTGGTTACTACCTCAGGAAAACCAGCTGTTATTAATCTTCCAAACTATCGCTATAACAGTGTTAATGTCGATAGCACTGCTTTACCACGAGGAAGCGATCCCGACTACTCGGAATTTGAACTCAAGCCTGCCTATAAACAAGGCTATGTACTCAAAGCAGGCGGTGAAGCAGGTGTTATTGTTGATGGAGTTTTAAAAAATAATAAAGGTGAACCTTTTTCATTAGCAGGAGGGCAACTAATACCGCTTAATACAAGCAAGAAAAAAGCAATTACTTTCTTTACCAACCGCTCTGGAAAGTTTCGCTTAATATCAGTCCCCGCAGGAAAATATCAGATTGAACTTTTTGATCTAAAAGAAAATAACAAGCAAGTAATTGATATTCCTAATACGCCTGGAGAACTTTATAAATTAGGTGAGTTAACTCTCTCAGGAACACTAGAAGATTCATGATAAAAGGTAGTAAATTCATTGCCTAACAGATAGGCGGTGTTGAAATAACAATCATAACTCACTAGAATACTTTCATCTGCTCGTTGAAGCAGATAAAACTTTAAACCCCAATATCCCCATTGTATTGGATGCAAGACGCTTAACCCCTTTTGTATTGCATCTGAATTTTTTAATTACCGCTGATTTAATCAAGTAGTTATCCCCATCAATGAATCACTCATTTTTAGTGATGATATTGGATAATTATCAAAATAATAAATTATTAGGAAAACTATCCATGAAAAAACTATCTTTAGTCGTTGCTGTTGCAACTATTCTTTCTTCTTCTATCTCTTTTGCAGCAACAACTACAGACCCTGCAGCAACCTCTACTACAGATGCTCAAATTTTCACAAAAGACTTTGATCTAAAGGTAGAAAAAGAACCTGTTGTTGAAACTAAGATGCTTGGAAAAGAACACCAAAAGCTAGATATTGAAGCAATGATGAAAGGTAATAGTGAAGGAAAAGCTCATGACATTGGTTCAATGGAGCTTTCTACAACAGCAAAAAGCTGTACAGCAACAATCACAACAGACAACGGCTTTAAACTACAAGGTCAAAACAACCCAAATGAAACACTAGCAGCGTATAAAATTGAATATACAGCAGGAGATAAGACAGCAACATTTGATGAAAATAATGGAACACAAGACGTAGGTTGTAGCACTGCTGATCTTAAAATGGCAGTAACAGATATGAGAAAAGATGCTCCTGCTGATGCCTATGGCGATGTTATTCACGTTGAAGTACGTGCTGAGTCTTAATTTTAAAAGGTAGCAATAACAAAATTTATTGCTTGTAAGACTTATCAAACCCGCTATCCCACCAAGGATTAGCGGGTTTTTTTGTGCCTGAAAGAAAAAATGGGCGCAGAGTGGCTCAAAAACCACAAATAAAATAATCTATAAAAGCTATAAATAACGAAGTTATGGCGATACCCGCACAATCAAAAGGAAGTTAAAAAAACAGTAACTCTACTTGCCATGCAATAATATCAATATCTTAGTAGGCAAATTTACTACAGAAAAACAAATCAAGCTGTAGTAAGTTACTTCATGTACATTCCTTAATAACGATGAGACAACCTTATGTTCTTTACTAAAAAAACTATAGCTATAATTTTTTCGCTTTCTATAGCTGGTATTTTTTCACTGTTATTGATGCATAATGCAAGTGCATCCCCCCTTATAAAAGCAGGCTTAAAGAAAAGTATAATCGCTGATACTAATATAAAGACAAACGGTAAATACACATTTATGCGTTGCAATGCACTTAAAAAGAAACCCTTTGATAAAAAGAACCCGAAGAAAAAACTTCTTATTATTGGGGATAGCCACGGCTGTGATTTTTTAAATGAAATACGTGAAAATAATTTCTTACAGAATTATCAAATTCGCATGCGCTATATTCCTTATCAGTGTCAACCCGTATTAAATGGAAAAAGTGGTAAGTTTGTAGAGCCTAAAGATAAAGCCTTATGTGCGAATGAAGCAAGAACAGATAGCTTGATGCAGGCTAAAGAACAAATGAGTGAAGCAGATGTTATTATCTTTGCTGCACGTTGGAAGTTAAGCACTGCTCGCGTATTACCATTTACAATCAAACATTTAAGACTAAGCCCTCATCAAAAAATTATCGTTATTGGTAGCAAAAGTTTTGGCAAAATTACAGCTCGACGTTATATGAGCATGTCGAGAGAGGAGCTATCAAAAATAAAAAATCCGGTTGATTCTGAAGTACAAAAAATAAATGCTATTTTACGTAAGCGTATTACGGGGCGACTAGCCTTTGTTGATCAAACACGGTTACTTTGTGGTTCTGACACTGCTTGCCCTATCTTCACTAAAAATCTTCATTTAATTTCCTATGATGGTTGGCATCTCACTCAAGCAGGTGCTCGTTATATGGGAAAAATATTGTTTCAAAAATCTATTTTAGGCAAGTTGTAAAACCTTAGCCTTCCCTTCAAATAAATCATCAGCACAATATTCTTTGCCACTCATATTTTTTGCTATTTTAAGAAAAAATCAGGAAATATGAGTGCTTAAGTACCCGACATCTAACCATTTACCCCCTGTTTTCTGATCTTCTCCATTATTGCTTTGCCCATTATACTCCCGTCGCAATGCCTTGAATATCAAAAAACAGGAAACTAAATGTTGTTAAATTAATTTTGTTTGGGTACTTAGCAATATTCTTTACTATCCTTGAGCTATTACTACAAATAAACACGCTTTCTATATAAAGCCAAGGTTGCGTTGGGAGACAATTCCTTGAAGCTCTACTTGAGGCTCTACTTGAAATACTTAAAAACTTTCTTATTGGCACTCCAACAAATTTAGTTTGATGAAGTGCTAAAAAGGTGTAATTCAAAGTCAAAAAATAATAAAAGTGATAGCGGGCTATTGTTTTTTATATGCTCTACGGATAGCTTCACTGTCTCTTTAGATTTTATCAGCTTAAATTACTTCTAATTTTTGAGTATTACATTTGGCTTCCTTAAAGATATAAAGGGATAAATGGATAGATACTTAAACTTCGATTTAGAAATTACTCGGCGTGCGAGCCAATATCAGGCGCGGGTTATTTCGTCACCTAATGGTGAGACTAGACAGCTATTTAATTTTCCTTTTGAAGAGCGAGAGTTAGAGCAATACATAAATAAATTTGCCAATACTCGTAGCTTTATTCTTGATGATAATGAGCAGGATACTCCTCTCAATGATCAACCTTCATCAGCGGAGACTATCGCATCAGAAATACGTAGCTTTGGGAAAAAGCTTTTTAATGCGGTATTTCAGCAATCTGTATTAGAAATCTATCGTGAAAGTAAAGTCTCTGCAAAAAATAAAAAAGCGGGCTTGCGTATTCGACTACGTTTTCCTGAAAATCCTGAGCTAATTAATATTCCTTGGGAGTATTTATTTGATTCCCGTACCGATGAGTTTTTAACACTTTCGGGAGACACTTCCATTGTGCGTTATATGGAGCTACGTATCGCGGTTAAACCGATGCAAATTAGCCCACCATTAAAGATATTGGTCATTAGCTCTAATCCTAAAGATTACCCTTTGCTCAATGTAAAAAAAGAGCTTAGCAAACTACATCAAGCACTTAGCCCACTAGAGCAAAAGAAGCGGGTTGAATACAAACAAATTGAACATGCTACCTTGCGCCAAATTACACAAGCATTGGGGAAAAATGATTTCCATATTATTCATTTTATTGGTCATGGTGATTTTAATCAGCGCCGTGATGAAGGTGTATTAGTGATTGAAGATGATAATGGTTATGCCTTACAAGTTAGTTCTCGGCGTATTGCCAGCATTTTCCAAAGTAGTGATGCATCACGCTTAATCGTACTCAACGCCTGTGAAGGAGGAATTACATCAAAAGAAAATATTTTTTCTGGTGTTGCACAAAGTGTTGTTAAAAAAGGCGTTCCTGCTGTTTTAGCCATGCAGTATGTTATTACCGATAAATCTGCGATTGTTTTTTCAGAAACATTTTATGGTGCTTTATCACGAGGTAGTCCTATTGATACCTCACTCAGTATGGCACGGCTTGCTATTTACAACCAACCGAATGAAATTGAGTTTGGTACAGCCGCTCTTTATATGCGGGCTAAAAGTGGTCGATTATTTGGTAAAGATAAAAATAAATTTCGTCTGTCTGAGGATGATTTTCCTGAAAAAAGACCGCCTAAAATCACTTTCGCTATCTTTATCGTAACCCTTATCGCGCTACTTGCATCGATAGGGTTAGCTTACGGTCTTTATACTTTTTTATCGAGCTTGATATGAAAAAAATAGACTCCTATCTGCTTATAGCACTTTGCTGTCTTCTATTTTTTACAAATGTAAATGCTGATAGCTTAGCATTAACCGCTTCAGAGCAACAAAAAATTAATGAGTGGGTAGATACGATTAGTGTCGAAGATGGTGTGGGTCAGCTCTTTATGATTAATGTCCCTATTCACTTTTCTAAAACTAGAGAACTTGATCCCGTACATAAAAAACTTATCGAAGAAGAAGGATTTGGCTCTATTATCTTGCAAGCTTCTAACTTTAACCGTTTAAAAAATAGAGCGGAAACAGAAGAAGAGCGTATTAGTATTGTGACTAATTTTGTATCTAATATGCAATACCGCGCCCTAGCGAGTAAACATCTAAAAACACCTCTATTTATTGCCACGGACTTTGAAGGACCTCGCTCTAATCCTATAAAAAGCATCTTAACACCTCCCCCTCCTGCACTCACCTTAGCCACAACACAAGACAGTAATTTAATTCTCGATACAGGAAAGGTCGTTGGTTATCAGTTAGCAAACAGCGGTATTAATATGATTTTGGGTCCTGTTTTGGATATCGAAGAAACACATCAAGGCACTTACAATTCCTTATTAAAAAATCGTAGCTTCTCTAGCAGCCCTGAAGGTGTTAGTCGTATTGCGGCATACTATATTAAAGGTCTGCGTGAAGCGGGAATTACGGTTATTGGTAAACACTTTCCAGGCTTGGGCAGAATTGATGTTAATCCACATGCTGCTGCGGCAAAGTTTATGGGGACAGAACAAGATTTCAAACAACAAATAACCCCCTATTATGCTTTAAAAGATTATCTCAATGGCATTATGACATCACACATTGCGATTGATTTTATTGATGGTGAGACACCTGCAACCCTCAGTAAAAAAATCACAGGAATGATCAGAAGTGACAGCCCTTCTATTTCGAATATTCAGACGCTAGCCTACGATAACAAACTGGTTATTAGCGATGATATGGGCATGGGGTCTATTACTGAATACGAAAAAAACCGTTCTAATGGCAGTACCTCTGCTAATGACTATTTTAGCAATGTCGATTATGCCGCTTTAGCGATAGATGCCTTTGATGCAGGACACGATATTCTCATGTTTGCTAAAGTAATTCTTTCGCGTGAAAAGTATAAATATACAGGTCGCAACAAAAATGGGGTGATTACTGTTGAGGAAATTATTCGTGTAAAAAAGCGCTTATCTGACTATATCCGTAATGGAAATCAGTTAAATTTCAGAAAATCACTACGTCGTATTTTACAAGCTAAAGCGTATAACTATAAGTTGCATGGAGGTAGTGTCGATAATTTTATTCATGGCAAAATGAAAAAAGTAATCAATAGTCGCGTTGTTCCGCCTAGCATTATCAAAAGCGATGATGGTTATATTGATACAAAAAGAATAGAAAACTTATATCGGGAAACCATTGCAAAAGCCTATGTCTTATTACAGGGACACACGCCCAATATTACCCGCTTTAATCAACAAACATCCTGTTTTTTCACTGAACATACGGCAAATTATAAAGCATTAAAAACAAAATATAATCGTATTCATATCACTGATTCTGCCCACATTAAACAAGCAGCTAAAGAGAATGAAAATATTACTGATTATTTAAAACGAATCCAAAAGCCAATTAAAGAGTTTCTCCAAATAAATGATTGCCAACAAATTTATTTTGAAATAAATAAAAAAGCAGATGTCGATCGCTTAGAGAATATTATCAGTTTTACCAAAGACAAAGCGGTTAGTATCTATGTTCTCTTGCATCAAACGCCTGTTATCATTTCAAAAGTCATTAACGATAGTAGCAATGTGAGTATTATGGGGGCTTTTACAACGCATAGGCTCTCGTATCCTATTGACATACAAATTATTAATAGCGACTTAAAACCCAAGAAAAATACAGCACTCACAATTTCGTACAAACAACACGCTCCCTCTATTAGCATCCCAAAGCCAGAGTCAGGTGCTCCTGTTTTTGACTATGAAGTTAGCCACGCCAAAGCAATCACAAATGAGCTAGTTATTATCGAATTAGAAGAAGAAAATGAGAAGCTAGCCAAAGAGTTTAAGGAGTTTAAAGAAACAGCAGGACGTATTCCTGACAATTTAAAAAGCTCGGTAAGTTTTGCGTTTAAAGAGACCCCCGTTAGTATTCGTAAGCTCATTCCACTCTCTATTGATCAAGCAAAAAACTACAACGAAATTATTACATCCGAAAAATTGAAAAGTACAAAAAATATAAATGAAGTACTAAAAATTATGAATGATGACATCGAGACTCGCAACTTTGGTGTCATCGATAAAATACGTTATAAATTATTAACGCTACTTAGTATACAGCCAGAAAAAGCAGGTGCCTTTGATGTTGATGAATATAAAAATAATTACGGTTATTACACTAATATACTACTGTTCTTAATTACGATTACCGTCTTACTCATCATGCTCTATATCATTGAGTTTGCAAAACGTGATGTACTTAACTCTAGTAGTTTAAAAAATGCTGTCTTTATTTTAGTTAAACGATTATTTACACGCCCACAACTGATTATTATTATGATTTTACTCACCTCAATCATCACTTTATTAATTGCTAGACTAAAACATCTGCCTATTAATGAGCTGATTGCTATCTATTTTAAGTAAAAAACAATGCTGACAAAATCTTTCTGTAAAATCTATTTTCAACGTATAATCTCCCCTTTTAATTACTTCGTTAAAAATAGCTATTACCTATGAAAGTTTCCCAGTTCCCTATCTCTACTCTTCGTGAAACCCCAGCTGATGCCGAAATTATTAGCCATCAACTTATGCTTAAAGCGGGTTTAATCCGTCGCCTTGCATCTGGTTTATACACTTGGGCACCGTTCGGTTTAAAAGTATTACGCAAAGTTGAAACGATTATTCGTGAAGAAATGAATAAATCAGGAGCTATTGAATTACTCATGCCTTCTATCCAACCTGCCGAGTTATGGAAAGAATCTGACCGTTGGAATCAATATGGTGCTGAGTTATTGCGTATAAAAGATCGTCATGGGCGTGAGTTTTGCTATGGTCCAACCCATGAAGAAATCATCACTGATTATGCTCGCAAAGAGCTAAGAAGCTATAAAGAGCTGCCGATTACTTACTATCAAATTCAAACAAAATTCCGCGATGAAGTTCGACCTCGTTTTGGTGTGATGCGCGCACGCGAATTTTTAATGAAAGATGCTTATTCATTCCATCTTTCACAAACGTCACTACAAGAAACTTACGATAATATGTACGCAACATATTGTCGTATCTTTGAGCGTATGGGCTTAGATTATCGTCCTGTCGATGCAGACACAGGCTCTATTGGTGGAAGTGCTTCCAATGAGTTTCATGTATTGGCAGACTCAGGGGAAGATGCCATTGCATTTTCATCAGAAGGTACTTATGCCGCAAATGTAGAGCTAGCCGAAGCAGTAGCACCAGAAGGTGATCGTCCTGCTCCTAGCCAAGTAATGCAAACGATTGATACACCTAATCAAAATAGCATTGAAGAAGTGGCTGATTTTCTTAAAATATCAACGGATCAAATAATCAAGACACTGATTGTTTTAGGCGATAATGATAATGTGGTTGCCCTATTAGTAAGAGGGGATCATGAACTCAATGAAATCAAAGCAGAAAAGATAGAAGGAATCGCTAGCCCGTTAGAGTTTGCAAGTGAAGAACAAGTGATTGAAGCAACGGGTTGTAAACCTGGATCTGTCGGTCCTATTGGTTTAAACATTCCTATATTTGCCGATTTTTCCACACAAAAAATGGCTGATTTTGTGTGTGGTGCAAATGAAGATGGCAAACATCTAACTGCTGTCAATTGGGAAAGAGATTTACCCGAAGCGCAATTTGTTGATATTCGTAATGTTATTGATGGCGACCCTAGTCCAGACGGTAAAGGTACATTATCTATTTTACGCGGTATCGAAGTCGGTCATATCTTCCAGCTTGGTAAAAAATACTCAGAAGCCCTCAATGCAACCGTACTCAATGAAAATGGCAAAGCCGAAGTCGTCACAATGGGCTGTTATGGTATTGGTGTCTCGCGCTTAGTTGCGGCAAGTATCGAACAAAATTTTGATGAGCAAGGTATTGTCTGGCCAACCGCTTTAGCACCTTTCCAGATTAGCCTTGTGCCTTTAAACTATCATAAGTCAGAGCAGGTGAAAGAAGTAACGGATTGTTTATATCAAGATTTACTTAATGCAGGGTACGATGTGTTATTAGACGACAGAAATATGCGCGCAGGTGCAATGTTTTCTGACCATGAGCTATTAGGTATTCCCCACCGTATCGTTATTTCTGACCGTGGACTTAAAGAAGATACACTTGAATATAAGGCACGCACTGCGGATAATGCAGAGAAAGTACCTAGTAAGGATATACTTGATTTTATTGCAGAAAAGCTTTAACTACTCAGTCAACTTTGGTTTGATTGAGTACTAGTACAGTAAATGGTAAGTTTCACCAATAACTTGAGGTCTAAATTTCCAATAGCTTCGTTGAAGAATTTTGCCTTAGCCCTGCTAGGGCTGCGATCCTTCGCCTTGCTATTAAAAATTTATCCTCTCAAGGTTATTAGGCGAACTTACCATTCACTGTACTAGTCACGTTTTTATTAAAGCGTGGCTGGTTTTATTTCAACTACTCTCTCTTTACCATCGTCATTACCTTATCTAGCAAAATAAAAAATTCTTTTATCTCTCCCCTCTTATTTACCGAATTACCCGCCCTCTTTGCTAGCCTTGTGCTCATCTCTTTCTCTAAAAAATCCAGCATTTTTCTATTATCTATGTCTCGATAAAGCCAAGCTTTTAATCCTTTTAAAAGATATTTTTGTGATAACTGAAACAAAATAAAGGCGAATGTCGCTAGTATAACTGCTAGTACCATCTGTCCTTTAAGTAAGCAATAAGCTGATAGCAAATATAGTATGATGACTAAGGTGATAGAAAGCAGATTAACTCGCTTTAAATAAGACAAGAACAACTTAAGTTGAGGATACAGTTGCAGTATATCTTGTCTATTCATCGGAGTGTCTCATAAATTTTATTTATATAAATGAGCCTAAAAACCACTCAATAACGCATCAGAAATAATAGAGGGTATATTTATAGCTACCTCTATAAAGCAACACCTTATCCCCAAAGACTAAGGTAGTAAGCCCACCATATTCTAGGATTATTTTATTTTCATGCAAAACTTTCTTTTTAAATATTTCCCTATTAATCATACAGGCAGAGACTTTGTAGTGGGAGATATACATGGAATGTTTAGTAGTTTAGAAAAATTATTAGAAAATATTTCTTTTGATCCTTGTATAGATAGAGTTTTTTCTGTTGGTGATATGATTGATCGAGGCAAAGAATCTTATCGAGTCAGTGAGTTTTTAGATTACCCTTGGTTTCATTCTATTATGGGTAACCATGAAAGCATGTTGCTTGATGCACGAGTTTCCGAACATAATTTACATAGTTGGATAAAATACAATGGAGGAGCTTGGTGGAAGGAGTTATCAAAAGAAGAACAAGATAATATCCATAATAAAATCTCAAAACTCCCCTATTTATTTGAGATAGAAACGGCAATAGGCAGCGTAGGAGTCGCTCATGCAGACCTACCATCTGATAGAAACTGGGTCGATATCGTAAAAACCATATCAAATGACTATGAGCTAAAACAATATACCCTATGGTCTCGTCTACGTCATAAAAAAATGAAAGTACAAAACAGCACTTCACCTGTCGAGGGGATTCAACTTGTTGTAATGGGACATACCCCACATAAAGAACCTCTCCATATAGAAAATGTTTTTTATATCGATACAGGAGCAACCTATACCGATAATAAAAATTTAGCCTCTTTAACTTTATTACAAGTACACCCTCAACTTGAAGTGCACCAACTATCAACTCAAGAAACGACTACAAGTAAAAGCACTTGAATTTCTAAGAAGCAATGTAACTGCTTAAATTGCGCTCTATTTTGTCTGAGTTCAAGGCAAAAGAGCTGAGTTTATATGTATAAATGAGCACTTTTAACGTAGAAACTGGGCAAAATAGAGTGCAAGCTTCGTAGCTTACGAAGCGATAGCATTTGGTGGAAACATATTTGCAATACGACTTGCTGTTGTATCTTGGCGGCGCGAAATCGTTTTTATCTCTGGACGGCTAATAAATTCAGATAAAGTAATACCATCCAAAAATTCAAAGAGTCGATCACTCAAATCTGCCCATAGTTTATGTGTTAAGCACTTGTTGCCACCATTACAGTCCTTTAACCCTTGACATTTAGTATTATCAATCGTCTCATCGACTGCGATAATTATATCGGCAACACTAATCTGGTGAGATGGTTTACCTAAGCGATAACCACCACCTGGCCCTCTTACACCTTCGACAAGCTTGGCTCGTCTTAATTTTGCAAAGAGCTGTTCTAAATACGAAAGAGATATTCCTTGGCAATGTGAAATATCGGCTAATGTCACGGGACCTTCTCGATCATGAATAGCAAGATCCATCATCGCAGTAACTGCATAACGTCCTTTTGTTGATAACTTCATTTATTTCTCCTGATGTCTGTAAAAAAATCCTAGATATTCCAACAACATTTGTTAGAAGGAGTTAGCTTTTAAGCTATCTGTCTTTTTTAACAGAATAATGATTATTTGAGACTACGGGAAATCTCAGCTAATGAACCTTACTCCTTCTTGGAAAGGAAAGAGTAAACACTAATAGAAAGAAGGGATAGAAAATATCAAATCCCGACTAATTTGCTGGGTATTATTAGAATAACCATGTGTATTAGTCAAGATTAATATTCTATTTTAAAATTTGAGAGAAATAAAAAGCTATTTACAGCAACAAGATAAGTATTTAAAACCGATGCCCTTGTCGATATAAATAGTTGACCCACTTGAATAAAAAACGATTTAAACGCCAACGGCATAAAAGCACACTATCTTGTGTACTTTCCCACACACGTATATTTTTTTTACTAAAACGACAACTACGACTAATGACATCGGCTTGGCGAGAATCGTGATATACCTGAATTTTAAGATCAGGTCGTTTCTCATCATCAAATAAATAAGTCAATAGCAAAATACTTGTATGTCTAGAACGTTCTAGCACTTCTAATTGTAAGGGAACACCTCCTGATAACAAAGTTGACACTGATTTATCAGGAAGTACTCTTATATCTCCACAAAGTAGACGAAGACGTATATAATTTACCTCGTACATTTCCATTAATCCTGCAAATGATTCTGGACGTGGAGAGAAAGTTACTTGCTTTTGTTTTTCTAATATCATCGCTTAATATTAACAACTATAAAGTAGCTAGACAAAATTAATAACTTCTAAATATTTGCTCAAAAGTCTATTTTTCGAATTCTATTATCAAATACTTATTAAGTTAAACCAATAAGATCCAATCTAAAGGACTGAGAATTTTTATCAATGATCATTAAAACTATTCGCACTAGTACTGTTAAAATTACCCCCTTTAAAGACCAAAAACCTGGTACATCAGGACTAAGAAAAACGGTAAAACAATTTCAAGCCCTTGACTATTTTCCTGCTTTTATTCAATCTATTTTTAATAGTCTACCCACTTTACGCAACTCAACTCTTATTCTAGGTGGCGATGGTCGCTACTTTAATCGTGAAGCAATCCAAATTATTTTACGCATGGCATCAGCAAACAGAGTAGGTAAAATAATTTTAGGTCAATCAGGCATACTTTCTACTCCTGCTACCTCAAATCTTATTACATTACATAAAGCTCTGGGAGGCATTATACTATCAGCAAGTCATAATGCAGGAGGTCCTCTTGGTGATTTTGGTGTCAAATTCAATACATCAAATGGTGGTCCGGCACCTGAAAAATTAACCGAAGAGATTTTTAGAATATCATCCAATCTTAGGGAATATAAAATCACCAATATCCACCCTATTCCATTGGATAAGCTGGGTGAGTATCAACTCGGTGATATGGAGATAGAAATCATTGATCCTGTCAAAGACTATGCAGAATTAATGGCGAAAATCTTTAATTTTGAGAAAATTTCCAGTTTATTGAAATCAGATAATTTTTCCATGTGTTTTGATGCAATGCATGCTGTCACTGGCCCTTATGCACATACCATTTTAGAAGAGCAATTAGGTGCTCCAAAAGGCAGTGTTATTCGTGGTCAACCTTTACCAAACTTTGGAGGAGGACACCCTGATCCAAATCTAGCGCATGCTAAGCAGCTTGTTGAAATGATGTATCGGGAAGAAAATGCTCCAAATTTTGGTGCTGCCTCGGACGGTGATGGCGATAGAAATATGATTATGGGGGATTATTTTTTTGTTACGCCAAGTGATAGTCTCGCAATACTGGCTGCAAATGCACACCTAATCCCTGCTTATCGCGATGGTATTAAAGGTGTCGCTCGCTCCATGCCCACCAGTGAAGCGGTTGATAAAGTAGCTGAAAAAATGGGTATTAACTGTTTTGAGACGCCAACAGGCTGGAAGTTTTTTAGTAATTTATTAGATTCAAATAAAATTTCGATCTGTGGTGAAGAAAGCTTTGGTACTGGCTCTAATCACGTCAACGAAAAAGATGGTTTATGGGCTGTATTATTCTGGCTAAATATTTTAGCAGAAAGAAAGGAATCAGTTGAAAATATCGTACGTCAGCATTGGGCAGAATATGGACGAAATTATTATACCCGACACGACTATGAGCAAATCCCTTTTAAATCTGCAGAAGCTTTATTTGAAAACTTACGTGAAAATCTAAAACTACTCCCTCATAAACAGTTCAAAGAACATACTGTTGTTACGGCAGATGATTTTACCTACGAAGACCCTATTGACAAATCAATCAGCGAAAACCAAGGTATAAGAATTATTTTTGATGATGGCTCACGTATTATATTCCGCCTTTCAGGAACAGGGACAGAAGGTGCTACTTTAAGAGTGTATATTGAAAAATATGTAACAGAACTAGACCAATTTGAAATGGAAACACAAGAGGCATTAGAAACACTTATACAAACAGCCGAGTTTATTGCTGATATAAAAGGCTATACAGGTAGAACAAAACCGACGGTTATTACCTAATCAAAATTTTCTTCACTAATTTAGTGTCACTTTATTTACTTTAAAGTGACACAAAGTTTCCTTTAAAAAGGAAATTATAAAATACTACATTAAAAATCAAGGTAACTACTCAGTATAATCAGTAACTCTTTAAGAATATCAGTAAAGTTTTTCGTAGCCCTTTTAAACTTAGATGTCGGGTACCGTGTGATCATGGACATATTCTATAAAGGGCTACGACTTACTTTCTTTTACGTCGCCAAAAGATTAGATGAGATTTATCGAATCTTATGCTTTAGTAAAGTAAGCAAGGAAAAGGCGACCCAGCTAACCGCTTTCTCCTGCGCTTTACCCGAGAGAATGGGCAGTGAAAAAACTCGCTCCGTAAACTCCGCTCAAACACTTTCACTGCTGATCCATTCTCTCGGGCAAATTGCTCGGCGCGGTTAGAATGGGATTTTTAGCTCCGCCTCGCTATCGCATCGGGCGGATGGAAAAATATGCAATATTTTTCTTAATTGCGTAACATCAGTTTATAAGTATAAATGAGCACTTTTAACGCAGAAATCGGATAAAATAGAGTTCAAGCTGAGTAGTTACAAATCAAGTTCCCTTTAATACCCCCTCCAACAGTCTATTTCTTCATTCTTACCACCCTTTTTTAAAACCTCCATACGCAAAATAAGACCGTCTAGCAAGAATTACCTGCGATTTTTTTTACTCCCACAATAGACTTCTCTCAAGTCAATGTAGGTTATTGCTTCCATGAAATTTGGTAATTAATATTTTTTATAATGGATTTACCAGCATCGCCTCGAAAAAATAAATCAACTTTATTGCTTTAGGCAATAAGCCAATAGGAAATGAGCCATGAATACCCCCATCAAACTTTCCGTTTCAAGCATTTTATTAGCAGGAATCCTCTCTGGATGTAGCCAACAACAAATTCAGCCTAGCCATCATAATAGCTATGGAGGAAGTCCAGTTACCCACAAAAAACAAGTAAAAAAGCCACCTGTTATTGTAAAAACAAGAACCATTGAAGTAGTAAAGCCTGTTTGTCGTGTTTGTGTAAAGAAAAAGAAGCATAACAATTATCCCCCCGCAAAACCTGGACAGTGTTACGCAAAAGTTAAACAACCGGCTAGTTATAAAACTTTAAGCAAAAGGGTATTAGTTAGAAAGGCTAGCTCTAAACGCGTACTTGCTCGTGGACCTCAATACGGCTGGGCTACTAAAAAAGTATTGGTTAAGGCGGCTAGCTATACTCAACGTGTTATTCCAGCCCAGTATAAAACAATTCATAAGCGTGTCATGGTAAAGCCTAGTTACCTAACATGGAAAAAAGGGAAGGGACTAATTACAAGAATTGATAATTCTACAGGGGAGATTCTTTGTCGAGTAAGAGTTCCTGCTATCTATAAAACTATCAGCCGTAAAGTGTTAGTAAAACCTGCACGTATAATAAAAACCCCCCATCCTGCTGTTTACAAAAATGTAAAATATAAGAAACTTGTTTCTCCTGCACAATATAAAACAATACGTACTCCCGCTAGGTATACAACAAAAAAATATCGTGTAAAAACATCTTCAGCAAAGTATGTGTGGCGTCAGGTAGTATGTAAGACAAATGCACCAAAGCATTATAAAAAGAAATCATACGTTAAGAAAAAACACCCTAAGTATCACAAAGTAGTAAAATCTCAATACCGTAAAAAAGCTGTACAAAAATATGTTGCAAGAAAAGCGAGCTACTCTAGAAAAATGGCCTCAACAAAGCTCGTCAGAACCAACCATATTGCCAAAAATACATATCATCCTTCAAGAGTAGTAAAAACTTATAAGGTACAACAACAAACGGTAGCAAAGAAAAAAGATAAACAAAGAGTAAGAAAAGTCAATACAGTCAAAAAAACCAAAGTACGTTTAACAAAAGCAAATGCTATTCTCTATATCCAAAAAGCCTTAGCTAGAAAAGGTTTTAATCCAGGAAAAATTGATGGAAAACTAGGTCTTGGGACTGTGACTGCGTTAACTGCATTTCAACGTCAAAATGGCTTACCAACAGGGAAATTAAATCGTGCTACATTAAAAGCACTTGATCTAATATAAAACTCCATATTTGTAAAATATGGCTGACTTTATAGCTAAACGCTAGTACTCAGATTGCACTCTATTTTGCCCGGTTTCTGCGTAACCCCCACCCACCCTTTTGTCTTAAACTCAAACAAAATAGAGCGTAATCTTAAGATTCGATAAACCTCATTTAATTAGCAATACTGACTTTATTCGTACCTTTCAAATTTGGTTTTGTGTTATAACCCATTATTCCTGCAAGAATATTCCCAGGAAATTTTTGTAGCATTAAATTATAGTCTCCAACAATTTTTATATAACGATTACGGGTGATCGCAATTTGCTTTTCAATGCCTT
>Ga0256832_1000873_pt1 | contig 20102 bp, 19 predicted proteins | sample 134614metaG_FD_190534 | JGI IMG/M metagenome (GOLD analysis project Ga0256832, IMG submission 190534) | Hydrothermal vent microbial communities from Lau Basin, Pacific Ocean - 134-614 | ecosystem: Environmental > Aquatic > Marine > Hydrothermal vents | place: Pacific Ocean: Lau Basin | collected...
GGATTGGGCCAGTTGCTTGACTTCCAGGTTGAAACTGCCGACCTCGGCATTGGAGGAAGCAGAAGCGGTCAAAACATCCTCGTTACTGGACGTGGCAGACAACGCCTCGAAGTTCGAACTATTGCGCAGCCCCGCCAGGCTGGACCGAAACTCCGATAACGCGCTTTTGAACGTTCCGTAGGAGGAAATCTTGGCCTGCAGGTCAGCTTCCTTACGGTCGAGTTGGGTGGAGACCGGCACTCTTTCTGCCTCAACAAGCTTTTGCACGATACCGGCAATGTCCAGCCCGGAACCTAACCCTGTGGAAGTAATCGCCACGATATTACCCTCTTTTTTTATCTCAAGCCTGTTCTTTCACCAACAGCCCGCCGGATTCCTGCAGGCGCTCGGCGAATTCGATGATTTCCTTGGGCGGAATCGAGCGAATCACCTCATCGGTTTCCGCATCCTTGACCTCAATCACTATCTTGCCCAAGGCGTCATTCATGCTGAAACTCAACTTGCGGTCGACCTTTTGCATGTAATCGTTGAGATGGGCCACCGCATTACTAATGCTTTCTTTGTCAAGCGCTGCCTGCTCTTGATCACCAGCGTTCTCACCCCCCGCCGAAACCTGCCGAGAACCACCGAAAACCTGAGCCTTGTCTAATTTCATCGGCTCTTTCAAGGCGCTGATGCGGGAAAAATCCGCCACTGCGCCCGCTAGTCTGTTTGTTTCCATGGTTCTACCTCTCTACTTTGTCACTGCCGGAGGCGGCGGAGGATCCCGCCGCCCGTTGCGCTTTACCCTCAAGGTTAGCCGATCAGTGACAACACGCTTTGTGATGACGCATTGGCCTGGGCCAACATGGAGATGCCTGCCTGTTGCAGAATCTGAGTCCGCGCCAGCTCTGCCGATTCCTTGGCGAAATCCGCATCCTGAATCCGCGAGCGGGAAGCGGATACGTTTTGAGAGACGTTTTCCAAGTTTGAAATGGTGGAAGACAGGCGGTTTTGCACCGCGCCCAGGTCACCGCGGGTATCGGCAATGAAGGCAAGCGCCCCATCAATGACCGAGATAGCGTCATTGGCGCCGGATTGGGTGCCGATGTCAATGGCGCTAACTTTTTCCAATCCGGAGCTAACGGGATTGGTGCCGTTAATTAACGTACTATTAGTATCATCTGAGGTTACAGTAAAAGACTTATGAGATTCGAAAATAACGTTACCGCCAACCGTTGCCTCTGTATCAGTCGCCACATCCAAAGTAACAGCGCTACCTACTTCTGTACTACCGTCTTCCTCCAAACCAGTGACATCCAAATCAACATTGGCAGAAGAATAACTATCAATAGTGATGTCATATCCCTCATCATTTTTTAAAATGATGCCTTTCTTATCATCTGTCAGAACAGCGCTAATACCAGTATCTCCTGCTTGATCATTGATAGCTTTAGCTAACTCTGTTAAGTCATTCAAATCACTTATCTGGGCAGAAACGGTCACCTTGTCGGTTTCATTTTTACCATACAAATCAAAGGAAAGTGATCCTGCGCTTCCGGTAACGTTATCAATCTTTGCATAGGTCACCGCCCTTGCAGTTACTCCGGTTTTTTCTGATTTAGCGTTTATACCATCAACAATAGTTTTGGCACTACTAGCTGCTCCAACCGATATAGTATCAGAGCCCAGTGAACCTGCTACTGTTAAGGTTTGGCTACCTACGTTGTTCGATGTAGCATTATTTGCTTCGGTTATTACCCCAGCAGCATCGTAATTTGATTGTTTATGAACACCCATCGCCTCAGTCCGGGCATCACCCACAGTAATGCTTATACTTTGGTTGGCGAAAGCACCCACTTGAATCTGCTGGCCACTAAAGCTTCCATCTAATAGTTTCTTGCCATTAAAAGTGGTTTGATTGGCAATTCGATCCAGCTCCTGGGTTAGCTGGTTTACTTCCTTTTGCAGGTTAGCCCGGTCTGCGGCGGTGTTGGTGTCGTTGGCAGACTGAATGGACAACTCACGAATCCGCTGCAAGATATTGGTGGATTCCTGTAGAGCACCTTCAGCGGTCTGGGCCATGGATATACCATCATTGGCATTTCTCGTGGCCTGATTCAAACCCCGGATCTGTGACGTCATCCGGTCGGAAATGGCAAGACCTGCGGCATCGTCCTTGGCGCTGTTGATGCGCAAGCCTGAGGATAATCTTTCCATAGCCGTTTGCATGGAATTTTGACTTCTGCTCAACTGACGCTGGGCATTGATGGAAGACACATTGGTATTGATGATTTGAGCCATTAGAAATTACCTCCTGGTAATGGTCGGGTTGAAATCTATTTGCATATTGCATTCAACCCCTGTATCGACCGGGCAGGCGAAAGCTTTAACCCGAAGGTTAAAATTTGGCACAAATCTTCAAAAAAGCGGGAGCGGCAGACCCGCTCCCTACCCCCCTACACGCTAACCTTGCAACAGCGAGAGTACATTTTGGTTCGACGCATTGGCCTGGGCCAGCATGGCGGTTCCAGCCTGTTGCAATATCTGGGTCCGGGCCAGTTCCGCCGATTCCTTGGCGAAATCGGCATCCTGAATCCGGGAGCGGGAAGCCGCCACGTTTTGGGAAACGTTCTCCAGATTGGCAATGGTTGAGGAAAAGCGGTTCTGGATCGCCCCCAAGTCTCCCCGAGCATCGGCGATGAAGGCCAAAGCGCCATCAATCACGGAAATGGCATCGGTCGCCCCCCGTTGGGTGCCGATGTTTATATTGCTAACGTTCTCCAGGCTAGAACCCAATGGCGTCGTTGCCGCGCTCAAAAAGGTGGTTCCTGCGGAAGACTCCAAGGTAAAGGCCTTGTGGGATTCGACGATGACATTGCCACCCACGGTTGCCGATCCGCCGGCGCTCAAGGTGACCGCATTGGGGACCGGATTTTTGGCATCGCCGTCTTCCTTCAGACCTTCCATATCCAGGGTGGTGGTACTGGAAGCATAGACATCGATGGTAATGTCAAACCCCTCCTCATTTTTGAGAACGAGACTGCTTTTGTCCTCGGCCAACACCGCGCTAACCCCGGTTTCGCCGGTATGGTCGTTGATGGCCTTGGCCAGTTCGGTCAAATCTGTGGTACTGCTGATCTGGGCCGAAACCTTGACCGGCGTGGTTTCGTTCTTACCATAAAGATCGAAAGACAACTGACCCGGCGCGCTGGCGCCACTGAGTTTGGCATAAGTGACCGCCCGGGCGGTCACTCCGGTGGACTCGGAAACGCCGTTGATGCCGTCGGCGATGCTCTTGGCGGTCTCACCGGCGACCACGGAGACTACTTCGTTGCCCAAAAAACCGTCCACGGTAATGTCCTGGGCACCGACATTATTGGTGGTGGCCCCGACCGCGCTGTTGATCGTGCCAGCGGCATCGTCATTGGTCATCTTGTTGACCCCCATGGTCTGGGTCCGGGCGTTGCCGACAGTAACGCTGATGCTTTGGTCAGCAAAGGCGCCGATCTGGAATTCCTGGCCGTTGAAGGTACCATCCAGCAGCTTTTTGCCATTGAAGGTAGTGTGAGTAGCTATGCGGTCCAATTCCTGAACCAACTGGTTGATTTCCTTTTGCAAGTTGGCGCGGTCGGCGGCAGTGTTGGTGTCGTTGGCCGACTGGATTGATAGTTCCCGCATCCGTTGCAAAATGTTGGTGGATTCCTGTAATGCGCCTTCCGCAGTTTGCGCCAGTGAGATACCATCGTTGGCGTTACGCACTGCTTGATTCAAGCCACGAATCTGGGCAGTCATACGGTCGGAGATGGCTAAACCTGCGGCATCGTCCTTGGCGCTGTTAATACGCAGTCCTGAAGACAACCGCTCCATGGCCGTTTGCATAGCATCCTGACTACGGTTCAATTGCCGCTGGGTATTAATGGAGGCAATATTCGTATTGATTACTTGTGGCATGGTTAAACTCCCTGATGGCTCAAATTTTTCATCACCGGATACCTAGCAACATCGGGGCCAACTTTTATAACCATTAAATATCAATCGCTTATAAAAACACAATTGCCTTTTCGGCAAAGTTTTGCCGGCAATTTGTCACTGCGGCGGCAATGTTTTGTTTCACTGTCTATGCTGGTGAGCATTCCAAGCGCTAAAGCATTAAAATAACCCCATGAACGATACAATCTCATCCCCTCTCGGCGCCGTGATCGACATCGGTTCCAACGCCATCCGCTTGCGCATCGGTGGCCTGAGTCATGACGGTAAACTCGATATTATTGAAGCCATTCGCGCGCCGGTACGGCTTGGCCAGGATGCTTTCAAGCAAAAGCACCTGGGCAGTGAAATTATCGAGCGCGCGGTGAAAGCTTTTACAGATTTCCGCCAGTTAATCGACCGCAAAGGCATTCCCGTCAAGCAGGTGCGGGCGGTGGCCACCAGCGCGGTACGCTCGGTGGATAACCGGCAGGAACTGATTGATCGGGTACACGAGGCCACCGAGATTGAAATTGACGTGATTTCCGGGGCGGAAGAGGCAAGGCTGGTTTATCTGGCCATCCGCCACGCATTGCCCGAGCTGTCGGAAAAAAATGCCCTGCTCATCGATATTGGCGGCGGCAGCGTGGAAATCATCGTCTCCCAGCAGGGCCAAATCACGGCGCTGGAAAGTTTTAAAATGGGCACGGTTCGCTTGCTGACGCGCTTTGGCGAACAGAAAAACAGCCGTAAATTCCTCCGTTTTCTGGATGAATTCTTCAGCGCCAACGCGGGCAAAATCCAGGAGCTGATTGACGGGGTCAAGATCGAGATCTGTGTCGGCACCGGCGGCAATATCGAGACTTTGGGAGAGTTGGGGCAGCGGCTTTTAGGCAATAATTCGGCCCGCTGCTTGAGTTTTGGGGATTTGAAACAAATCTGCCAGCAACTGGATGATTTGGATTACCAGCAGCGTGTGGAAAAATTAAAACTACGCCCGGACCGGGCTGATGTCATCATCCCCGCCAGCCATACCCTGAGGGAAATTATGAAGCTGGTGGGTAAGCCTGACCTTCTCATCCCCGGCGTGGGCCTGGCGGAAGGGGTATTGCTGGATCTGCTGCAACAACGGCGCAGTAGCGCCACCCAAGACGCCCTGGATTGGGCCAGGGCCATCGCGCGCAAGTTCCACACCGACATGCGCTATGCCGAGCACGTTCGCCAGCTGGCCTTGCAGCTCTTCGATCAATTGGCGGCGATTCACGAATTGCCCGCCCGGGACCGGTTGTTGCTGGAAATGGCGGCGCTGGTACACGAAATCGGCGTTTTCATCCGTCCCGACGGCCATCATCGTCACGCCTACTATTTACTCAACGCCATGCCCATGATTGGCATTTCCGAACAGGAGCAAAAACTGCTGGCAACCATTGTCCGCTGCCAACGCAAACGGCTGCCGGACGGTGAGCATGAATTACTCAAACCTTTCAACAAAAGCGAACAGCAACGCTGGCTCAAATTGACAGCCTTGTTAAGGCTCGCCATCGCCCTCAACAAGGAAAGGCAAAACGTGATTGAGCACATTCATTGCCGCGCCGATAAGAACACCATCGAAATCCTTTGTACCGGCAAGGGGGATATGCTTCTGGAACAGTGGGCAGTATTGCGCCAGCAACCGGTGGTCAAACAGGCATTCGACAGGCAGGTCAGGGTGGTTCATTGACGGATTGGCGTGAAGCCCTCATCTTTGATTGTCTTCACATCTGGCATCCCTATACGGCCATACCACCCCACCACCCGGTCTATCCCATCACTTCCGCCTCTGGGGTTCGCCTGAAATTGGCCGATGGCGGGGAATTGATCGACGGCATGGCCTCCTGGTGGTGCGCCATTCACGGCTATAATCATCCCCGATTAAATGCCGCCATCGAAAATCAGCTTGGCAAAATGGCACACGTCATGTTCGGCGGACTGACCCACGAGCCAGCCATTGAACTGTGCCGGCGCTTGGTGGCGCTGACCCCGGGGCCATTGACCAAAGTGTTTTTGAGCGATTCCGGCTCGGTGGCGGTGGAAGTGGCCATCAAAATGGCAATGCAATACTGGCAGGCCCGTGGCCATCCTCAAAAAAACAGGCTGTTGGCCCTGTGCCACAGCTATCATGGCGACACCCTGGGCGCCATGTCGGTTTGCGACCCGGAAACCGGCATGCACCATTTGTTTTCCGGCCTGCTGCCCCGGCAACTTTTTGCCCCCGCCCCCGATTGCCGCTTTGGGGATGAATGGAACCCGGAGGAGATTGTCCCGTTGGCGGAATTGATTGCGCGCCATCACCAGGAATTGGCCGCCTTGATTCTGGAACCCATTGTCCAGGGCGCGGGCGGCATGCGTTTTTATCACCCGGATTATTTGCGCGCTGCGCGGCAGTTGTGTGATGAATATCATATCCTGCTGATTGCTGATGAAATCGCTACCGGTTTCGGCCGCACTGGCAAGCTTTTCGCCTGCGAACACGCTGGCATCAGCCCCGATATTTTATGCGCCGGCAAAGCTTTGACTGGCGGTTATTTGACCCTTGCCGCCACTTTGACCACCGAGGAAATTGCAGGCACCATTAGCCATACGGAACCTGGGTGTTTCATGCACGGCCCGACTTTCATGGCCAATCCACTGGCCTGCTCAGTGGCCGTGGCCAGTATTGATCTATTGTTGGAATCGGACTGGCAAAATCAGATAAGGCGCATCGAGGCAGGATTAAAAGAAGGACTGGCGCCTTGCAAGCAACTGGGTTCGGTAGCGGAGGTTCGGGTTCTTGGCGCAATAGGCGTCTTGGAAATGAAACAGCCCGTGGAATTGGCCACCCTCACTCCCAAATTTGTAGAAGCGGGAATCTGGCTGCGGCCCTTTGGCAAACTGGTTTACACCATGCCAGCCTATGTGATGGAAAACGATGATTTAGACCAGCTGACTTCGGCGATTTATCCTGTGCTGGCCGATGTATAACTTAACGTCTATGATGTCTGTCAGGGTAGACACATTAATTACTAATGTTACGCACTTGCCCGGAATGCCCTCTCCCCCGGCCCCTCTCCCTGTGGGAGAGGGGAGTCAACGCTTGGTTTTCCGCCGCTCCCATCGTTATAAATGGAGGCTAGAAAACAGTCCATATTCCCTTCCTCGCCGGCACGGCAGGGTCAGGGAATCCACCCTTGACCCCTCCCCCGCTTGCGGGGTCAGGGAGGGGGAGGATAATACGGAATGAACGTGCGTAACATCAGTTAATTACATACACCATAGACCACGAAAACACATCAATTGGACGGTCACACTACACAGAAGTATGCACTGTGCCCCGAGAGCCATCCCCTTTTTGCTCTCGCCCGGATATTTCACCGTAAGGCTTTAAAGCCCGTCCCAGCTCTCCACTAAACCTTCAATCTCTATCCCGAAAAACCCCAAAATCCTGCCGACGCTTTCATCAATCATTTCCGCCAGGGTTTTCTCACGTCCGTAAAACGCCGGCAACGGCGGAAAAATAATGCCGCCCATCTCGGTCACGCTCACCATATTGCGCAAATGGGCCAAATTGAGGGGGGTTTCCCTGGGTACTAACAGCAAGGGCCGGCGTTCTTTCAATGTCACATCGGCGGCGCGGGTGATGAGGTTGTCACCAAACCCCATAGCCACCGCGGCCAACGTCTTCATGGAACAAGGGGCAATCACCATGCCATCGATTTTGTAGGCGCCACTGGCAATGGAGGCGGCGATATCGTTGACATCGTGGTACACATCGGCCAGTGCCTGAAGTTGACGGCGTTTCATCTTCATTTCATGTTGAAGATTGACTACCCCGGCGGTGGAGATAATCAAATGGGTCTCCCAGGATTCAACAGGCTTTAACAGCTCTAGAATTCTTACGCCATAGACCGCGCCAGTCGCGCCAGTGAGGGCGACAATCAGGCGTTTTTTAGAACCTGTCATGCCAATCTTTCCGCCATTCGCTCGGTAGCGTCAACCAAAGCGTTGATCATTTCTACGCCGGCGGCAACATGGCCGGAATGCTCCAGAATTTTAAGCTCCGCGCCCGGCAACCGGCGCTTCAGATTGTAGGCTGACTCCAACGGGCACACCAGATCCTGGCGGCCATGAATGATAATACACGGCAGCGTCCGTATCCGGTCACAATGACGCAATAGCTGATCTTCTTCCAGAAAATAACGGTTCGCAGCATAATATAGTTCAATTCTGGTTTTTGGCAGCAAAGTGACAGGGTCAAGCTGAACTTCAGCCGCGGCCTGCGCACCCAAGGTCACTACCGTGCTCCATTCATTCCAGGCCGAAGCAACCCGCATTTGCAGGGCTTCATTGTGGCCGGTCAAGATTTTGTACATGCTTTGAATCAAGTCATTCCATCCAGTCACTGGCAAACTGTGGATCAAATCGTGCCAGTAATCGGGATAAATGCGCTTGACGCCGTCGTTCACAAACCAGTCCAAATCCCGCTGCCGTGCCAGAAAAGTTCCCCGCAAAATCATACCCATGACCCGGATGGGATAGGTTTGGGCATAGGCCAACGCCAACGCCGCCCCCCAAGACCCTCCAAGGATTATCCAGCGGGGAATACTCAAACGCTGGCGGATAACCTCCAGATCATCCACCAGTTTCCAGGTGTTATTCTCCTTGAGTTCCCCTGCCGGCTGCGAGCGCCCGGCGCCGCGTTGATCCACCAGGATGATCCGGTACATTTCCGGATCAAACAGACGCCGGTGATCCGGCTGGCATCCCGATCCGGGCCCCCCATGAAGATAGACCACTGGTAATCCTTCAGGATTACCGCACTCCTCGAAATAAATCCGATGACCGTCGGCCTCCAGCCAATGGGTGGCATAAGGTTCGATGGCGGGATATAAGGTCTTCATTGCATAAACCTATCACGGCCAAGAAAATTATCAGGATAAAAAAGAGGGGCCCTGGGGCCCCTCTCACGCATTCAGCACATCATCCGGTTTGCTTAGAAGCCAAAACCGATATAACCACCAGCGGTCAGACCATCGGTATCAGTACCGTCAATACCACCGAGATCGTCTTCGTCAGCTGTCAAGTGATAACGGGCATCGACGCCGACAAATAGGTTCTTCCAAACGTTATAATCGGCACCGGCGCCAAACACCAAGCCGGGATTCAAAACGGTCACGCCGTCAGATGGCGGGCTGATGACGTGAATCCCTAAGCCCACAGGGATAATCCAAGGCCGAAAAGCATGGCCGCGCAGGAATTTGATTTTGGGTGAAGCAGAAATAGTAAGATGAGTGATTGAAACGGTAGAATTGCCACTTAGGTTTTGAACTGTTCCAGTTAAAGCCGCAGACTCAACAGCTTCCAGTGGCGTGATACCACCATTTTTCTTAAGATTACTGTACTTGCGGTATTCGAACAGAACTTCGCCAAGTAAATCCGTACCTTCTAGAATTGTACCTTCGGTCAGGCCAAACAAATCTTTGCTGAGACCGAAATCAAAACCGGCACCGACATACCATCCATCTTGGTCATTGTTTTGTCCCAACCCAGTTGGCAAAACTGCATTTCGTCCACCGGTGGGAAGAATTTCACTATTGCGATCATGATCGTATCGGGTATAGCCGCCGCGGAAGAACACCATATTGTTGCCCATAGCGCCGCCAAAAGCGCCGGTACCTGCTTGTTCCTTCCATTCTTCCAGTTCCATCATTTGCTGATGATGGGCTTCGCTGTGCGCCTTCAGTTCTTGTAATTCCTGACGCAGCATCTGCAGTTCGCGTTCTAATTGTTCAATTCTGGAACCGCCTGCCGATGCTCCGCCTGCACCCACTTCATGCGCAACCGCTTGAGATGCCATCGTAGCGGACAGGACCAAAGAACTACCAGCCAAAGCCACTAAAGTCTTTTTGAGTGTTTTCATAGTCACCTTCCCCCCCTGTATGGAGTTGTTAATCATAATTTCCCTCCTTTCCTTAGAATTCCTCTTCAACGAATCCCTCCGTCGAATGTTGCTTTTACGCCAATTTTGCAAAAAAACAACAGAAAGACAGCATTAATGCTAGCAAACAACTTTCCTTGCGACAAATATTTTGCAATAATCTTCTTAAAAAGCGAGTAAGTTACACTAGTCTTAAGGATGGATTCTGAATATCAGGCTAGGGGTATCAGGCTGTCGCTAGCAAACAACGAAAGTCAAAAAAAAGGAAGTGCAACCGGTTTCAACTATGACTTATTTAGCAACAATTTTTCTGCTGTTGATAGGCAGTTGCACTTATTATCTGACTTATACTCTATATCGTTACGCACTCACTTCCCGCAAACTCTTAGATATTCCGAACCATCGCAGCTCTCACGCCCACCCCACTCCCAGCGGCGGTGGCTTGACCATTGTAACCGCCTTTTTTGTCACAACAATCATTCTTTATGCCAGCGGCCAGATCCCTTTTAATCTTTGGATGGCAGTGGGCGGTGGCATCTTGGTTGCCTTCATTAGCGGTTGGGACGATATCAAACCACTTCCCATTCGCCTGCGATTGTCCATTCATTTCCTGGCCGCCATTTGGTCGTTAATTTGGATAAACACATCGCCTGAAACCCTGCCTTTTGTTCATCCATCGGAAATACCCGACAGAATCGGGATTTTTCTCCTCTCGGTTCTCTGGATAACATGGATGACCAATCTTTATAATTTCATGGACGGCATCGACGGGCTGGCTGCAAGTCAAGCCGTAACAACCGCTTTGAGCGCTGGTTTTTTTATCTGGTTAGGTGTAGGGCAGCCGGGAACTGCCTTGCTAATGTTTACTCTGGCAGCGGCTTGCCTGGGTTTTCTTCCTTGGAACTGGCCGCCAGCAAGGATTTTTATGGGGGATATTGGCAGCTGTTTCCTGGGATTTGGCTTTGGTTTATTTTCTCTCATTCCCGTAGATCAAGGGGGACTTCCATTTTGGTGCTGGCCCATTCTTTTAGCGGTATTTATCTGTGACGCCTCTATGACCTTATTTCAACGCTACTTCAGCGGCCAGGATTGGCATCTCCCCCATCGCAGTCACGCTTATCAACACGCGGCGCAAATTATAGGCCACCGAACAACAACGCTTGCAATCATCGCTGTTAACGTTTTTTGGTTATGGCCGTGGGCGGCATATGTCTTACGCCATCCTGAATACGGCATGATCATTGCTGCCATTGTGTATTTGCCACTTATATTGCTTGCCCGCTTTTTCGGCGCGGGCCAAGTCAACGGAATCAGAACAATAAACCCAACATGAAAATCCTGAATATACTTCGTTCGCCTGCCTTTATTTTCTTGCACGACCTTGCCATGATCCCAACCGCGTGGCTGGGCGCCTATTGGATACACGCAAATCTGGATCGTATCCCCATCGATCAATTGTCAACCGCGTTATTGACGCTACCTTGGGTTATTGCGGCGCAAGGCTTGGCCTTTAGGTATTTTCGGTTGTATCTGAGCGTGTGGCGTTTTGTCTCGCTTCCGGATTTGATTCAGATAGGCAAAGCTATCCTGACTGGCACACTGGCAATTTCTCTGGGTTTGTATTTTTACGATCACTACACCCAGATTCCAAAATCAATACCACTGACATACAGTATGTTACTTTTGATCTTGATTGGCGGCCCAAGGTTCTTTTTCCGCGCTTGGAAAGACAGAACGCCAACCTCCCAAGGACAAAGAGCATTGGTAGTGGGCGCCGGCAAAGCCGCGGAAATGCTGATTCGCGATTTGCTTCAGGAAAAGCACCCTGAATATCGCCCTGTGGTATTGGTAGATGACGATAGACGGAAGAAAGGGCGTGAAATCCACGGTATTCGCATCGCCGGGAATTGCGGAAAAATTCCCCATCTAGTAAAAAAACATCATATTGACTCAGTCTTGATCGCCATTCCCTCAGCGGATGAGAAACAAATGCGCCGGATTGTTGAATTATGCGAACAAAGCAACGTCCCCTTTTTAACATTGCCCTCCCTCAAAGAACTGCTCCACGACCGGGTTTCTACCCACGAGCTGCGGGATGTGTATATTGAAGATCTTCTAGAGAGGGAAGCTGCCTCACTGGATTGGGGATCGATTCGCAAACGCCTGCAAAATAAAGTTGTCATGGTAACCGGCGGCGGCGGCTCCATTGGCTCTGAATTGTGTCAACAGTTGGCCCGACTTCCCATTAAAAAATTAGTGGTCTTTGAATGCTGTGAATACAATCTTTACAAGATCGACCGGGTACTCAAACAGAAATTTCCCGATCTTGAGCTCGTTCCATTTTTGGGCAATACGACAGATTCGGCGGCCGTGCAACACGCTGTCAATCTGGCCAAGCCCCAGATCATTTTCCACGCGGCGGCATACAAACATGTTCCCATGCTGGAAAGACAGTCCCGGGAAGCCATTCACAACAATATTATCGGCACCCATACCGTTGCCAAGGCGGCGCTGGCATTTCAGGTGGAAGAATTTGTTCTGATTTCCACTGATAAAGCGGTCAATCCCTGCAATGTCATGGGCGCCAGCAAGCGGGCGGCGGAAATGATCTGCCAAAGCCTGAATGGCGTGGGAAGAACCCGCTTCATTACTGTCCGTTTTGGTAATGTACTGGATTCAGCGGGCAGCGTCGTTCCCTTGTTCAGAGAACAAATCCAGGCGGGGGGGCCAGTGACCGTCACTGACCCTGAAGTCAGCCGTTACTTCATGACCATTCCTGAAGCTTGCCTGTTGATTCTCCAGGCAGCCGCCGTGGGACGGGGGGGCGAGATTTTCATGCTGGATATGGGAGAGCCGGTCAAAATCCGTTATCTTGCTGAACAGATGATTCGTTTGAGCGGCAAACGCCCCAATGTTGACATTAAGATTGACTATATCGGCCTACGCCCGGGCGAAAAGATTACCGAAGAGCTTTTCCACGAGCAAGAAAACCTGACATCAACGCCCCACAATAAACTATTGCTGGCCCATTCTCGGACTTGCGACCGCAAGATCATCGAAAAATTGGTGCAGAAAATTCAAGAGGCCTGCCAGCAATATAATGAAACTCAGGCGCTTTCCTTACTGCAAACCTTGGTCCCCGAGTATCACCAAGACACCGATGCTGTTGCCAGACAGCGACAATCGTCCATCAACCCTCAGTCCGATTCCAAAGTGCATCAACTCCACCTTGGCCTGAAATAAATTTCTGGGTCGTTGCAGAAGGAATGACTTAAGTTTTACGCGGACCAAACAAGGCAGTGCCGACTCTGACCATGGTCGCACCTTCCAAGATTGCCGCTTCCAGGTCGGCGGACATTCCCATGGACAGCATATCCCAGTTAAAGTCCAAGGAGGCTTTCAGTTCTCGCAGCTGGGAAAAATATTTTCTTTGACTTTCCAGATCAGACGCCGGTGGTGGAATCGTCATCAACCCCCGCAGCCGCAATTTTGGAAAACTCTGAATCGCCTCCGCCAATGCCGCCACTTGATTCATGGCAACCCCTGATTTACTCGCCTCACCACCCACATTCACCTGAATACACACATTCAAAGTAGGCAGACAGTCGGGCCGGTGTTGATTGAGCCGCTCTGCGATTTTGAGCCTGTCCACGCTATGCACCCAATCAAAATGGCTGGCGATGGCGCGAGTTTTGTTGGATTGAATCGGACCGATGAAATGCCAGATAATCTCACAATGACCTAGAGCGGCTTGTTTGGCCAATGCCTCCTGAAGATAGTTTTCCCCAAAATGGCGTAGCCCTGATTGATAGGCCTTCAGCAAAGCTTGAGGGGGATGGGATTTCCCAACCGCCAAAAGCCGCGCTCCATCCTTCCTATTGGCTTGTTCCAACGCGGAATTGATACGCTGGTGCAGACTTTGTAACCGGGTTTGAATATTCATTGAATCGCTTGAACTATACTTTATTAAATCTATCCTTTACGTGACAACGCTAGGAGCTTTCCATGGACATTGCAGAATTACTAGCCTTCTCGGTCAAAAACAATGCCTCGGACTTACACCTGTCCGCCGGCCTTCCTCCCATGATCCGCGTCGATGGCGACATCCGCCGGATCAACGTTCCAGAATTGGAGCATAAGGAAGTCCACGCGCTGGTGTACGATATTATGAACGACAAGCAACGGCGCGACTACGAAGAATTCCTGGAGACCGATTTCTCCTTTGAACTTCCAGGCATCGCCCGCTTTCGTGTCAATGCCTTCAACCAGGACCGTGGCGCCGCCGCCGTCTTCCGGACCATTCCTTCCAAAGTACTCACCCTGGAAGATTTGGGTTGCCCGCAGTTTTTCCGAGATATCACCCAGAAACCCAGGGGCATCATCTTGGTGACCGGCCCCACCGGCTCGGGGAAATCGACCACCCTGGCGGCGATGATAGATCACATCAACTCCAACGATTATGCCCACATTTTAACCGTTGAAGACCCCATCGAATTCGTTCACCAAAGTAAAAAATCCTTGATTAACCAAAGGGAAGTCCACCGCGACACCCTGGGATTCAACGAAGCGCTCAGATCGGCATTGCGCGAAGACCCGGACGTGATTCTGGTGGGGGAAATGCGGGATTTGGAAACCATCCGCCTTGCCCTGACCGCCGCTGAAACCGGTCACTTGGTTTTCGGTACCCTGCATACCAGTTCCGCCGCCAAAACCATTGACCGTATCATCGATGTCTTCCCGGCGGCGGAAAAAGCCATGATCCGCTCCATGCTGTCGGAATCGCTGCAGGCGGTCATCGCCCAAACCCTGTTGAAGAAAATCGGCGGGGGACGTACCGCGGCCTGGGAAATCATGGTGGGAACCCCAGCCATCCGCAATCTGATCCGGGAAGACAAAGTCGCGCAAATGTATTCCGCCATCCAAACCGGGCGCAAGGACGGCATGCAAACCCTTGACCAGCATTTGCAGGAATTGGTGGAAAAAGGCGTTGTTTCCCGGCAAACCGCCCGCGTCAAAGCCGTCAACAAGGAAGCATTTTAATTCTGGAGTTGCAACATGAATTTTGATTCCTTACTGACCTTAATGGTCCATAAGAAAGCGTCGGATATGTTCATTACGGCAGGGAGGCCCCCCTGCATCAAGGTCAACGGTAAGCTTGAACCGCTTAGCCAGAAAAATCTGTCGGATGAACAAGTCCGGGAGTTGGTCTGGGGCATCATGGATTCCCGTCAGCGGGATGATTTTGAAAACGCCCGGGAGTGTAATTTCGCCATCAGCGTGAAGGATCTGGCGCGCTTTCGGGTCAGCGCTTATTACCAGCGCAACAATCCCGCCATGGTAATACGCCGGATTCAGGACTATATCCCCGATGTGGACGAACTCAATCTGCCCCCTGTCCTCAAAGAACTGTCCATGACCAAGCGGGGACTGATTATTTTCGTGGGCGCCACCGGTACCGGTAAATCCACGTCCCTGGCGGCGATGCTCAAATACCGTAATCAAAACAGCTCCGGACATATCATCACCATTGAAGACCCCATTGAATACACCCACAAACACGAAGGCTGTATCGTCACCCAACGGGAAGTGGGCACGGATACCGAATCCTACGAAGTCGCCTTGAAGAACACCCTGCGGCAAGCGCCAGATGTGATTCTGATTGGCGAGGTAAGGACCCGGGAAACCATGCAACACGCTATCACCTTTGCCGAAACCGGCCATTTATGCCTCACCACCCTCCACGCCAACAATGCCAACCAGGCGCTGGACCGGATTTTGCATTTCTTTCCGGAAGACATGCACAGTCAATTGTTTATGGACTTGTCACTGAATCTGCGCGCCATTGTCGCCCAGCAATTGATCCGCCGGTCCGATGGCGAAGGCCGCTATCCCGCCATTGAAATTTTGATTAATACACCGCTGGCCTCGGATCTGATCCGTAAAGGGGAAATCCCCAAGCTCAAGGAATTGATGAAACGCTCGCGGGAACAAGGCATGCTGACCTTCGATCAATGCCTGTATGATCTGTACCGGGCGGGTAAAATCAGCTACGAAGATGCCTTGAATGCCGCCGATTCACGCAACGAAGTCCGGCTCATGATCAAACTTGGGGCTGAAGGCGGCGCCGAAAAATTTTCCACCATGCATAATAAAATGCACTTGGTGGAAGATGATTAATCCCAGCGATAAACTATCCGGCCTTTGACAATCGTCCATCGCACACGCCCTTTCAGGGATTGCCCCCAGAAGGGCGTGTTCCGGCCTTGACTCCACCAGGATTGCTCCTCCACTGTCCAAATTGCATGGGGGTCAAAAACACACAAATCCGCGCTTTTACCCGGCGCCAGTTTGCCCACCTCCAGACCCAAAATACCGGCAGGCCCCTGCGTGAGCCTGGCAAGCGCCTCCGGCAAACCAAGCACCCCTTGCTCAACCAGTTCCAGCATCAGCGACAGCAATGTTTCCAGAGAGGCTATCCCTGGTTCCGTGGCGGGAAAAACATTGAGCTTGGCATCGTCTTCATGGGGTTGATGGTCAGAGCAAACGGCGGACACAATTCCTTTCGCCACAGCCTCCCTTAATCCCTGCCTATCTTCGCGGCTTCTCAATGGCGGGATGACATGGACCATGGGGTCAAAACTTTCCACCTGGGTATCCACCAGGTGGAGCTGATGCGCGGCGACATCCGCTGTCACTTGTAAGCCGCTTTCCTGGGCAACGCGGAGCAACTCAGTGGCCTGCCTAGTGCTCAAGCAAGAAAAGTGAACCCTTGCGCCGGTCTCCTCTACCAACGCTAATATTTGCGCAACCGCCACGGTTTCAGCACACGCAGGAATGGCAGGCAAGCCCAGCCGGCTGGCGACGGGGCCCTCGTGTACGCACCCGCCTGCGGTGAGCCAAGGATCTTGCGGACGCACGATGACCAGCAAATCGAAGGTAGCGGCATATTCCAAAGCCCGGCGCCAGATCAAAGTATCCCGGACCGGTTTTGCCCCGTTGCTGACAGCCTTGCACCCTGCTTGTTTCAGGGAATACATCTCGGACAGGGCATCCCCTTCCAATCCTAAGGTCAACGCCCCGATAGGAAGCACCTGCCCAAACCCGGCCAAAGCGGATTGTTCCTTGATCAATTCCACCACCGCAGGCGTATCTATTACGGGCACCGTTTCCGGACAGCAGCACAGCATCGTCACCCCTGATTTCGCCGCGGCTTTAGTTTCACTGGCGATGGTGGCTTTGTGCTCTTGCCCTGGCTCGCGCAAATAAACGCTCAAGTCGATAAAACCCGGGCTGACAATACAACCTTGGGCATTAATGGTTTCATCCGCGACAAAGTTTTCCGGGGCAGGCCCAATGGAAACAATCTCGCCGTTGTCAATATAGATATCCCCTGAATAAAGGGATGACCTTTGGCCATCAAAAATTTCCCCATTCATGATGGCCAAGCGGCGACTCATGGCGTCTCTCCCTGTTGTACCGCCCCCATTGTCAGAGCCATTACCGCCATCCGAATGGCAATGCCGTGACTAACCTGTTCTAGAATCACGGAACGGGCGCCATCGGCCACGTGAGAATCCATTTCCACGCCGCGGTTGATAGGGCCTGGATGCATGACAATGGCATCAGGCCTGGCGTGGGCCAAACGGGCCTCGGTCAATCCAAAACACTGAAAATATTCGTGCTCACTGGGCAGCAAGGCGCCTTGCATGCGTTCTTTTTGCAGCCGCAACATAATAATCACATCGGTGTCTTCAAGCCCCTCTTCCAGCTTGTGGAAAGCTGTCACGCCCCATTGGGAAATGGATGCTGGCAATAGTGTTTTAGGGGCAATGACCCGTATTTCAGGCACACCTAATATTTTAAGTGCTTGAATTTGAGAGCGGGCTACCCGGGAGTGAAGGATATCACCGACAATCGCCACCCTTAGCCGCTCAAAATCGGGCTTGTGGCGGCGAATGGTATACATATCCAGCATGGCCTGGGTGGGATGGGCGTGGCGCCCGTCTCCCGCATTGATTACGCTGATATGGGGGGCCACATGCCGGGCAATAAAATGGGCCGCGCCACTGTCCGCATGTCGGACCACAAACATATCCACAAACATGGCTTCCAGATTGCGGATGGTATCCAGCAGGGTTTCCCCTTTGGCAGTCGCCGACACCGATAAATTGATGTTGAGGACATCAGCGGATAAGCGCTTAGCCGCCAACTCGAAGGTCGTTCTGGTGCGAGTGCTGGTTTCGAAGAATAGATTGACAACTGTTTTCCCCCGCAGCAGGGGAACTTTCTTGACGCTTTGCGCGGTGACACTGCTGAAGGAATCTGCCGTCTTCATAATGCGCACCAGCCAATGCCGGCTTAATCCTTCTATGGAAAGAAAGTGGCGCAGCCGGCTTTGTTGATCCACCTGCAAAGCCGTCATGAGGGAAGGGTATGCAGTTCCAATCTTAAAGGATCGGGACCAGTGAGCTTGATGCTCTGATTGGCGGCAAGCTCGATATGGGCGCCAACACAATCGGCCTGAATGGGAAGTTCCCGGCCATTGCGGTCAATCAAAACACCCAAAATCACTTGCCGGGGGCGTCCATAATCGAACAATTCGTTGAGAGCGGCGCGAATCGTACGGCCGGTGTAGAGGACGTCATCAATGAGGATAATATCTCTGTCTTCGGTACTGGGCAATTCACTCGGCCGAACTTCAGGATGCACGCCGATCCTGGAAAAATCATCCCGGTAAAAAGCAATATTCAGCCGCCCCAATGGCTCTTTAATCTTCAATTTCTTATGCAGGTTTTCAGCTAGCCACACACCACCTGTATGAATACCGATCATTAAGGGATTGTCAAGGCGACGGGAATGGATCTGTTGCTTCAGGCATGCTTCCAGCGCAGCCAGAAGGCTTTTTACATCCAGCTCGGCGACCAGCGATGGCTTCATGCCGCGTTCTCGTGATAATTCAACCAGGTCTGCAAAATCAATTTGGCTGCCACCTGATCATTATACTGTTGTACTTTGTTGGCGCGCAGATTAGCCTCATCAAATAACCAGCGCTTGGATTCAATAGTCGTGAGATGTTCGTCCACGGCATAAACCGGCAGATGATACCGGCCTTCCAACTGCCGGCAAAACTTGCGCATCAAAGGGGTGACGGGATTATCTTCGCCATCCGGTTGACAGGCAATGCCTACGATTAAAGCATTAGGACGCCAAGTCTCTATCAACCGGTCAATGGCTTCCCAGCGCACTTGTTTTTTTTCAGAACGGATGGTCTCAAGAGGAGAAGCAGTCCGGGTGATGCGTTGGCCAACCGCGACTCCGATTTTATGGGTGCCGTAATCAAACCCCAAATAAGTTCCATTATCCATGGCCAGCCTGTGTAGAAAGCAAGTCTAAATCAATACCAATCCGAGCCGCCGCGGCTTTCCAGCGTTCCACGGGAGGCAAGTCAAAAAGTATTTCCGAATCCGCGGGTACGGTGAGCCAAGCGTTATCCATCATCTCCTGTTCCAGTTGCCCGGCGCCCCAGCCCGCATAACCCAAGGCCACCAGGATTTTTTCTGGCCCTCTACCACAAGCTATGGCCATCAGAATATCCCGAGAAGCCGTCAAACCGATATCTTTGCCAACGGTTAAGGTACCTTCCCACGCCCCAATGGGTGAATGGAGAATGAAGCCTCTTTCTGGTTGCACCGGCCCCCCAAAGAAAACCGGGATTTGTGCCACCGACTCCTCTTCCAAAGTAATTTCCATGGAATCAAAAATTTCCTTAAGCTGCATATTCAAGGGGCGGTTGATTACAATTCCCAATGCGCCTTCTGCAGAATGCTGGCAAAGATAGGTCACGGTATGGGAAAAATTTGGGTCTTCGAGGGCAGGCATGGCAATCAGGCACTGTTCTGTCAAATAATTACTATTTTCCTGCATTTTTTTCCTTTCAGTGATTTTTTACTGCTCATCGTCCCATCGCCAAACCAGCCTCGAATTTCCATGTTCTGGTAATCACAATAATGTCCGCTTGGGAAGCCAGTTCCTTGGGTAAAGGGGCGAACGGAGCCGCCAAACGTACAATTCTAACCGCCGCATCATCAAGAATTTTATGGCCAGAGGATTTGTGAACCTTTATTTTTTTTACAGAACCGTCTTTCGCCACCCAAACACTGATGAGCAATCTACCAGAGAGATTTTGGCGGCGGGCTTGGTC
>Ga0256832_1000874_pt1 | contig 20100 bp, 17 predicted proteins | sample 134614metaG_FD_190534 | JGI IMG/M metagenome (GOLD analysis project Ga0256832, IMG submission 190534) | Hydrothermal vent microbial communities from Lau Basin, Pacific Ocean - 134-614 | ecosystem: Environmental > Aquatic > Marine > Hydrothermal vents | place: Pacific Ocean: Lau Basin | collected...
TCATCTACTCTCGGGCAACTGGCCGGGCTCGCGTTCCATAGCTACGGTGAATGCCCAGGGCGTGCCGCTGACTGCCATTTACGAAGCCGGCGGGAAAGACATCTTCCAGGCTGCTCAGGCTGTCAAAAGCAAAGACTGGGCTGTGGCCATCCCCCTGCTCGAAGAAGAAGTCAAAACGCATCCCGACAACGAATGGGCCTGGCAAAGCCTGGCCATGGCTTATTTGAACAGCTCGCAGCCGCAAAAAGCCAAAGAGGCTGCCGAAGAGCTGTTGAAGGTGGCGCCCGACAACCTCTCCGGACTCTACTTCCTGAGCCTGGCCGAGCTGAATACCAACGACATGTCCGCAGCAGAAAAACACTTACTTCGCGCCATCGAAGTGGACCCCGAGTACGCCATAGCCTACTTCTACCTCGCCATCATCCACAACCAAACCGGCGACACAAACCGGGCTTTGGACGAAGTGCTCAAGAGCATTAAATACAACCCAAAATTCCCCAATGCTTACGAACTGGCTGCCCAAATCTACGAGAAGATGGGCGATTCCCAGACGGCAGCCAGGTACCGCAAGGCGGCCCGGGGAGGCCAATAGCAGGGATAGATTGGAAAAAAGAAAGAAAGACAAGGCTTTTATGAAAGATAAACTGAAAGACCTCCAAAAACGCCGCGAAGTCGCCCTGCAGGGCGGGGGAGAGGCGCGCATCAAAAAGCAACACGAAAAGGGTAAACTCACGGCTCGCGAGCGCATCCATTTCCTGCTCGATGAAGGCTCCTTCGAAGAAATCGGCATGTTTGTAAAGCACCGCTCTCACGACTTCGGCATGGAGAAGCAGCGCATCCCCGGCGATGGCGTCATCACGGGCTACGGAACGATAGACGGGCGTCTGGTCTATGTGTATTCCCAGGACTTTACGGTTTTTGGGGGGTCCCTTTCGGAAACGCATGCCGAGAAGATCTGCAAAATCATGGACCTGGCCGTGCAAAACGGCGCCCCCGTCATTGGCCTGAACGACTCGGGCGGCGCCCGCATCCAGGAGGGCGTCAATTCCCTCGGCGGTTATGCGGAGATATTCTATCGCAATGTGCAGACCTCCGGCGTGGTGCCGCAACTGTCGGTCATCATGGGGCCCTGTGCAGGCGGAGCTGTCTATTCACCTGCCATGACGGACTTCATCATGATGGTGGAGCACACCTCTTATATGTTTGTTACGGGGCCCAATGTGGTTAAGACCGTTACCAACGAAGAAGTTACCTCCGAAGAATTGGGAGGCGCTTTCACCCACGCTTCCAAATCGGGCGTCAGCCAGCTGACGGCCTCCAACGATCTGGAGGCCCTGCAAAAAATGCGCAAACTGCTGAGCTATCTGCCCCAAAACTGGCGGGAAGAGCCCCCGGCTCTGCCCTATGAGCCGGATGAAGAATGGCGGGATGCCCTGAGCGACATCATTCCGCCCGGCGCTCATCAGCCTTATGATATGAAAGACATCATCCGCGAATTGGTGGATGCAGACAGCTTTTTTGAAATACACGAAAATTTTGCCGAGAACATCGTGGTGGGTTTTGCCCGCCTCGCCGGCAGAAGCATTGGCGTCGTGGGCAATCAGCCCATGATTCTGGCCGGTGTGCTGGATGTCAACGCCTCCCGCAAAGCCGCCCGCTTCGTGCGCTTTTGCGATGCCTTCAACATCCCTCTGCTGGTGCTGGAGGATGTGCCGGGCTTCCTGCCGGGTACGGACCAGGAGTGGAACGGCATCATCTCCAATGGCGCCAAACTGCTCTATGCCTTCAGCGAAGCCACCGTGCCGCGCGTTACGCTCATCACCCGCAAGGCCTATGGCGGAGCCTACGACGTGATGAACTCCAAACACATTCGCGCCGATATGAACTTCGCCTGGCCTACGGCCGAGATTGCCGTCATGGGAGCCCGCGGAGCCAGTGAAATCATTTTCCGAAAGGAAATCAAAGAAGCACCCGATCCCCAGGCCAAGCTGGCCGAAAAAGAAGCCGAGTATGCCGAAAAATTCGCCCATCCCTATCGTGCGGCAGAACGGGGCTTCATAGATGAAGTCATCGAACCCCGCGAAACCCGCCGCAAACTCATCAAAGCCTTTGATATGCTCCGGCATAAAAAGGTGCAGGCGCCGCTCAAAAAACACGGGAATATCCCCCTGTGAAAAGCGCCGCCACTGCGCTCATGGCAAACGGTTTCGGGCACGGGATGCATTTGGCGAAAGCCCGACAAAAACGACTCGCATGGAAGTATGAAAATATGTTCATTTATTTAGATTTTGTCTAAATAAAGCTGTGGATAAAAAATTTGTTACCAAATTCTTAAGAACTTATATCTTTGCAGCGGTTTGGTAAAAGGATTCTGTACGAAACTGACTTTAAATAACTCTCAAGACATGAGTTCACATTGGCTTTCCAGGAGTCTTGTCCTGCTATTCATGGTTTTTGCATCAGCCGGGCTTTGGGCCCAGGGTGGAGACCCCGCAGCGGGCAAGCTTGTTTTCAAAAATTACTGCGGCGCCTGCCACAACAAGGATATGAAGACGGACATGACGGGTCCGGCCCTTGGCGGTGTGGAAGAAAGATGGGCTGACTACCCCCGCGAAGACCTCTATGCATGGATTCGGAATTCCCAGGGCCTGATTGCCTCCGGCCATCCCATGGCTGTGGAGTTGTGGGAGAAGTGGAAGCCCGTTCAGATGAGTGCCTTTCCCAATTTGACGGATGAGGACATTGAGAATGTGCTGGCTTTTATAGAGCAGGAATACACCAAGCAGCCCGTTGTAGCCCAGGGGCCTGCCGGCACTGCCGGTGGAGAGGCCAAGGCCGATTACAGTTGGCTGTATTGGGTCATTTTTGTCGTTTTGGCCGTGGTGGCCGTCGTATTGAGCCGCCTGATTGCGCGCATGAAATATCTGGCAGAGCTGAAAGCCGGCAATGCCGATGCGCAGATGCCGGCCTTTGGGCAGATGTTTCGCAGTAAGGCCTTTTTGACCTTCTTTAGCTTTTTCGTCCTTGCCTGGTTGAGCTTTACCGTCATCAATCGCGCCATCAATCTGGGGCGTCAGCAGGGCTATCAGCCCGAGCAGCCCATTAAGTTTTCGCATGCCACCCATGCGGGCCTGCACAAGATTGATTGCAAGTTTTGCCACGACGGCGCCCGCCGCAGCAAGCACTCGGTCATCCCTTCTGCCAATACCTGTATGAATTGCCACCGTGCCATCAAGGTGGGCTCGACTTATGGCACGGCAGAATTGACCAAAATCTTTGCCTCCATTGGCTACGACCCCTCTACGGATTCTTACATAGAAAACTACGACCAACTCTCTCAGGAAGAGATTGAAAAAATCTACACCAAGTGGATGCGCGACCAATACATGGTCGCCAACGGCAGCTTTGACGCCATAGGCGAAACCACGGTCAAACAACAGTGGGCAGACATCGTCTCCTCACTCACCAATGAGACCAAAGACAAAATTCAAGGCCCCATCGAATGGGTGCGCGTTCACAACCTGCCCGATCACGTTTACTACAACCACTCCCAACACGTTACCGTGGGCGGACTGGAGTGCCAAACCTGCCACGGGCCCATCGAAGAAATGGAGGTCGTGCGTCAATACGCCCCGCTCTCCATGGGTTGGTGCGTCAATTGCCACCGTCAGACGGAGGTGGCTGCCTTTAAAGACAATCCCTACTACCAGTCTTATCACCGCCTGCACGAAGAGCTGGCCTCCGGCAAGCGCTCCAAAGTAACGGTCGAAGACATCGGCGGTACGGAATGTCAGAAATGCCACTATTGATTCCCTCTGAACCTGTTTCTCGCAAACAAAGCACATCCATAACAAGATGAAAAAGAACAAGCAGAATTTTTGGGTAGGTGTCGCTCAACTGAAAGACACCCAAAAGTTTGAAGAAATATCGTCTAACGAATTTCCCGAAGAGCTTCCCTTAGAGAAAACGCTGACCGAAGAAGTGCTACAAGCGCCTGCTTCGCGCCGCGACTTTCTCAAGTACCTCGGCTTTGGCCTGGGGGCGGCTACCATAGCGGCCAGTTGCGACATTCCGGTTAAGAGGGCCATTCCCTATGTGGTAAAACCGGATGAAATCGTGCCGGGCATCGCCAACTACTACGCCTCGACCTTTGTGCGCGGCGGCGATTACTGCTCCGTCTTGGTGAAAACCCGTGAAGGGCGCCCCATCAAAATCGAGGGCAACAGCCTTTGCCCTGTTACGCGGGGCGGTACCAGCGCACGGGCCCAGGCTTCGGTACTGGACCTCTACAACGTCAATCGCTTTCAGGGCCCGGGCATGATGAAGGATGGCAAGTTTAAAGCCATGAGCTGGGAAGAGTTGGACAAAAAGGTCTCCACAGCTTTGAGCTCTGCTGCCGTGGTGCGCATACTCACGCACACCAACCTCAGCCCGACCTTCAAGGCCGTGCTCAAGGAGTTTACAGAGCGCTATCCGGGCGCCAAGGTCTTGACCTACGATCCGGTCTCCTGCTCGGCTCTCCTGCAGGCTTCTGAAGCCACACATGGGGCTGCCATCGTACCGGAATTCCACTTCGACAAAGCCGACACCATCGTCAGCTTTGGCGCCGACTTCCTCGGCACCTGGATATCTCCGGTGGAATACGCCCGCCAATACGCTTCGCGTCGTCGCATTGAAGATGTGAAGCACCCCAACATGTCTTATCACGTACAGGTAGAATCCCACATGTCGCTGACGGGCTCCAATGCCGACAAGCGCATTTTGATTCGTCCTTCCGAGCAGGGTGCGGCCATCGCTGCCTTGTACAATGCGCTTGCAGCGAAGAACGGCGCGCCTGCAGTCCCGGCTCCGAAAATTAACGATAAAGCCGCCGCTGCCATCAAGGAACTGAGCAATCGCCTGCAATCGGCCAAAGGCAAAGCGCTGGTCGTTTCCGGCTCCAACAACCTCGGCGACCAATTGCTGATCAACGCCATCAACCAACTCCTCGACAGCTATGGCAACACCATCGGCTTCGAACGGGTTTCCAAACAACGCCAGGGCATGGACCGCGAAGCTCAGGAACTGCTGGGCGAGATGAACAAAGGCGCCGTGGACGTACTCATCGTCCTGGGCGATGCCAATCCCGCCTGGGAGTTGCCCAATGCCGAAGAGTTCCGCGCTGCCATGGCCAAAGTGAAGACGAAAATCAGCATGGTGGGCGTGCCCAACGAAACGGCTTCGCTCTGCGATTACATCGCTCCCGACCACCATTATCTCGAGAGCTGGGGCGATGCCGAACCCAAAGCGGGCGTCTATAGCTTGCAGCAGCCCACGATTGCGCCCCTCTTCAACACCCGCCAGGCAGGGGAGTCCCTGCTGCGCTGGGCCGAGAGCGCCAACTTCGACCCGGGTACGGCCGAAGAGCCGCCCTACTATCGCTATCTGAAAAAATTCTGGAAGGAAAACCTCTTTCCGCAGCAAAGCGCCTATTCCGATTTCCAAAAATTCTGGGACCACAGCCTGCACGATGGCATTTTTAGCCTTCCGGCAAATGCAGACTATGCCGTGAATCCCGTAGATGTACAGGCTGCTGCCGGTATGCAGGAAAAACCCTCCTCGGCAGAGTTGGAAATGGCTTTCTACGAAACCGTCAACATAGGAGGCGGCCAATACGCCACCAACCCCTGGCTGATGGAAATGCCGGACCCCGTGGCCCGCACAACCTGGAACAACTACATGGCCATCCCCGTCTATTGGGATGGAGGCAATGAGTGGAAAGCTTTTAAAGGGCTGAATGAAAACGAAATTTACGGCATGGCCGACAAGGTGGAGGTCGAAATCGGAGGCCGCAAGCAAACGGTGGACTGCATCCGCCAGTTTGGTTTGGCCGAAAATACCCTCGCCATGGCGCTCGGCTACGGCCGCGAGCAAATAGGCGTCTGTGGTTATCAGGAAGGCGTCAACGTCAATCCCTGGCTGGGCTTAGATAAAAACGGCAATGTTCGCTATTACGCTACGGATGTGGCCGTGTCGGACAAAGTGGGTGAAGACGATGCCTTTGCCTGTGTGCAGTATCACCACACCATGGGCGTCAAGGGCAAAGACCCCAAGACGGGTGAGGAGCTGAATGTGGATGAAAAAACCGTGATGACCCTGCGCGAGGGCTATCAGGGCGGCCTGACGGAGCGCTCGGTGCTCTACTACGGCTCCACCAAAAACCTGGCTGAACTGGTCGAGCACATCAAAGAAAAGCGCAGCGAGGCTCAGGAGTGGGTGGAAAACTCCCTCTATCCCTACGACGAATACAACGAAAAATACTACAGCCAGGGCCACCACTGGGGCATGCACATAGACATGAATGCCTGCATCGGCTGTGGCGCCTGCCAGGTGGCCTGTATAGCCGAAAACAACGTGCCGGTCGTGGGCCGCAAGGAAGTGAGCCGCCACCACGAAATGACCTGGTTGCGCATAGACCGCTACTTCTTTGGCGATTACGAAAACCCGCACGTGGCCTATCAGCCGATGATGTGCCAGCACTGCGACAATGCTCCCTGTGAGAATGTTTGCCCCGTAGCCGCTACCAACCACAGCTCCGAAGGTCTGAACCAAATGACCTACAACCGCTGCATCGGTACCCGCTATTGCGCCAACAACTGCCCTTACAAGGTGCGTCGCTTCAACTGGCTGGATTTCTCTACGGCCGACATCTTCCCCGCCAATGAGTACTACGTATCCAACGAAGAAGTGCCCTTTGGCGCCGACAACCTCACGCGCATGGTGCTGAACCCCGACGTTACGGTGCGTTCGCGCGGTGTGATCGAGAAGTGCAGCTTCTGCGTACAGCGTCTGCAGGAAGGCAAGTTGACCGCCAAGAAGGAGGGCCGCAAGCTGGTAGATGCCGATGTCCGCTCTGCCTGCCAAACGGCTTGCCCGACCGGCGCCATCACTTTTGGAGACCTCAATTCCAAAGGCGATTTGGCTAAGCGTTTGGATTCGCCTTTGAATTATTACGTGCTGGAGGAAGTGGGCATCCGGCCTTCTGTAGCTTACAGCGCCAGGGTAGTCAATACCGATGAGTCGCTCAAGCCCGAAAGGGGAGAAGAGGCGCATGGCGAAAATCACGAAGGATGATTTTTAAGGCGAAGCATCCGCCTGTCAGATAAGATGAGAATATTTTGCCTTTCGGCAAATGCATGAAAGAACAACACTAACAACGAAAAACAATGAGTGCAGTAGTCTCTCCCATCAGGGAACCGTTGGTACGGGGACATAAGACGTACCATCAAATTACGGAAGACATTTGCGCGCCAACGGAGCGGGCGCCGGGCTTTGCCTGGGTGGTGGCTTTCACCGTAGCCGTTTCGTTTTTGGCTCTCTATGTCTTTGCCGTGGCCTGGACGATTTGGTTTGGTATCGGTACCTGGGATCTCAACCGCACCATCGGCTGGGGTTGGGACATCACCAACTTCGTTTGGTGGATCGGTATCGGTCACGCCGGTACGCTGATCTCGGCCATCCTGCTGCTCTTCCGTCAAAAGTGGCGGACGGGCGTAAACCGCGCGGCAGAGGCCATGACGATCTTTGCCGTGATGTGTGCCGGCCAGTTTCCCCTCATCCACATGGGGCGTCTTTGGCTGGGCTTCTTCGTCTTCCCTTATCCCAACACCCGCGGTCCTTTGTGGGTGAACTTCAACTCTCCTTTGTTGTGGGACGTGTTTGCCATCTCGACCTATTTTACGGTTTCCGTTTTGTTTTGGTACACCGGTTTGGTTCCTGACCTCGCTACTTTGCGCGATCGCTCCAAGGGCCTGCGCCGCAAGTTGTACGACATGTTTTCCTTTAGCTGGACGGGAGCTGCCAAGCACTGGCAGCGCTGGGAGTATCTGTCTCTGGTATTGGCCGGTTTGGCTACGCCTCTGGTACTTTCCGTACACACCATCGTGAGCTTTGACTTTGCCACTTCTGTGGTACCGGGCTGGCATACGACGATTTTCCCGCCCTACTTTGTGGCCGGAGCCGTGTTCTCGGGTTTTGCCATGGTGCAGTCTTTGATGATCATTGCCCGCAAGGTGCTCAATTTGAAAGAGTACATCACCCTTGAGCACATCGAGAGCATGAACAAAGTGATTCTGGTAACGGGCACGGTGGTAGGTGTGGCCTACCTGACGGAGCTGTACATCGCCTGGTACTCCGGTTACATTTATGAGCAATTTGCCTTTTACAACAGGGTGTTTGGCCCGTACTACTGGTCTTATATAGGCATGATGAGTTGCAATGTGCTTGTACCTCAGATATTTTGGGTGAAAAAATGGAGGCGCAATGTCTTTTTGACCTTCCTGCTTTCCATTTTCATCAACATCGGTATGTGGTTTGAGCGCTTTGTCATCATTGCCACGACCCTGGCCCGTGACTTTTTGCCTTCGAGCTGGAGCTACTACAGCCCGACTTGGGTTGAGATTGCCTTGTTTACGGGTTCGTTGGGTTTGTTTTTTACGCTCTTCCTGCTCTTTACGCGTTTGGCGCCGGTGGTGGCCATTGCGGAGATCAAGCACATTTTGAAATCGGCGGGCGATCAATACACGGGCCCCGATGCTCAGCACGGGCATGATGCGCATTAATGGCATTTGCCTTGAGCGCAAAAAGAAACTTTGATTAAAGAGAAAAGCAGTACGACATGAATAGCGAAACAAAGCAGCAGATTTTATTCGGGCTTTATGACGATGATGAGCAGCTTTTGGATGCGGTGCGCAAGGCCAAAGCCGATCATCTGGACATCATGGATGTCTATTCGCCCTTTCCCGTACACGGGTTGGACGAGCTTTTGGGCCTGGCTGAATCGCGTCTGCACATAGCCGGCTTCATCTATGGCGCCTTGGGTACATTGACGGCTTTTGGTTTTATGACCTGGGTTTTCACTCGCGACTGGCCCATCATCTTTGGCGGTAAGCCTTATTGGTCGGTGCCCGCCTTCATCCCCATCACTTTTGAGCTGACGGTATTGTTTGCTGCGGTGGGTATGACCTTTACCTTTTATGCCGTATCGAGGTTGTGGCCGGGAGCGGATAACCCCATTTTGCATCCGCGTATTACAGACGACAAGTTCTGTATAGCCTTTGACACTACAGCTTGTGAGGAAGGCGATGTCAATAAGTTGAAAAACTTTTTTGAAGCGACCGGAGCGTCTTTGGTAGATGTGAAGGAAGTCTAAGAAGAAGCATCATGCAACGGAAAAAAGAGTAGCGATGAACAACATCAAACACTATATTATCGGGGCTTTCGCATGGGCTGTTTTAGGCCTGTCGGCTTGCCAGCAGCCCGGTCCGAATCAAACCGGCAGCGAGTACATGCCGGATATGGCGCACTCCATTGCTTATGAGGCCAATTATTACACCAAATATCACCTCAACAACTGGGATGATGAGAGCGTGAAGTCTTATGTGGAATTGGCCATGCATCACGATCCCGTGCCGCGCACCATTCCGCGCGGTTATGCGGGTATAGCCTTATCGGCAAATGATTCTATGCTCGAGGAAGAGGAGGCTTTGCTCGAAGGCGCCGAAGGCGGCATCAAAGTGCCGGTCAATGGCCATGTGCCCTTTTACTATGGCGACTCGGAGGAAGAGCGCCAACGCGCCATGGAAGAAATCCGGGAAAATCCCTACTACATCACAGAGGAAGGCCTGGCAAAAGGCAAGGAGTTGTACAACATTTACTGCGCGATTTGCCATGGCGAAAAAGGCGATGGCGATGGCTATCTGGTGCGCGATGCCAACCCCGCCACAGGTGATCCGGGCGGCAAGTATCCCGCAGCTCCGGTGAATTTCACCTTAGATGATTTTGTGAACTCCTCCAATGGCCGCTACTACTACGCCATCATGTACGGTAAGAATGTGATGGGCGGGTATGCAGACAAGCTTTCCTATGAGGAGCGTTGGCAGGTGATCCACTACATTCGCTCTTTGCAGGCTAAGGCCAAGGGAGCGACCTACTCTGCTGATGAAAACACTTTGAATCCCGAGTACGGCACGCCCGTGGCTCAAGCTGCCGCAGGAGGCGCTGCTCAGGAAGACGAAATGAATATGGAAGAAGGCGGGCACCATTGAGTGCGGTCTTTTGATTCCGACCACATAGAGCGCTGACAAAACATTGCGTAAGAGATGAACCAATTAACATTTACATCTAAGCAAAAGCGAACGTTCTTCATTATGATGGCCATAGGCGTGGTTTCCATGATCCTCACCTATGTGCTGGACGGTCAATACAACCACCTTCGCTTTTGGACGAACTACCTTCACAATGCCGTATTCTTTACGGGCTTGGGCGTTATGGGGCTCTTTATTTTGGGCGCTTTTGTTACTGCCTGGGCCGGTTGGTATGTGGTGATGAAGCGGATATGGGAAGCCTTTTCGCTTTTCATTCTGCCGGGCATGCTGCTCTTTATCCCTTTGGTGGCAGGCCTGTGGTTTGGCTGGCATCAGCTTTACATCTGGGGCGATTCCGAGGTCGTTGCTCACGATGAAGTGCTCCAGGGCAAGTCGGCCTTACTGAATAAAGGGGCTTATACCATAGCGACTTTCGTTATCCTTGGTATCTGGTATTTGTTCGCCAAAAAGATGCGTGCTTTGTCACTGGAAGAAGAGCGCCAGGGGCCGGGTGAGAATTTTGCCTTTCACCGCAAGTTGCGGGTGTGGGCAGCGGGCAGCCTTCCGCTGATCGGCTTTCTGAGTGTTCCTTTGATTACCCTTTGGGACATGTCGCTGGAGCCACATTGGTACAGCACCCTTTACTTTTGGTACACCGGCGCCAGTTGGTTTGTCGCGGCCATTGCGCTGACGATTTTGTTGTTGTTTTACCTGCGTGGCAAGGGATATTTTCCCCATGTTACGGATGAGCACGTTCACGATTTGGGTAAATATCTCTTTGCTTTTTCCATTTTCTGGACTTATCTGTGGTTTGACCAGTTTATGTTGATTTGGTATGGCAACGTGGGTGAAGAGACCGTTTACTTCAAGCTTCGCCGAGATATGTATCCGGTATTGTTTTACGGAAACCTCCTCATCAATTTTGCTCTGCCGTTTTTGATTTTGATGCGCAACAGCACGAAGAAGAAAGTCGGTACGATGGTCTTATCGGCTGTATTGGTCTTTTTTGGCCACTGGCTGGATTTCTTCCTGATGATTAAGCCGGGCCCTCTCATGGAAGCACAGCACCTTGCCGGCGAGCATGCTGCCGGAGGTTTTGTGGCAGGCTTTACTTTACCGGGCCTTTTGGAGTTGGGTACTTTCGTGGGCTTTTTGGGTTTCTTTGCCTATTTTGTATTTAGCAAATTGGCCGAAGCGCCTCTGGAGCCGGCTCAGGATCCGTACCTCGAAGAGAGTTTGCACCATCACGCGTAAAAGAAAAAAATACTTAAGTCCATGCAACTTTTGATCGTTCTAATAAGTATTGTTCTGCTGGTTTTGATCGTCATTCAGACCGGAAAACTCCGGGAGATGACCACAGCTTTGAGCAGCAGCAGTGCAGAAGAAGCACAGCAGGAGGTAAACAAACGTCAGGGCAATCTGATGCTCGTATTCCTGGTTGGCTTCTTAGGGCTGTTTATCTGGTCAGCCCTGTATTACAAAAATTACTACCTGGGTTATGGCCCTCATGAGGCCGCTTCTGAGCACGGGAAAGAGATAGACTGGCTGTTTAATGTTACCCTGATCATTACGAGCATCGTCTTTTTCATCACCCAGGTTTTGCTCTTTTATTTTGCATGGAAGTATCGCGGCCGCAAGGGGCATCAGGCTCAACATATTTCTCACGACAACAAGCTGGAGATCGTCTGGACGCTGGTGCCTGCCATTACCATGACTCTGCTCGTTATCGGCGGTATGGATGTCTGGAACAAGGTGATGCCTGATGTGGAAGACCCCACTGAGCTGGTGCAGTTGGAAGTTACGGGCTATCAATTTGCCTGGGACATCCGCTACCCGGGGGCCGACAACGAGCTTGGCGACAAGAACTTCCGCCTCATCAGCGCTACGAACCCGCTGGGGCAGGATTGGACCGATAAGCGCAACTTAGATGATTTTCACGCCAGTGAGATTGTCTTGCCTGTCGGCAAACAAGTGCGCGTGCGCATTACGGCTAAAGACGTGCTGCACAGCTTTTATCTCCCGCAGTTTCGCGTGAAAATGGATGCCGTTCCGGGCATGCCGACTTATTTCGTCTTTACGCCTACTAAGACGACAGAGGAGTATCGCAAGGAATTGAGCAAATATCCGGAATATCAGGTGCCCTCCGATCCCGATGACCCCAAGAGCGAGCCGCTTTGGAAAACCTTTAACTATGAATTGGCTTGTGCCGAGTTGTGTGGAAAAGGGCACTATTCCATGCGTCGTGTAGTCAAAGTCGTGAGTGAGGAAGAGTTTAAAAAGTGGGCCAAAGAGCAGCCTTCTTTCTACATGACCAACATCCGGGGTACAGATGAAGACCCTTACAAAGGGCAATATCTGGAAGTCGAGCTGAAGCAGCATGCCAAAGAATACAAGGCCCAGCTCGAAAAGGCCATTGAAGCAGAGAATCCCGATGACAAAATCGTGCGCTTGAAGTACGTTACCTTTGAGACGGGCTCCGCTAAGCTGTCGCCTTTGTCGAAGTATGAGTTGGATGAAGTGGTGGCTACTTTGAAAGAGTATCCCCACATGAAGATTGAAATCGCCGGCCATACCGATAATACCGGAGATGCGGATGCCAACATGGCGCTTTCTCAGCGCAGGGCAGAGGCTGTCCAAAATTATTTGATTGAACACGGCATAGATCCGGCTCGCCTGACAGCTAAGGGGTATGGCTCGTCCCGGCCGCAAGCCTCCAATGATACAGAGGAAGGCCGCCAGGAAAACCGTCGTACGGAATTTAAAATTTTGGATTTGTGATGATGGTTGCAACTTTCGAAAGATTCTTTTCGTAACTTTGTTTGCGACCATTTATTCAGATAAAAACATCATCCATCATGGCAACTACCACACAGGAAGTTTCAAAACACCAAATCGATCAGTTGATCGAAGAGTATGGTTACGATGATCACTTTCATGAGCATCATCATGAAGGAGATAAATACCAATCGGGCTTTATTCAAAAGTACATCTTCAGCCAGGACCACAAGATGATCGCCCGTCAGTTCCTGATTACGGGCATGATCTGGGGTATCCTCGGAGGCTTGATGTCTTTGATCTTCCGTCTTCAATTGGGATTTCCGGAAGAAAATATGGCTTGGTTGAAGCCTCTGCTGGGCAAGTGGATCATCATCAACGATGGCGTGGGTACGCTGGACCCCGAGTTCTACTATGCCCTGGTAACCATCCACGGTACAGTCATCGTCTTTTTCGTATTGACGGCGGGCTTGAGCGGTACGTTTAGCAACCTGCTCATTCCGCTTCAGATTGGTGCGCGCGACATGGCCTCGCCTTTCCTGAACATGTTGTCTTACTGGTTTTTCTTCCTGGCCAGTGTGGTGATGTTCGTTTCTCTTTTTCTGAGTACGGGGCCTTTTGCCGGAGGTTGGGTGGCCTATCCTCCGCTATCGGCCTTGCCGGAGGCTTCTTCGGGCTCGGGAGCGGGAATGACCCTGTGGTTGATTTCTTTGGTGCTGTTTGTGGTTTCGGTTTTGCTGGGGGGTATTAATTACATCACTACGGTATTGAACCTTCGCACCAAAGGCATGAACATGTGGCGTTTGCCTTTGACGATCTGGTCGTTTTTTATCACGGCCATTATCGGCTTGTTGTCTTTTCCTGTGGCGGCAGCGGGCTTTTTCCTCCTGATGTTTGACCGAATGCTGGGAACGAGTTTTTATCTTAATGAAATTTTTATCAATGGCCATGCTTTGGATCGGGTAGGGGGCAGTCCCATTTTGTACCAGCACCTGTTTTGGTTCCTGGGACATCCCGAGGTGTATATCATCATCCTGCCGGCCATGGGTCTTGTCTCGGAGGTGATGTCCACCCATGCGCGTAAGCCGATTTTCGGGTACAAGGCTATGGTGTATTCCATTGCCTCCATTGGCTTTTTGTCCTTCCTGGTATGGGCTCACCACATGTACGTGGCGGGCATCAACCCCTTCATAGCCAACTTCTTCATCATCTTTACGCTGATCATTGCCGTTCCCTCGGCTGTGAAGGTGTTTAACTGGATTACGACCATTTACGGAAGTAGCTATCGCTTTAATGCGGCTTCCATGTTTGCTGTGGGCTTTGTGTCTATGTTCATCTCGGGTGGTTTGACGGGGATTTTCCTCGGCAATGCCGTTTTGGACATTCCGCTGCACGACACCTATTTTGTGGTGGCACACTTTCACGTGGTGATGGGTGTGGCGGCCTTTTTTGGCATGTTTGCCGGCATTTATCACTGGTACCCCAAGATGTTTGGCCGTTTCATGGATGAGTCTTTGGGTAAGCTGCACTTCTGGGGTACTTTGATAGGCGCTTATGCCGTGTTTATTCCTATGCACTATATTGGCATGGCCGGTGTTGCCCGCCGCTATTACAAATTTGATAGTTTTGATGCCTTTTCTCATTTTGCCGGCATCAATAAGTTCATCACCATTGCAGCTATCGTAACTTTCGTCTTCCAGTTGATTTTTGTGATCAACTTCTTCTACAGCATTTGGAAGGGACGCAAGATGACGAGCCGCAACCCCTGGGGTTCTACCACGCTGGAATGGACTACGCCCATTCATGCAGGGCATGGCAACTGGCCGGGCAAACTGCCTGCCGTACAGCGCTGGCCCTATGATTACACCAAAAACGGTCGCGATTTCATTCCGCAGATAGAGCCTCAAAGCGAGGCGGAGAAGGACGAGTTTCATTAAGATTAAAAAATGAAAAGCGCCGAAGGGCGCTTTTCAACAGAGTTGAACAACAGGATGGAGCAGATAAAGGACAAGGCGATAAGTGTTTCGGGCGGTCTTTGGACATGGCTGAAGGATTTTGAATTGTTGGTGAAGTTGCGCCTTACGCTTACGGTCTTGTTTTCGGCCATCATGGCTTGGGCTATTGTAACGCCGGTATGGGCGTGGAGGACTTTCGGGTTGTTGTTGTTCGGCGGTTTTTTTGTAACAGCTGCAGCCAATGCGCTCAATGAAGCCTTGGAAAAGGACTACGACCGTCTGATGACGCGCACGGCCGCACGCCCTATGGCTGCAGGCCGGATGAGTATGTCCAAGGGCGTTTTGATGGCGGGCTTGATGAGTGTGATCGGCTTTTTGCTGCTCGGCGCCATCAATTTATTGGCCGTCTTTTTCGGGGCCCTGGCTTTGGTGAGTTATGCCTTTGTCTATACGCCCATGAAGCGGGTTTCTACGGCTGCCATCCCCATAGGAGCGATTCCCGGGGCCATGCCTATGCTCATAGGCGCAGTAGCTGCAGATGGAAATTTGACGCCCCTGGGACTGACGCTTTTTGCCATTCAGTTTTTGTGGCAATTCCCGCACTTTTGGGCCATTGGCTGGTTGGGCTTTGAGGAGTACCAAAAGGCGGGCTTCAAAATGGTGCAAGCCAGAAAGGGAAAACCCGATGCCCAGTTGGGCCTGCAGGCTGCTTTTTACGCCTTGTGCCTTGCTGTCATTAGCTGGGTGCCTTATAAACTGGGAAGCACGGGCATGGTCTCGGCCGTTTTGGCCTGCCTGCTCTCGCTGGGCTTTGCATGGGCAGGGTGGAAACTGTACAGGCAAAAAAACAGGAAGGCAGCTTTGGGCCTGATGTTTTACTCATTGCTTTATTTGCCTTTGGTGCTGATTTTGCTCTTTGTGGACAAAGTGTAATAAGCGAAGCAATTCGCAAAAGCTTAAAAGATGGTAACGACAATTAAAAATACAGAGGCTGATAGTGCGGCAAGGCTTTTTCAAGCCAAGAGGTTTGCCTTGTGGATTGGCATAGCCGGTATGATGATGGTGTTTACCTCTTTGACAAGCGCGTACATTGTGCGCAAGGCAGCGGGCAACTGGCTGGAGTTTAAGTTGCCCGATATCTTTTTTTACAACGCCCTTTTGGCCATGGCTTCCAGTGTGGTTTTGCAGGCTTCTTATGCTGCTTTTAAGCGCGGGAAGTTTGCGCTTTATAAGAGCCTTTTGGCTTTGACGCTGCTTATGGGAGTCGCTTTTTTGGTTGGCCAATACGCCGGTTGGATGCAATTGACTGATATGGGAATTTTTTTACAGGGCAACCCCTCGGGTTCCTTTGTCTTTGTCTTGTCGGGTTTGCATGCTTTGCACCTTTTGGTCGGTTTGACGAGTCTGAGCGTGGCCTTGTTTCAGGCCCTTTCGCTTCCTGACCGGCTTACGGAGCGTCGCAAATTTCGCTTTGGACTGACTTTGACTTTTTGGCATTTTTTGACCTTTTTGTGGGTATATCTGATGGCGCTTTGGATGTACCTCGCATAAACGAATATTCATCACCTCAACGAAAACAATATGGCAACGGATTCTGCAATGGCGAATACACAGGAAAACTTGTGGGAAGGCGGGAAATCCCCCTTCAAAGCCAGCTACGGTAAGCTGATGATGTGGTATTTTCTGCTTTCGGATGCCTTTACTTTTGCCGGCTTTCTGATTGCTTATGGCGCTTTGCGCTTTAGCTCAGATATATGGCCTACACCGGATTTCGTGTTTAGCACAGCTCCCTTTGGCATTGAGCACGCCCCATTGATTTTTGTAACCTTTATGACCTTTGTCCTTATCGCCAGCTCGGTAACCATGGTGCGTGCCGTGCAGGAGGGCCAACAGGAAAACAAAAACGGTGTAGTCTTTTGGTTGTTTATGACCATCCTGGGTGGTTTGACCTTCCTTGGCTCTCAGGCCTGGGAGTGGACCAACCTCATTGCCCATGAAGGCGTAACAGTAACGACCAATCCCTTTTCCCGCCATACGGATGCAGGCGTTTATCTTTCGGGTGAAGAACTGTTGGCCGCCGGCTTTGTAGAAGTGCCTGTGGCCATGCACGGCGCAGAGCATCACGGTGAAGCAGTCGCAGAGCATGGCGATGAGCACGCAGCTGCAGAGGCTGCTTCAGCGGTCTATTATTTGCCGAAAGGCGCAGCAGATATCCCGGAAAACCGCTACTTCGTCAAAGCCAACCACCATGGCGAAGTGCTGGCCGGAGAAGCTTTTGAACCGGGAGATAACTACCTGATTACTTACAACCATGCGACTCATCTGTATGAAACAAGCGCTTATAAAACGGCAGATGGAAGCATTAAGAAAGAAGCTTTCGGCCCCAAAACTTTTGGTGCCCTGTTCTTCTTCATCACGGGCTTTCACGGCTTCCACGTTTTTTCGGGAGTCTTATTCCTGCTGATCATCGCCATCAATGCCATGAGCGGACTCTATGTAGAGCGTCGCAATGGATATGAAATGGTCGAAAAAGTAGGTCTTTACTGGCACTTTGTGGACTTGGTGTGGGTATTTGTTTTCCTCGTGTTTTATCTGCTGTAAAACGGCAGCGCTCAAACCAAAACGACTAACGTTTAAAGAAAAAATGACATGGCACATTTGACTTACGAAGAAGGGAAGAAACTGGCGATGAAGGGCTTGGGCATCTTGGCAGTGGTAACGCTGGCAGAGGTTTTTATCGCTTTGATCGGCAATGGCCACCTGATTGAGGGCTTTCGTCTGGCGCGCTGGGTGATGTATCCGGCCATGATCCTGCTCAGCATGTACAAGGCGTATTTTATCATTTACAACTTCATGCACCTTGGCTTTGAAGTGAAGAGCCTTCGCCTTAGCGTTTTGTTGCCCACAACACTGCTCATCTGGGCCATCATTGCTTTCCTGCAGGAAGGTTATACCTGGGGCGAACGTCGTCATGACCTGAATAAGGAAAAAATTGAGATGAGCCGGCAGGCGCCTCCGCAATCTGAAGGAGCAGTTCATGAATAATGTGCTGAGACGCATAGCCTTTATTTCAATGGGTATCCATGCGGCTTAGGAGGCCGCTTCGCATGAGTACATGGCTTTCCGGAAAACACCTTAAGACGCTGGCGATTCTTTTCGTCCTTTTTGGATTGCCCGCTTTGTCCTGGCTGTTTTTGCAAAAGGGATTGGACCATCGCAGGGCTGTCTTTCAGGAGTTGGACAGCCTGGGCGTTGCGCCTGTCTGTTTGCCTTTGGGCAGTGATTCCATGCAGGCTCCTCAGGCCTGGAAAGAGGAGACCTGGCTGATTGCTTTTGTGGGAAGTGAGCGGGAGGATTCCCCTGTGGATGTGGAAGGGCTTTTAAAGCAGGTGTATGCCGATATGGCTGAAAATGCCGCTTTAAACGTTTTGCTTTTTAAAAAAGGCCCGCGTAAAACTTCTGATCAACCTCCGGATCGGGATAAGCATTGGTTTGAAGTATTTGCAGAAGAGCCCGGTTGGAGCCGTCTGGCCACAGAGGGCTTTCACTGGCCACAAGACGATGGCGGGAAACCCGAATCCAATCTGGTAGCCCTGGTGAACAAAGAGGGCGTAATTCTCAATTTTTACGACTTGAGCGATGAGGAGCAAATCAGGAAGATGATTCGCCATATTGCCTTTATCAATCAATGAATATGAAAGGGCTTCCGCCAAAAAACGAAGCATTGGCACGTCAGCTCAACCGTCTGGCCTGGTTGCTTTCAGCCATGGTGCTGATTTTGACGGCATGGATGCGCAGGCTTAAAATTCCCCTGCCGGAAGGTTGGGATCTGAGTTTTTTGCCGGGCCTTCATGCCATGCTCAATACAGTTACGGCAACTGCCCTGCTGCTGGCGTTGTGGTACGTGAAAAGAGGCGATATCATACGCCATCGCAAAGCCATTTACGTGGCGCTGAGCTTGTCCGTGCTGTTTTTGTTGTCGTATGTAACTTACCACTTTTTTATGCCGGAGACGCTTTATGGCGACCTCAATGGCGATGGTGTGCTTTCCGGAGAAGAGAAGGCGACTGTAGCAGGTACGCGCAAATGGTATCTCTTTCTTTTGCTCAGCCACATCGCTTTGGCTGCTTTGACCTTTCCTTTTATTTTGTTTACCTTCATACGGGGCTATACGGGGCAGATAGAGGCGCACAAGCGCATGGCGCGGTGGGTCTGGCCCTTTTGGTTTTACGTGGCTGTAACGGGGCCTCTGGTCTATCTCATGCTGAGACCCTACTACGGGGCTGCGGGTTAATCGTTAAGAACTTTTTTCCCGAATAGAAAGTTTTAAAGTAAAGATTTTTATGATGAAAAGACATCTCAAAAAACTCGTTCTCTCTCTGCTTTTCGCAGCATTTCAGTTGACTGCTGTATGGGCTCAATGCCCCATGTGCCGCACCGCCGTAGAGTCCAATCTGAAAAACGGAGGTACTGAAGGGGCCGGCCTGAATACGGGCATCATGTACCTGCTGCTGGCTCCTTACATTATCGTGGCAGTATTGGGATACATGTGGTATAAAAACCGGAAGGAAGTAAGTTGAAAAAAGAAAAGCCCGCCAAAAGCGGGCTTTTCTTTTTGAGGGAAGAAACTTCTTATCCAAACTTCTTAATCAACCAGATGACCAGGCTAACGCTACCGAAAAGGCCGGCCAGGGAGCTTAAGAGAAACAGGATGCCACCAATGCCAAAACCGGCTCCGAGCGTATAAGTTCCTGCAAATACAAAAGTACCGATAATGGACAAAAGTAAAGCAGTTCCCCATCCAAATATCCAGAACCACATCCACTTATCCACGGGATCGCTGAAGTCAATGCCTTTCTTTTGCATTTTCTTGAGGCGCTTCTCCATGCGCTTCTGCTGGCGCAGTTCTTTTTTGGTCAGTTTTTGGTGAGAGATGGCCGCCTCCAGAGGAGCGCGATCTGCCGTGTTGATGGCTTGTGCCTGTGGGGCAAAGAAAAACAGGGCGACAATGGTCAACAATCCGAAGAGTTTAAGATTCTTCATAGTGGTTTGAAATTTTTGGTTTAAAAAAACAGGGTAGGGGTTAACGTACAACCCTGATATCAGCAGCGAAGATAGAAAAAAAAAATCAATTTTGCTGCTTTCCCTGTCTCAAAATTTCCAAAAACAGATAAGCCCAGCCGGAGAGGAAGAGCAGTCCGCCGATGGGCGTTACAGGTCCCAGCCAGGCAGTATTTTCCCATCCC
>Ga0256832_1000875_pt1 | contig 20076 bp, 18 predicted proteins | sample 134614metaG_FD_190534 | JGI IMG/M metagenome (GOLD analysis project Ga0256832, IMG submission 190534) | Hydrothermal vent microbial communities from Lau Basin, Pacific Ocean - 134-614 | ecosystem: Environmental > Aquatic > Marine > Hydrothermal vents | place: Pacific Ocean: Lau Basin | collected...
TCACCGTGGAGTGTCACGCTGGTGGAAAATTTGTCGTAGCCCAGATAAGAGGCCTCGACGGCATACGTCCCTTTGGGAAGCGTGAGCGAATAGAAGCCGTATTCGTTGGTGGAGGTGCCCGATTGGAGCGACGGCACCCATACGGCGGCGCCGATGAGCGGTTCGCCGGTGGCGCGGTCCCGCACAAAGCCGCTCAGGGTGTAGTGTTGGGCCCGGAGCACGACCATGCCCGCGGTGAAAATCATCCACCCGAAACTCAATCGGAACAGCATGCGCATAACGGAAAGCCGGAAATTACCCCTTTTCATTTGAGCAAAAGTAGATGAAAAAGATTGCGGCGCCTGTCGCTGCACGTGGAAAACGCGTTCTCGGCCCGTGATGGCATTAACGGGTAAACCGGGCGCCAACGCGTCCGTCGCGCCTATTTCTTATTGCGGGCGTTATCCCACTGATCGAGGGTGTGGCGCAGCCATTCGAAATATTGTTCAAGGGCTTTAATGCCGCGGCGGGTGATGGCAATCTCGGTGTAGGGGCGCCGGCCTTTGAAGGATTTGCGGACGGTGACGTAGCCGCTTTTTTCCAGCCGGGCGATGTGGGCGCTCAGGTTGCCCTGCGTAGCACGGGTCAGGGTTTTCAGCTCATTAAATCCCGCCTTTTCGGTTTCGAGCAAATAGGTCATGATTTGAAGTCGTAGCGGTGCGTGAATGACGGGGTCGGGCGTGTGCGTCATGCCTGTTCTTGTTTCATTTTTAACCATATCCCGGGCAGACACAGCCCGATGAGGCCGGCCAGCGCCAGCAGCAGCGGATGATAGGTGCTGGAAACCGCCAGCGTGAGGTAGGCTGTGGCATTAATGCCCAGGGCCCCGAGGGCGAGCGGCCACGACCGAAGGGCCGCGGCCCATCCGGCAATAGCGATGGCCAGAATCGTCAGGTGAATGAAAAGGGTATAGGGGGCAAAGATGCTGTTTAAAAAGCCTACGGCAAACATGTTGGCGGACAACAGCATAGCAAAGAAAATCCGGGTAAAAGCCTCCTGCTGTGAGCCGGCCGGGGTGGAAGAAGCCCTCAAGGCGTAATAAATAAACACGCCAATCGTGGCGCCGCCGAACAGGATTACATAGGAGAGGCCGATCCATTTGCCGGGCAGGCCTTGCGCGGCAATCCAGTAGTGGGTCGCGCCTGCCAGCATGGTCACGAGCCCCCAGAAAAGAAATGTCCCGGCGTGACGGTGAAGGCGCCACCGCGCCAGGGCCAATGCACGCTCGATAGCATCCACATGACTTTCCAGTTCATGTGTCGGCCGGTTTTGTTTGTTGTTCATAGTGGTTTATTTTGCAGACAAAACTACAACGCAAAATTTAAATGGCGTTACCAGAGCAAAAATTTCTGTGGCCGGATTCCATCAGGAAATCCCTTCTGACCCGCTTCGAAATGGCGACATCTATCTTATCTTTGCAGCCCGTTTTTCACGAGGCGGGCCTCTCCGCCCGTTCATTGGGGCTGCTAGCTCAGGGGTTTAGAGCGCTACCTTCACACGGTAGAGGTCGCAGGTTCGAATCCTGCGCAGCCCACTGATAATGGCGCTTCCAGACGTCTTTTAAGCGGGTAACGGAGCGGAGCGTGGAGGGACAGAAAAATCTTGTGGTGGCCCGCTGTCTTCGCGTTGAGTTCATCTTGCCTTCAAGCCGGCGATGTCTTTATGGGGCATAGAAAATGCCTTATCTAAATAGGTGAGACGTATGGAAAATAGCAATCATCGAGGGGGCGTGGTAAGATCATAAAAACTTGAAGCGCATTCACCTGGCGAGGTATGGAATGACAACGCAGTTAGACGCCACTTGAATTACGAGAGTAAGCGAATTCGGCTTGACCTATTTGTATTTTTGCTGAAACAAAAATGCAAAAGCCATGAACACAAAAAAGTTGCTGTTGGTTGGCTGTGCGCTGTTTGTCAGCGCCATGTTGAATGCCCAGGAAGTGGGCATCGGGACCACCGCGCCGGGGGCGCGATTGCATGTGGATGCTCCCGCCGCGTACAGTGGGTTTTTGATGAAGGTAACGCATGGGGCAAATACCCGCTTGCTAATGGCTTCTGATGGGGCGCTGGGACTCTCTGCTGGATGGCCGTTTCATTCTCAACTGTATGTGGGAGGAAAAGGATCGATCATCGCTCAAGGGGACTATAATGTGGGGAATTCCCTTTACCTTTCAGGGGCCCGGACAGCATTAATATGGTATCCTGATAAAGCCGCCTTTCGGGTGGGAAGGGTAACAGGTAATGCGTGGGATGAGAGTAACATTGCCCACTATTCCACTGTGGGCGGGGGGATAGATAATAAAGCCAATAACTATGGGGCTGTGGTGAGCGGCGGCATCTCCAACGTGGCCAGTGGATGGTATTCGACGATTGGCGGAGGCGTTGATAATCTGGCGAACGGATATTACAGTGTCGTTAGTGGCGGGCTGGATAATTCAGCATATAATGATTCATCCACGGTAGGCGGCGGTAAAGCCAACATGGCCAGCGGCATAGCTTCCACCGTAGGAGGAGGCGTTCATGATACAGCCGCCGGCGATTATGCTACCGTGGGTGGTGGGTTCTCTAACATTGCCGGCGGGGACTATGCCACCATCAGCGGCGGCGCCAATAATGAAGTCAGCGGCCGCGAGGGAACGATAGCCGGCGGGGCCAGCAATCAAGTAACAGGGCTATTGGCTACTGTCGGGGGTGGTTTGGGCAATAAGGCCAATGACACCCTGGCCACCGTGGGCGGCGGCTACTACAACTCTGCTGCCGGACAGGCCGCCACTATTCCCGGCGGATATAAAAACACTGCGGACGGCGATTATTCGGTGGCCATGGGCCGGGGAATGAAGCTGGGCGCCGCGGCCGACCGCACCTTTGCCTTTGGTTACAATGACGCCACCACACTGCCCACCATTACCACGCCCGATGCTTTCCTGATCGGACCCAATGGAAACATTATCAAAGTGGCCATCGGCTCGGCCAATCCCAATGCCCGACTCAGCATTTTGAATATGGGCGGCACGGATAATGTCAGCATCCTGTCGATGAGTGAGAACGAGGATGCTGAATTTGTATTCAAAGGCGATTTCGCGGGCACGGGAGCCAGCGGCAACCGCCTGAAATTGGTGACTTACTGGGGGAATACAGCTATGGTCTGGGAAGGCAATGGCAATGTGGGGATCGGTGTGAGCAATCCGGCTTACACACTGGAAGTGCACGGCGATGCCGCCAAAACGACGGGCACGGCATGGACCAACATCTCCGACCGGCGCCTCAAAGACATCCACGGCGACTATGAAAAAGGGCTGAAAGAAATCCTGCGGCTGCGACCTGTGCTCTTCTCCTATAAAAAGAACAACCCGCTGCATCTGCCGTCGAATATTGTCCAGGCCGGCTTTATCGCGCAGGAAGTTCGGGAAGTGTTTCCGGAATGTGTGAAAGAAAGAGAAGACGGCTACCTGGATCTTAACATCAGCGCCATCAACGTGGCCGTCATTAACGCCCTTCAGGAACTGGCGTATGAAAATAAAGCCTTGCGGGATAAAATAGCGAAGCTGGAAACGGAAAACCACGCATTACGCGGCGAGGTTCAAGCCTTACAGAAAACCACCCAATCGCTGCAACAGCGGATGGCCCGCATGGAAGCGCAGGTGAATCGGTAAATAGGTCCGCGCAATGTTGGATGTCGGCGGGGAAGCGCCTTTCGGGGCCTTCCCCGCTTGGTGTTTATGCAGCCGTTGCAGCCGTGTGGAAGAACCGCCGCTTCATCGGCGGCGGCGCCCGACGTTTATAACTTTGCGGGTCTTCTAAACACGTGATAACCGATGAATATCTGGGTGTGCATCAGCAAAACGCCGGATACGACCGTAAAAGTCCAGTTTACCGCCGATGGGACGGACTGGGTGCGGGACGGCGTGCAATTTATCATCAATCCGTATGACGATCATGCGCTGGCGGCTGCGCTGGCGCTGAAGGAAAAGGTCGGCGGCACCGTGTCGGTGATCATGGTGGATGACGACGCCGCCACGGCCGATCCGGTGTTGCGTAAGGCGCTGGCTATCGGCGCCGATAAGGCGGTGCGTGTCAACGCCGCCCCTGCCGACGCCCTCTTTGTGGGCACGCAGATCGCTCATTACTTGCAAGGGCAAACGGCCGACCTCATCCTCACCGGCAGGGAATCCATCGACTACAACGGCAGCAGCGTGGGCGATATCATCGGGCAGCGGCTCGGACGGCCGTCGGTGTCGTATGTGAAACATTTTGAGGTGAGTGATGGGACGCTGAAAGGCTCCCGCTTTATCGAAGGCGGCGAAGAAGACTTCGAAGCGGCCTTGCCGCTGGTGTTGGGTGTGAGCAAGGAAGTGGCCGAGCCCCGCATTCCCAATATGCGCGGCATTATGATGGCGCGCCGCAAGCCGCTCGAAGTCGTCGATCCGGTGGAGGCACCCGTGTTGACGGAAGTGGTCAAATACGAACCGCCCAAAACCCGAAGTGAGTGTAAAATCTTCGGCCCCGACGAGGTGGAACAACTCATCGACGCCCTGCAAAACGAAGCCAAAGTCATATAATCGCCATGAAAGTTATTGCATACGCCGAACACTGGGACGGAGAATTTAAGAAGCCCTCGTATGAAACCGTGGGGCTGGCGCGGGAAGTGGCCCAGGCCGCCGGTGCCGAGATGGAAACGCTGGTGGTGGGCGCCCTGAAAGACAAAGACGCCGCGCTGGCCGAACTGAATAAATATGGTGCCGGCAAAGTCCGCTACGTCGCCGATGAACGGCTGCAACATTTCGTGTTGTTGCCGCAAGCCGAAGCCGTAGCGCAGCTCATCGGGGAGGTCGATGATTTCATATTCGTGGCGCCGCATACCATCAACGGTCGTTCGCTGGCGTCGCGGCTGGCCGCCCGTTACGAAGGGGGGATGGTGCCCGGCGCCCTGAACGTCCCCACCTTTGAAGGCAGCGACCTGCTGGTGCGAAAGGGCGTGTTTTCGGGGAAAGGCTTTGCCGTCATCCGCATCAGGAGCAGCCGCAAGTTTGTGACCGTCTCACCGAATGCTTACGGTCTTCGGGAACATCCCGGACACGACATGGCGGTGGAAGAAGCTTCGGTCTCGATTCCGGAGGCGCTTTTCGAGAAGGTGAAGGTGGTGGACGTGCGCAAGACCGCCGGCAAGGTCAGCCTCACGGAAGCGTCGATAGTGGTTTCGGGCGGACGCGGCCTCAAAGGCCCCGAAAACTGGGGTATGATTGAAGAACTGGCCGACCTCCTCGGAGCAGCCACGGCCTGTTCTAAGCCCGTGGCCGACATGGGATGGCGCCCCCATCACGAACACGTCGGGCAAACCGGCCTCGCCATCAGCCCCGACCTATACATCGCTGTCGGAATATCCGGCGCCATTCAGCATTTGGCCGGTGTGAACGGAAGCAAATACATCGTCGTTATCAATAAAGACCCCGAGGCACCCTTTTTCCAGAACTGCGACTACGGCATCGTCGGGGATGCCTTTGAAGTGGTGCCCCGGATGATCGAAACACTTAAAAACAGGAAGGGGTGACACGGGTCAAGATGATGATTAGCGGCATCGCCCGCCTGCCCATCTCGTCCAGTGAGGCATATCACATCATCCTCGAAGAAGAAGAAGGCGACCGCAAGTTGCCGATTGTCATCGACCCCATTCAAGCGCAGTCGATCGCACGGGCCCTTCAAGACGTGCCCATGCCCCGGCCGCTGACCCACGATTTAATGGTCAAAATGTTTCGCTGGGCGGAAATCGAAATATCGGAAGTATATATCCACACTTTGCGGGAGGGCATCTATTATGCCGACATCACCGTTGTCCATGACGGCGAAGAACATGTCTTCGACGCCCGCCCTTCCGATGCCATTGCATTGGCCGTTCGTCTTGACGTTCCCCTTTACGTGAATGAAGACGTGTTGAAGGAGGCCAGCCTCTCGCCCGAAGACGTCGAGTCTTTTCTTCAACAACTGGAAAAGCTGGGGAAGGAGGTGGCCGGCGAAGCTGAAAGCGAGGAGGCGCCGGTAAGCGACTTGAAGCGGATGGAGGAATATAGTGAGAGCGAGCTGGAAAACTATTTTACGCCGGAACGACTCAAAAACTACTCCAACGAGCAGATTAAGCGCCTCCTTCATCGTGCCATTCAGAAGGAGTATTACCTGCTGGCCGCTTTGTTTCAGGATGAAATCAACCGACGAGAAGGCAGCCGCCAGGAAAACTAACCCACGTCCACTGCACCGCCTCCTGCGCTCAGCGCTGTTGTTGATGGGGCTCCTGACAGGCGGACAGGCATGGGCGGGACAAGCACATACCTTCTATCCCATCTATTTCGACTCTACCGCCGGGCGCTACGTAACCAGCAGCGCACGATGGGTGCTCTATGATGACGGCGGCTTTACCTGGCCGGACCTGCCCCAGGCGAAGCATGGAAGGTGGGACTCGCTCCGGCAGCGTTTTTCCCTCTATTTGCCGGGCCATCCCGCCCGCTATTTTCACATCATCCGATGGGATGACGACCAGCTGGTGTTGCGGCGGCGGGATGGGAAAATCCTCGCCTTTCATACCCGTGCCGCGGCCCCCTCAGGCATCGGGCGGGTGATGCGGGGCGTCTTCGGGCTGCTGGTGCTGCTTTTCCTGACGTGGCTGTTCAGCATCGACCGGCGGCGGGTGATGTGGCGGGTGCTGTTGTGGGGCATCGCCCTGCAAATCGGGCTGGCCGCCTCGCTCCTTTACCTGCCGGGATTGCGGGAGGTGTTTCAGGCCGTCTCCTGGCTGTTTGTCCGCACGCTTTCGTTTTCGCAGGAAGGCGCCCGATTTCTGTTTGGCCCGCTGGCCGATGGCGGCCATCAGCTTGGCTTCCTCTTTGCCTTTCAGGTGTTGCCGACCATCGTCTTTTTCTCCGCCGTCTCGGCCTTGTTGTATCACTTTCGGGTGTTGCCGTGGCTGATCCGCGGCTTCTCATGGATCATGCGCCGAACGATGGGCATCACCGGCGTGGAAAGCCTGGCCACAGCCGCCAATATTTTCATCGGACAGACCGAAGCACCCTTGTTGATCAAGCCCTATCTAATACGGATGAGCCGTTCTGAGCTGCATGCCCTGATGAGCGGCGGCATGGCCACCATTGCCGGCGGTGTGCTGGCTTCCTACGTGGTGTTTCTGGGGGGCAACAGCCCGCATCAGCAATGGCTGTTTGCTACGCACCTGCTCATTGCCTCGATCATCTCAGCCCCGGCGGCGCTGGTGGCGGCCAAGCTGATCGTCCCCATGGAAGATAACAACGCCGCCGAGGAAGGACGCCTCGAACCTTCTTCGGCCGGTAATTTCCTCGAAGCGCTGGTGATAGGTACCCGTGACGGGCTCAAACTGGCGGTGAATGTGGCCGCCATGCTGCTGGTCTTCATCGCGCTGGTGGCCCTCATCAACGCCGTCCTGCCGAAGGTGGGTGAAATATCCGGTCTCGACCGGTTGATCGACCACATCTCAGGCGGCCTCTATCACAAACTCACCCTTCAGAGCATCCTGGCCGTACTGTTTGCCCCCCTGTCGTGGATCATGGGTGCCCCCGCCGGCGACATCTTTCAGATAGGCCAGTTGTTGGGCGAAAAGACCGTGTTGAACGAGTTTTATGCCTATTTGTCGCTGGCTGAGATGAAGAACGCCGGCCTGCTGACGCACCCGCGCAGCATCCTGATTGTCACCTACGCCCTGTGCGGCTTTGCCAACTTTGCCTCCATCGGCATTCAGGTGGGCGGCATCGGAAGCCTCATCCCCACCCGACAGGGAGAACTGGCCCGCCTCGGATTCCGGGCCATGGTGGCGGGCACCTTCGCCAGCTTCTACACCGCCACCGTCATTGCCATGATTACGTAAAGAAGCAGGGAAAGAAAAAAGTAGCGAGGGAGGGACTTGAACCCTCGGCCTCAGGATTATGAATCCTGCGCTCTAACCAGCTGAGCTACCTCGCCACGCCACACGCACGTGCAGGACAAAAAATCGTGATCCCGCTGGGACTCGAACCCAGGGCCCTTGGATTAAAAGTCCAATGCTCTACCAGCTGAGCTACGGGATCGGTGGGAAAAGCGGTCCAGACGGGACTCGAACCCGCGACCTTCGGCGTGACAGGCCGACATTCTAACCAGCTGAACTACTGGACCGTCTCCCCCGTAAGGGGCCGCAAATTTATTTCTTTTCTTGGGAAACACATTCCTCACCGAAAAATCTCCATCTTTGAGTAAAATTTCCCATCCAATGCCGCAAATGACCGTTGTGGACCTCGGCACCATGCCCTACGGCGAGGCATGGGACCTGCAAGAACGCCTCCACCAGCAATTGGTGGACAGACAAATGGCCGGCCAGCCTCCCGAACAGCATTATTTCCTCTTTGTCGAACACCCCCACGTCTATACCCTCGGCAAAAGCGGTCACCTCCATAACCTTCTGGCCGACAACCAGCAACTAAAGGCGCACGGCATCGAATTTTTCAAAACCAACCGCGGCGGCGACATCACCTATCACGGCCCCGGCCAGATCGTCGGCTATCCCATCCTCGACCTGCACGCCTTCCGAAAAGACATCCGCTGGTATATGCGCACCCTCGAACAGGTCATCATCGACACCCTCGCCGATTGGGACATCACCGCCGGTCGCGTCGATGGCATGACGGGCGTATGGGTCGATATCGAACGCCCCCACCGCACCCGCAAAATATGCGCCATGGGCGTGCGCATCAGCCGATGGGTCACCATGCACGGATTCGCCCTCAACGTCAACACCAACCTCGACTACTTCCAGATGATCATCCCCTGCGGAATCTCCAACAAAGAAGTCACCTCCATGCAACGCGAACTGGGAAAACCCATCGACATGGAAGCCGTCAAACGGCGACTGCTGCACCATTTTGAGCGGAATTTCGGCGTGGAGGCCCGGACAGGCACCCAAGAAAACCTGAGGACAAGCGGCCCCTTATCCGCATCATAAGCATAGCCCCCAAACCCCTAACTTTGCCTGTCCTGATTGGATAAAGACATCATATCATCATGGCGGTGAAGAAAAAAATTCAGGTGTTATTGCCCCGGCTGGGGGAAAGCGTGCATGAAGCCACGATTTTGAACTGGCTGAAACAGGAAGGCGAGGCGGTGGAGATGGACGAGCCGATTGTCGAAATCTCGACGGATAAGGTCGATAGCGAGGTGCCTTCGCCTGTGAACGGCGTGGTGGTGAAGATTCTCAAGCAGCCTGACGACGTGGTGCCGGTGGGTGAGCCCATCGCCATCATCGAGACCACCGATGAGGTGGAAGATGATATCCCCGTCATTGAAACGGAAGGGGGCGACGGTGCGGAGGCGGCGCCGGCTCCGGCTCCGCAGCCCGCACCGAAGGAAGAGGCGGTGGTGATGGAAAGCTCCCCTGCGGCGGCACCGGCCCCTGCAGGCGGCAACGGACGGTTTTATTCGCCGCTGGTGTTAAACATTGCCCGCACCGAAGGCATCTCGATGGAAGAGCTGGAAAAAATCCCCGGAACGGGACGGGGCGGCCGCGTGACGAAAAAGGATATGCTGGCCTATCTGAAAACCCGAACGGCGCCTCCCGCACCGCAACCCGCCCAGCCGGCCCCTGCGGCTATGCCGGCGGCGCCCACCTTGCCCACGCCCACCGGCGAGCCCGTCCGAGAAGGGCAGGTATTTAAAGTGCCTACCATCATCGGCAAGACGCTCGACGTGCCCGTATTCCCCGGCGATGAAATCGTCGAGATGGACCGCATGCGCAAGCTCATCGCCGAGCATATGGTGCTCTCCAAGCACGTCTCACCACATGTAACGTCGTTTGTAGAAGCCGATATGACGCGGGTGGTGCTGTGGCGCAACAAAATCAAAAAGCGGTTTGAGGTGGAAGAGGGCGAGAAGTTCACCTTCACGCCCGTTTTCGTGTGGGCGGTGGTCCGGGCGATTAAGGACTTTCCGATGATTAACATCTCGGTGGCGGGCGATAAGATCATCAAGCATCGGCGGATCAACGTGGGGATGGCGGTGGCCACGCCCAGCGGGCATCTGATTGTGCCCGTGATCCACGATGCCGACATGTATAGCTTGCGCGGCCTGGCTAAGAAGGTGAATGATCTGGCCCGGCGGGCCCGAGATGGCAAACTCAAACCCGATGAAATTCAGGGTGGCACCTTTACCCTGACCAATGTGGGCACCTTTGGCAACGTGCTGGGCACGCCGGTGATCAATCAGCCGCAAGTGGCTATTTTGGCTACCGGTGCCATCCGGAAAGTGCCGGCCGTGGTGGAAACGCCCGAGGGCGACGTCATCGCCATTCGCCATAAGATGTTCCTGTCGCATTCCTATGATCATCGGGTGGTGGATGGCATGCTGGGCGGCTCGTTCGTGCGCCGCGTGGCCGATTATCTGGAAAATTTTCAAGGGGATGAAAGCATATAAATGGGCGGCGGCCGTGATGCTCGCGGCGGCGTTGCTGGCGTGTAATCGAGGAAAGGAACCCGACGAGCAGGGGGCGACGGTCAGGTTCGGCGTGATCTTTAACCAGTTTCAATGTTTCACCACAGGGCTCGATGCGCTTGAATACGAGTTATGGGTGGCCAAAACCCAGGAAGATTTCACGCAAGGTAACGTGCTCGAAAAACGGCGCGGCTATCAGTCCAATCAGGTGTTTGTGTTCAGCATGCAGCCCGGGATTTATTGGTATCATGTGCGGTTCGACTGCCTGTGTAAGGAAGACACTGCCTGCGTGAATCGGGGCTATGCCGACTACGATTCGACGCTGGACCGTTTTTATCGGGTCTATGAAGACACCTTTCAGGTGTATCCCAATAAGGTCAACGACATTGTCAGGCGTTTTTACTGAAACGCCCGATCATCTGAACCACCACCTTTCGGCGGCGCGGCCGCGTGTCGTAATCTACAAACACGATCTGCTGCCACGTGCCTAACAACAGCCGTCCCCCAGCACACGGAAAGACGGCCGACGTGCCCGTGAGGAAAGAGCGGATGTGGGCGGCGCCGTTGTCGTCGCCCCACGTCTGATTGTGTCGGTAAGGCCGGCCGTAGGGCACCCACTTTTCCCAGATGGCTTCAATGTCGTAATTGACCAGTCCGGGCTCATATTCGAGCGTGGAAATAGCCCCCGTGGACCCCATGGCAAACACGCCCACCATTCCCTCTTCGAGTTGGGCGGATTTGATTGCCTCCTGCACCGCCGCTGTGAGGTCAATGATGTGAGTATGCCCTTCCGTGGACAGTTCAAGAATGCGTGTCTGGACGTCGAGCATCGCCTGATGTGTTGGTGCGGCCTTCTTTTTTCCGAAGGCGGAAAAAGTCTTTGATAAGCGATGCCACCAGCGCACCCATCACAGCGCCGTAAGGCGTCATCACCTCCCAGTTCGATCGGATGAGGCATCCCTGCTCACAGCCCCAGAAGCGCCAGTAGAGCCAGCCTACCACCGCCCCTGCCAGCGCGCCGACCAACTCCCACCGAAACCGCCGCATCAGGCCGCCTCCTCCGATTTCTTTTGCCCGCTCAGGTCCACCATAATCGGTGCGGCGATGAAGAGCGACGAATAGGTCCCGGCGATAATGCCAATCAATAGGGCAAAGGAGAAGTTGCGAATGGTCTCGCCGCCGAACAGGAACAGCACCAACACCACCACGAAAGTGGTCAGCGAGGTGATGACCGTTCGGGAAAGGGTCTCATTCAACGCCCGATTGACCGAATCGAGAAACGTCAACCGCCGCCGAATCTGCAATCGCTCACGGATGCGGTCGAACACCACCACCGTGTCGTTGATGGAATACCCTACGATGGTGAGCACCGCTGCAATGAAAGCCTGATCCACATCCAGCGAAAACCACGGCAGATTTTTCAGCAGTGAAAATACCGATAGAATAATGAGCACGTCGTGAGCCAGCGCAATGATAGCCCCCACGCCGAATTGCCACCGTTGAAACCGAATGAAAATGTAGATGAACACCAACAACAGCGACACAATGACGGCCCATGTCGCCGCCGCCTTGATGTCTTCGGCGATGGTCGGCCCTACCTTCTGACTGCTCAGCACCTCACCCGACACCTGCCATTGGTCTTTGAGCGTCTTTAAGATCAGCGCCTGCACCTGCTGCTGCGCATCGGGCGCATCGCTGTCGAGCATATACGACGTGGTGACGCGCACCTGATCGTTCCGGTCGAAGGTCGTTACCGCCGGCTTTTCATCAAACACCTTTGCCAGCTCGGCCGCAATCTGATGCGTGGGCACATCCTTGTCCAGCTTCACCACAAACGAATAACCCCCTTTGAAGTCCACACCCAACTTAAAACCCTGTGTGAAGAACGACACCACGCCCGCCAGAATGACCACCCCCGAAATCAGGTAGGCTTTCTTGCGCCACTTGATGAAGGGAAAGTCGGCGTTGACCAGCATATTGGCATTCCACGGATAAGAGAATTTCACCGTCTTACCCTTGGCCAGCCACCAGTCCATCAGCAGGCGGGTGATAAAGATGGAGGTGAACAGCGAGGTTAAAATCCCGATGATCAGGACCGTGGCGAAACCCTGAATGGGGCCCGTCCCGAACACCGCCAGCACAATCCCCACGATCAGGGTGGTTACGTTGGCGTCGATGATGGCCGAATAGGCGTGCCGGTAACCGTCGGCGATAGCCAGTTTAAGGCCTTTGCCCGCCCGAAGCTCTTCGCGGATGCGCTCGTAGATGATGACGTTGGCGTCCACCGCCATCCCCACCGTCAGCACCAGCCCCGCAATCCCCGGCAGCGTCAGCGACGCCCCCAACGAGGCCAGAATCCCGATGATGAACACCAAGTTGGCCAACAGCGCTACCACCGAAAACACCCCGGCGGTGTTGTAATATAGAACCATCAGCAACATCACCAACACAAAGCCGATGATGAGCGAGATCATCCCCTGCCGGATGGCCTCGGCTCCCAGCGTGGGCCCCACCACGGCTTCCTCCACAATGGCCACCCGCACGGGCAGTTTCCCCGACTTCAACAGGTTGGCCAGATCCTGCGCTTCTTCCATCGTAAAGCCGCCCGTGATGCTCGACGACCCGCCCGATATTTCCGTCTGCACCACCGGATAGGAATACACCTGCCGGTCGAGCACGATGGCCACGGAACGCCCCACGTTCTTACGCGTGATCTGTCGCCACCGCTCGGCCCCTTCCGGGTTCATCTGCAGCAACACTTCCCGTTCTCCCGTCGGTGTCACGCTCACGCGAGCGTCGGTCACCACATCTCCCGTCAGCGCCGGGCCGCCTTCACGTGTGGAAGCTTTCAAGGCCAGCAATGCAAACACTTTCCCTTCGGCATCCACCGGCTTGGCCGTCCACGCAAAGCGGACGTCCCGCGGCAGGATGCGTTGCACTTCCGGCAGCGCCAGATAGGCGTTCACTTTCGCCGTGTCTTTCACCGCCGCATAGCCCACCACCGGGCCCTGTTGTGCAAACGTCCCCTGCTCGGTCTGCTGAATGGCCGGATACAGCACCTGATAGAGCGGATACCGCCGGGCGGCCTCTTCCGGCGTCAGTTGCTCGGGCGCCGTCATGCCCGTGTCGGTGTCGGCTTCCCGCCCGCCTTCTTCGATGCCCAGCTCCGCCAGCAGGTCAGCCGCTGTGTCGGTCGCTGCCGCAGTGGTGGTGTCTTCCGCGGCCGAAGCCTCCGATGCCGTGTCTTTCGCCGTTTCCGGATGCAGCCGAGCCGCCAGCACCTGATTGACCTTCTCAAACAGCGGGATGATGTCCTTCGCCTCGTAGGTTTCCCAGAACTCCAGCTGGGCCGTCCGTTGCAACAGGCGCCGCACCCGATTGGGATCATCCACGCCCGGCAGGTCCATCATGATGCGGTTGCTCCCTTCCAGCAATTGGATGTTGGGTTGCGCCACGCCGAAGCGGTCGATCCGCGTCAATAGGATGTTGTAAGTCCGCCGAACCGCTTCGTCAATCTCTCTCCGCAGGAAGTTCAGCACTTCCTCATCGGTGGATTTGTAGCTGATGTAGTCCCGATTCTCACGGGTGGCGAAGATGGGCGCCAGCCGCGCCTCTGGGTCGAGCGCCTTAAAACGCCGATAAAACAGCGACAGGTAGTCCTGCGTCGAGTGTTTCATATCCTCCCGGGCCAGCGCCAACGCCCGCTGAAAGGTCGAATCCGGATTATTGTTCGACAGCCGCCGAAGCAGGTTCTCCACGTCCACTTCCATGGTCACGTGCATCCCCCCTTGCAGGTCGAGCCCCAGATTGAGCTGCCGCTCTTTCACTTCCTGATAGGTATAATCCGCAATCCCGATATCATATACCGGCTCAAACGCTATCGAATCGAGGTAATGCCGTTTCAGCGCAGGGTCGCTGCCCGCCGCCTCTTCCGCCGTCTGCTCCACCCGATGCGCCACCCACGTGAACGACAGATGAAATAGCGTGACCAGCGTCAGCGCCGCCAGCAAGAACTTGATGATTCCCTTGTTCTTCATAATGAAGTGTAATTTCCGAACGAACTAAGCGGCTGCAAAAAAACACAATTCAGGGGCAACCGCCCGCAACGCCTTCTCCGCTGCATGTCCGATTTTTTTCTTTTTGGGCGTGCCCCTTCGGCCCTACCGGGCCTTCGGGTCGGGCCCCTCTGGGCTCGCTGTTCGCTCGGCCCGCCGCCGCCACGTAGGGGCACGGCATGCCGTGCCCCTACACCCCTACAAATCCCACCCCGCAGGCGTCGGTCCGCCTCGCTCCCGCTCGGCGCCCTCCGGGCCCCTCACGCGAACCTTCCGCTCCTTGAACATCCCTCTTCCGCCCCCTGAGCGGAGCCGAAGGGTGCGTTTATTTGGGTAGGGGCGACGCATGCGTCGCCCCCTTAAAAATGCATCACGTCCTATATCATTTCACATCATTCTTCCCCGCGTGGCTTCGACTGTGCTCAGCCGGCGGGAGCCGTTTAATATTATGAGGCATAATTTTGCCCACCCTAAAAACGAAAGTAGAAGACAATGGCTTTAAGCACCGAGAAGAAGCGCGAGATTTTCGAGAAATTCGGCAAAGGGGTCACCGACACCGGCTCGCCCGAAAGCCAGATTGCACTGCTCACTGCACGCATCAACGAACTGGCTGAACATCTCAAGCGCAATCACAAAGACCACACCGCCAAGCGCAGCCTCCTGCGCATGGTGGGCCGACGGCGAAAATTGCTCAAATACGTCCGTAAAAACGACATCCAGCGCTATCGAGACATCCTCAAAGCATTGAACCTGCGGAAATAAGACCGAATCACGATGGGAAAATTAGGCACACACGAGATTATATTTCCGCTGGGCGACCGGGAAATCACCCTCGAATTTGGAAAACTGGCCCGTCAGGCCGACGGTGCCGTCGTCTTACGAGACGGCAACTGCGTATTATTAGCCACAGTGGTGTCGAACGCTACGCCTCGCGAGGGCGTGGACTTTTTGCCGCTGACCGTGGACTATCTGGAAAAATTCTCCGCGGCGGGGCGTTTCCCGGGCGGCTTTTTCAAACGGGAAGGCAAGCTCTCCGACCATGAAGTCTTGGTCAGTCGGTTAGTGGACCGCGCTCTGCGGCCGCTCTTTCCGGATGACTATCACAGCGAGATTCAGGTGATGATCCAGCTGCTGTCGGCCGACGACGACGTTTCGCCCGATGCGCTGGCCGGTCTGGCGGCCTCGGCCGCCGTGGCCCTGTCGGATATTCCTTTCAACGGGCCGATGGTAGAGCTGCGGGTGGCCCGCATCGACGGCGAGTGGAAAATCAACCCCCGCATCTCCGAAGCCGAACGCGCCGACATCAACCTTATCGTGGCCGGCACCCCCGACGCCATCGTCATGGTGGAAGGCGAAATGCATGAAGCAAGCGAAGAAGACGCCGTAGAGGCCCTCGCCCGGGCCCATGATGCCATCAAAAGCGTGGCCCAACATCTCAACGAGCTGAAAGCCCAACACGGCAAACCCGTCCGGGAATATCAACATGAACTGCCCCCCGACCCTGAGCTGGAAGCCAAAATCCACGAGCTGGCCTTCGACAAAATATATCAATTCGCCCTCACACCTTCGGCCAAACAGGCCCGCAGCGACTACTTTGCCGGCGTATATGAAGAAACCGTGGCGGCCCTCGACCCCGCAGTGGTGGAAGAGAAGCAGCCGCTCATCGACAAATATTTCAAAAACGTCAAGCGCGAAGCCGTCCGCAAAGCCATCCTCGACAAAGGTCAACGCCTCGACGGGCGCCGTCCCGATGAGATTCGCCCCATCGAGTGTGCGGTGGACGTGTTGCCGTCTGTTCACGGCTCGGCCCTGTTTACCCGCGGTGAAACGCAGGCGCTGGCTTCGGTGACGCTGGGCAGCCAGGCCGACGTTCAGCTCATCGACCGGGTGATGGAACAGGGCGAAGACCGCTTTTTGCTGCACTACAACTTCCCCGGTTTTTCCACCGGTGAGGTGCGGCCCAAGCGGGCGCCTTCCCGCCGGGAAATCGGCCACGGCAACCTGGCCCGTCGGGCCATCGAAATGGTCTTGCCGTCGGAAGAAGAGAACCCTTACGTCATCCGCATCATCTCCGACATCCTCGAATCGAACGGTTCGTCGAGCATGGCTACGGTGTGCGCTTCCAGCATGGCGCTGATGGATGCCGGCATCCCCCTTAAAGGGCACGTGTCGGGCATCGCCATGGGCCTGATCATGGATGAGTCGGGCCGCTACGCCATTCTCTCCGATATTCTGGGCGATGAAGACCACCTCGGCGACATGGACTTTAAGGTCACCGGCACCGCCGAGGGTATCACCGCCTTGCAAATGGACCTCAAAGTGGAAGGTCTCACGCAGGCCATCCTTCGGGAAGCGCTGATGCAGGCCAAGGCGGGCCGCGACCACATCCGCGCCAAGATGGAAGAAGCCATCGCTGAACCCCGGCCCACAGTGAAACCCTTTGCGCCGAAACTGATCAAGGTGGAAGTGCCCCGCGATGTGGTGGGCGCCATCATCGGCCCCGGCGGCAAGCATATTCAAGCACTGCAAAGCGAAACGGGCACCGTCATCTCGATTGTGCAGGAAGAAGACGCCGGCCCCGATGCCACCGCCGTGGTGGAAATCAGCGGCAAAGACGCCGAGATGATGGAAAAAGCCCGCAAACACATCGAAGGCATCGCCGCCAAGCCCGAGGTGGGCAAGGTCTATGAAGGCACCATCAAATCCATCATGCCATACGGCGCCTTCGTCGAATATCTGCCGGGTAAAGAGGGGCTGTTGCACATCTCGGAAATCCAGTGGGAACACGTCCCCTCGATGGAAGAAACCGGCTTGAAAGAGGGCGATCAGATTTCCGTGAAACTCGTTGAAATCGACGAACGGTCGGGCAAGGTGCGCCTCTCCATGAAAGTGCTCACCGAACGTCCCGACCACATTCCGGAACGCCCGGCCCGTGAGCGCCGGCCCCGCTCCGAAGGACGCGGCGGTCGCTCCGGTGGCGGACGGCGGGACGGCGGACGCGGCGGGCGACCCTTCCGCCGCTAATCAAAGCGTCCGGCGTGGCTGCTGTTCTTGCGCCGTCAATTCTTTCCGCTGATCTGTCAGATATCCGAGGGCTGTGTCAGAACCTCGAACAATGGGGCGCCGACGCCATCCATCTCGACGTGATGGATGGCGTCTTCGTGCCCAACTTCACCTTCGGAATTTCCATTGTCAGGGCCTTCCGACAGGCCACCTCGCTGCCGCTGGACGTCCACCTGATGATGGTGCACCCCGAGAAATACATTGACTCGTTCGTGGCCGCCGGGGCCGACATCCTCACCGTTCACTATGAGGTGTCGCCGCACCTTCACCGCACGCTCACCCGCATTCGGCAGGCGGGTGCCCGCGCCGGTGTGGCCCTCAACCCTCACACGCCCGTCCACGCCCTCGAAGCTTCACTGCAATGGGCTGATCTGGTGCTCCTGATGAGCGTCAGCCCCGGTTTCGGCGGTCAGGCTTTTATTCCCGAAACCTTCGAAAAAATCCGCCGACTTCGGCAACTCGCCGAACAAAAACACCTCGATCCCATCATCGCCGTCGATGGCGGCGTGGGGCCGCACAATGCCGAAGCCCTCACACAGGCGGGCGCCCGCCTGCTGGTGGTCGGCAACGCCATCTTCAAAGCCGAACAGCCCGCTGCCGTCGTGCAGCAACTAAAACAAAGCATGCAGCGTTAAATTACCGTCATACTCTCCCGATGACGGTTCGATGGCTGCTCGCCTTTCTCCTTGCGTTGATGGGCTTTGCCCTTCACGCCCAGCATGCCGACCTTACGGTGAAGGTCGAGCACGTCCGCACCGCTCAGGGCATTGTTCGGATCGCCCTTTACGACAATCCCCGCTTTTTTACCAAGGAAAAAGGGATTTATGACCGCGGGGCCCGAAAAGCCCGACAGCCTGTGACCTCTTTTCGTTTTCGGGTGCATCCCGGGCGATGCTATGCGCTGGTCAGCTATCACGACCGCAACCACAACGGGAAGTTCGACCGCAATTTCATCGGCTATCCACAGGAACCCATGGGCTTTTCCAACAATGCTGCGCCGTCCATCATCCGCCTTTCGCCGCCCACTTTTGACGAGGCGAAGGTCTGTATCCGGCATGACACCACTATCGTCATCCGGCTGAAAGAATATTAAGCCGTCTTTCGATGGGCTTGTAGGTTTGTGGGAGCGAATCGGTAGATATGTCAGATGAAAAAAAGTTGTTTTTGGTCGATGCCATGGGCCTGATCTATCGGGCCTATTATGCGCTTATCCGCAGCCCGCGGGTGACGTCGAAAGGCGAAAACGTTTCAGCGCTTTTCGGTTACTTAAACTCACTGCTGGAGCTGCTGGAAAAATATGACCCGCAGTATATCGTCATCATTTTCGATTCGAAAGGGCCCACCTTTCGACAGACCGAAATTTATGAGGAATATAAAGCCCACCGACCCGAGCAGCCGGAAGACATCACGGCCATGCTGCCTTACATTAAGGAGGTGACGCGCCTGCTGGGATTGCCCATCCTGGAAGTGGAAGGTTACGAAGCCGATGATATCATCGCCACGCTGGCGCCGCAAGCCGCCGAACAGGGTTGGCGGGTTTACATCGTGTCGGCGGATAAGGATTTTGGCCAACTCGTCAACGATCACATTAAATTGCTTCGGCCGCGCGGCCGCGGTGAGGGCTACGAAGAATGGGGCCGGGAAGAAGTGCGGGCCTATTTCGGCGTGCCGCCGGAACAGGTGGTGGAGGTGCAGGCGCTGGCGGGCGACGCCACCGACGGCATCCCCGGTGTGAAAGGCATCGGCATCAAAACCGCCGCCAAGCTCATCGACGAATGGGGGTCCATAGAAAATATCTACGCCCACCTCGACAACATCCGGGAAAGCATTCGCAAAAAGCTGGAAAGCGGGCGGGAGGCCGCCTTCATATCCCGCCGGCTGGCCCGACTGCGCCGTGACGTCCCCGTCGAACTCGACGCCACCCAATATCGACGCGGCGAGCCGAACCTGAAAGCCCTCCAACAATTTTTCCAGCAATTTGAGTTCCGTACCCTTGCCCAGCGGTTTTTCCGCCGTCAGCAGCAAGACCTCTTCGGGCAACCGATGGCATCAGACGGCCCTTCCCTGTTCGATTCCATTGAGACGCAAACCACCTTCTATCAGGTGCTGACATCCGAACAAGACTGGGAACGCCTCCGCCGGGAAATTCACCAGGCCGACCAGATCGGCTTCGATACCGAAACCGACAACATCAACCCCCACCTTGCCCAACCCGTGGGCTGTTCGTGGGCCACCAAACCCTTTGTGGCTTATTATGCCGACCTCAGAGAAGCAGCGGATTTCGAGCGAAGCGCCCGGGTGCTTCAAGACATGGATGAAAAAATTGAAGTGATAGGACACAACATTAAATATGACCTCACCGTGATGGCCTGGCACGGGCTGCCGCTGCCGCCCCGCATTGGCGACACGCTCGTGGCCGACTTTCTGCTCGACCCCGACAGCCGCCACA
>Ga0256832_1000876_pt1 | contig 20074 bp, 15 predicted proteins | sample 134614metaG_FD_190534 | JGI IMG/M metagenome (GOLD analysis project Ga0256832, IMG submission 190534) | Hydrothermal vent microbial communities from Lau Basin, Pacific Ocean - 134-614 | ecosystem: Environmental > Aquatic > Marine > Hydrothermal vents | place: Pacific Ocean: Lau Basin | collected...
GATCCGCATCCACTTCACCATGGGACCGGACCTGTAGCCCGGTATCCCGCCACTGCATCCACGGCGCCGCCGATTGCGTATGAGTGTGTAACGGCAAGCGGGCCCGGGCCGCCGCGCCGCAACACCTAAAGTCCATCTGCGGCTATCCAAGGAGGCTGCCATGCACAACGTTCTTTTTCACCAACCTCGTCTGCGTGCCCTGCTCGCCTGGAGCGCATTGCTGCTCCTGCCGGCCGCCGGAGCACACCCACTCTTCCTCCAAGAGGCACCCAACGACTATTCCACACTATCGGAGTCCGGACGTGTGGCTGGGCCTGGCGGACCGATCACCACCCTGTTTGAGGAGGGGACCACGGACTACGACGACACGCACGCCACCTACGCGGCCACGCCTGCGGCACGGGGTGAAGTGGTCGAATTCGCGGTCTTCGAGCCCGGCGGCCCAACACACCCCTGGGACATCGTGCCCCTCGACTAAGCGAGGTTTGGGGAGCACTCACCGAAAGGCCCTGGGGCGATGCAACCGCCCCAGGGCCTTTGCACGCTCACTTGGAATCCCGACGTGGCCGCTTCTACTTCTGTGAAGCGAAATACGCCGCGATGTTCTCCATGTCCTGATCTGAAAGCGGCTTCATCATCATCTGCATGGTCGGGTCCTTGCGCTTGCCTTCCTTGTATTCTTTCATGGCGGCCACCAGCTCGGCGGCGTCCCGACCGGCCAACGCGGGATACTTGGTGCCCTTGGGGGGATGTCCATCGGCCCCGTGACAGCCTGCACAGGCCGCCGTTTTCGCCTTGCCCGCGGCAGGATCACCGGCGGCCATAGCCTGTCCGGCCACCAGGAGGCCGGCTGCAAGCAGGACCATCCAGCTCGTTTTCTTCATGTCATGACTCCTCTCGAATGGGGTTGGTCATACCGCTAAGGAAGTCCTGAAACTGCTGCGCGTCCGAATGGCTGTGTTGCGCGGTGCTCGGATACTCGCCTACCCATTTGATATATACTCCGGGCTTCCCGCCCTCCGCCCTTCGGGCCGGCCTGATGGCCGTTCCAATCTGCTCCCAGCGGTTCGGTCTCGTAGCCTACGCTCCGTGCGCCGTGCCTTGCATCCGCCTCACGCAGCCGATCAGCAACTCCCTAGTGTACGACGGGGGGACCCGGCAATCCTTGGCCAAGGTCAAGGCCGGCGACCCGCGCAGTGCCTTGCGGCACTGCCAGCGCGCCGCCAGCCCGGCTTTACGGCTTCTGGGAAGCAAAATAGGCCGCCAGATCGGCCATGTCCTGATCACTCAGAGTCTGACACAGCGCGGCCATGGGTCCGGGGCTGCGCTTGCCCTCCTTGAACTCCTTGAGGGCCTTCAACAGATACGCCTCGGATTTGCCCGCCAACACCGGGTTGTTCTCCGGGTCGAGACTGCGCCCGCCAGGGCCATGACAACTCTCACAAATCCCGGCCTTCTCCTTGCCTGCCGCCGGATCTCCTCCTGCCACGACTGCACTCGAAAAGCCCATGACCAGTGCTGCGATACCGACACTCATCACTCCTTTACGCATATTGTTGCACCTCCTCTGCCCTGGCGCCCACACGGCGCTTCCGGATCGTGTTTGCTCTCGTCACAAACCTGGGTGCCGCTTATCGAGTAAGACGGACCTCGACCGCACCCATCCCGCCTACTGTCCATACATCGCCGCACTACGTCCTTAATGTACATTAAGCCGCCTGGACGACGGCCCTCGGGCCGTAGGTGGGGCACCGAGCCGATGGAATCGCTCAGTGCGCCTGGACGTCACTGGGTTCCACATGGTCTTCCATCGTCCATTGGATGGGGTAACGCTTGGCCAGCTCTTGCAAATAAGGGGCCATTTTTTCCTGCATGAGCGCGCGTTCCACCCGATCCTCGATCTCGCCGAAGGTTTGCTGCCTACCGGGGATGCGCCGCTCGATCATCACCAAGTGAAAACCCTTGGGTGTCTGGATCACCTGGCTCACCTGGCCATCCTTGAGCCCCTTGAGGGCGGACTCGATCTGGGGCATGCCGGAACCCTCCGGTAGCCAGCCCATCTGTCCCGCATGTTTGCGGCCATAGGGATCGATGCTGTACTCCTTGGCCAGCTTGTAGAAACTTTCGCCTTGGAGGATCCGCTTGCGGAGTTCTTCGGCCAGCTCACGAGTGGCGACCACGATCTGCGCGATCTCCCGTTTCTCGGCCACCCGACCGAGTTCGGGATGGGCCTGGAAATAGGCGACAAGGGTCTTGCGGTCGGGAATCCACTCCCGCTTCTTGCGATCCACCACCATACGGGCCAGCAGGTCACGCCGGAATTCTTCCATTTGATCGGCGATGTCCAGCTTGGCCTCGAGACCGGCCCGAGCGAAGACCAGCAGTTCCACCAGCCCGTCCAGCTGGTCGTACATCTCCATGGGCCGTTCTGGTGACCCGAACACCAGGTCCCGATAGTAGATCCGGAACTTGTCGCCCTCGGCAAGCACCGTATCAGGCTTGGGGTCTTGTTCCAGCCGTTCCGGGTACACCTTCACGCCGTAGCGTTCTTTGAGCTCTTCGACCCGCTTGGCCTTCAGTGCCTTGTAGGCTCGGGCCACGTATGCCGAACGCGCAGCCTCGATGGCATCGCCGTCTCCCTTCAGTTGCTCGCGGATTCTGGCATCGACCTTCTCCGGCACCTGAACCTCGTCACGCAGCTTGAGCTCGTATTTCTGTGCCAGCAGTCCGGTGCGGAAATTGGTCATCTCGCGCTGGAACTGGGGGGTCTTGTCCAAGCCCAGGGCCAGCGCCTCTTGATACAGGAGCTGGAAGTCCACCAGACGAACCAGCATGTCGCCTCGAATCCGTGCCTGCTCCTTGGGGTCCAGGGTCAGGAGCTGATCCGCGATGGGCGAGCTCATCAGCGCCTGCTCCAAGTCGAGCGCAGTGATCTCGGCATCCCCCACCCGAGCCAACACCTGTGGGGCCGATACGGCCTGCGCCTGTAGCGAAGCGATGAGGACCAGGGTGACCGCCAGACCGAATACACGCGAGACACGCAAGAAAGGCGCCGCATTCATGTCCATCCACATCTCCTCAATGTTCCACGTGTCCGGCAGAAGCACCGGACCGGAAAAAAGAAGGGGGCTGTGGCCCCCAATCTCGCCTATGAAAACGTTCTCGCCTCCAGGGCTTCAGGGCCTTCCTTGGCCCTTCCTGCTCAATGTCCTGGGGCGCGGCTCACTTGCTCGGCGGAATCTTGCCACCGAGATCGGGAGCCGTGGCGTGCATCCAGGCCACTGCAGCGTCATAGTCGCCGGCGATCGCCTTGCCCTTGTAGGTCTTGTCCTTGGCGATGAGCGGCACACCAGCCTGGTCCGTCTGATGGCAGGACGCGCACTTGAGCGGGCCATGGCTCCCATCCGGGTTGTACTGCGGCGCCTGCTCATAGGTGGTCACATCCACGTCCGGGGTCACCGGATACAGTCCATGGATCGACTCGTGACAGGCCTGGCAGGCCAGTCCCGCATGACCCTTGGAGTACCGCATCAGGCTGTACTTGCCCGGCTGGTTGATGGGGAAGGCGACGCCGCCCTGGCCCTCGACGAAGGGTGCCGCGTGACAGTCCGCGCAGTGCGGTGCCCCTGGGGAGAGCCAGTAGTCACGGCCGTGGGTCGCCGCATCGTAAGGCACTGCAGCGGCACCGGTAGCACCGGCGGGCAGCTTCAGCGAGGCCACGTCGACGGCCGGATTGGCCGAGAGGATGCTGACGTTGATGTCGCCATCCTCGTCCTTGTGCACCAGCGGCCCGTTGCCCTTGAGGGCGATCACCGCGATGTCGGGCACCAGGCGCTTCTTGGCCCAGGTGAGCAGGATGCCGGACTTTCCTTCGGTGTCATGCCCATTCTTGTCGAGCACCACCTTGGGATCCAAGTACTTCTCTTCGAGCTCCTTACGGCTCACGCCGATGGCCTTGGCGATCTCGTCCAGCGACTTGTTGCGCAGCGTCTCACCGGTCTGCAGGAAGGCGTTCTGCAGGTTGTCGCGCTGGTACAGCTCGCGCGAGAGCTGGTTGTGGCAGTTGGTGCACCACAGCCCCTTGCCGCCATTGTTGAGATTGGAGACGTTGGCCTGCAACCACTTTCCGATGGCGTTCAGGTGCTCCGGCGTCCCCACATCCTTTTCCTTGCCGCGATTGGAATGGACGTCCCGACCCACGTAGCAGCCGCCCTTGGCATCACGGTTGTCGGCATTGGCGTAGTGGTTCTTGCCGTCCTTGGTGATGGGATAGCCGTCCATGCTGCGGTCTTGGCGATGCGCCGGATGGCAACCCTGGCAGGCACCGGTACGCCCCTGTGAGTCGGGCAGCGGGCGCTTCTTCTGATGGGCGTGATGGATGGCCTGCGTCAGGGGTGGAATGGGCGTGTCACCCGGGACCTTCATCCCAGTGGTGACCTCCAGCACATTGCGCGACTGCAGGACCGCGATCACGTTGTCTGCATGGCACTTCTGGCAGAGCACCGGATCACGACCGATCCGGTTGGCCGTCGCCCGGCTGTTGGGATCGTAGTTCTTGAGGAAATCCGTGCCATGCTTGGCGTCGTGAATCTGAAGCACCGAAATGGACGTGGCCTTGAGATTGGCCATCCAGTCGCTGGCTCCGAGCGCCTTCCAGAATGCCTTTTCCTGCTTGTACAACGTGAACTTCTTGCCGTTGGCGTTCTCGTTGGAGTGGCAATTGAAGCAGTTGGGCACGTCGATCGGATTGTCGCCGTAGAACTTGATCGGCTTGCCCGTATGGCTGTCCAGCACCGGCTCACCCGACTCGGCATCCACCAGGGCCACCCACGCCTTCTGGTACGGCATGATGTCCGTCTCCACGAGTTGGAGCGGATTCTTGCGCACATCGCTGTCCAGGAACGGCGTCAGCGGCAGACCCAGGGCGTCCCAGATGCCAGGGTTGGTCAGCACGATGGGCACGTTGTCCAGGACCGGAGACTTGGTGTAGACGATGGTGCCCTTCTCGCCGGTGTAGTGGAGGTGTCCGCCCTTCATGGGGCTCGGCACGGCGGCGCCCGCCGGACCATTGTCCACCGGTACCGGGATGTCCAAGCCCACGAACTTCTTCTCGCTGTCCTTGCTCGTGTTCTTGGGGTTGCTGCCCTTCAGGTCCTTGTAGACGTAGAGGTGCGTCCAGTATGCGTTGGCGACGTTCTCGTTCTTGCCGTACTTACCGTCGCCGTTCACGTCGTAGGGCACGTTCCAGTAGGCCAGTTTGGTGCCTTCCGAATACGTGTTGTCCACGTGACCATAGGCCAGCTTGAAGCGCTTGTCGCCATCCACGAGCACCGCCGGATCCTTGGGGTCCGCACCCAGGAGCTTCGGCTTGTCGTTCGGCCCCCGAGCGGTCTTGATCACCTGGCTCTGGATGGAGTTGTACGGGGGCAGCACGCAGCAGTAGGTGAAGTCGAACCCGGTGCAGTGCATGCCGAGCTCGTAGTTGATGGTGATGTTGTAGTCGTTCTTGGGCTTGGTGGGATCGACGGCCGCGCTCTGTGCCCTGCCGCTACCCGCTGGCGTGGTGTTGCACGCGGTCAGACCCGCGAGCACCGCCGCCACCGACAGCGCGAGTTTCGCTCTCATAAGTATTCTCCCTGGGTACCGAGTTCGTTGTTCTATACCCGCCGCTCGCGGGAGTGGGCGGGGTCCGGCACGACCACTCCGCCGCTGCGAGCATATGCGTCAGCCATAGGCCCAACACGTGCCGCAGGCTAGCGGTAGCTTACCGCAGCGAATTGAGAATTGTCATCCCTTTTCACAGAACTTTGTGTCCTGAACGCAGTCTCAATAAATTTTTTCCATTGGCGATTGATGCGGGAACACGGGAGCGTCCGCACCGGGTCCGGCTGTCATCCACGGGTCCCGGACCCGATAGCCGCCGTGTTGTCTATGGGTCTCGCGCCACGGTACCAGGGTCGGGCGCCCGCTGCCCCTGCAGCAACGGCAGAACATAGGTCTCCAGCGCCTCACGATCGAAGATGCCTTCGCGCATGAACACCAGGTGCCCGTCCTGGGCGATCACCACGGTGAAGGGGAGCACGCCGGCGCGATTGCCCCAGCGTCGGAGCAGCTCTCTGCCGGCCGTGGTACCCGTGACCAACACCGGATAGTTGATCCCGATGGATCGTGCGTAGTTGCGCAGTTTGCGCTGATCGTCGATTCCCACGCTCACCACCTGCAGCCCCAAGGGTCCGTAGGACTCTTGGAAGGCGATCAGTTCAGGGATCTCGATCCGGCAGGGTCGACACCAAGTGGCCCAGAAATTGAGCAGGATCACGCGCCCCGCCCACTCGTGCAGGCTGTGCTCCTGCCCGTGGATGTCCGGCAGTATCAGGGGCGGCAGTTCCCAGGCGTTGTCCACTGCCCCGCTCTGGACCGGACGAGGCAGGGGCATCATCGAGGCCATGGCCAGCACGAATCCTGCCCACACGCGCATGCGCCGGCTCCGGACCCTTGCGATCATGGGAAGAACACCCGCACGCCTACGGAGAAGAGCAAGGAGTCCACCTTGCCGCTCTGGCGGGTGCGGGGGCGCTGGAAGCGTCCTTCCACGCCCACGTCCGGGTGGATGGACAGATACTTGGCCTCGGCCTCCAGGGCGATGTTGCGTGCCACCATCCAGTCGACTCCGGCGCCTGCGGCCCAGGCCAGGCTCCAGTCCTGCCCGCTGGGCATTCGGGTGAGATGCCCCTCCGGGGTGGAGTCGTTGGGTTCCGTGAAACCGGCACCCAGGCCCGCCACGGCATATGGGACGATCCGGTCGTTCCAGAGCGGGTAACGCGCCCGGAGCTGACCGAGAAAGGCCCACACGCTGTGCTCATTGACCTTGAACCCGCCATCGGCCGCATTCACCTCGAACTCGTAGTAGTCCACGGCGAGCTCCGCACCCAGGTAGCGGTTCCAGTTGAAACCCAGTGACCCGCTGGTGAGCTGCTGCTTCTCATTGTCGGAGGCCAGGAATCCCGGCGTGAATTCTTTACCGGATTGCAGCCACCATCCGCCCACGCGCAGGGCCAGGTAGCCGCGCTTGCCGTCTTCCCCGGCACTGGGCCAGCGCACCCCCTGGAACTGATCCGCGGCACCGGCCTGGGGGAAATACATGCGGAAACCGGCCGAGAAAACGATGTTGTCGAGGTTCAGGTCCTGCCGCGGACCGGGCTCGCCCACCCCCGGGACCGGCTGTGGCGGATCGGGGACGTTCTGAGGGGGCACTCGTCCGCGTTTCGTCTCCGTGGTGGCGGAGAAGAAGATGTACTTGGCCTCGAGATCCAGGGAGAGGTTGGGGGCGAGGTAGTATTCGAGCCCAGTGCCGAGCGTCCCCGCAGTGGAGGTCTCCCGGCTGGTGGGAATCACTGCATCGGGGCGGTTCACGGCCTCGAAGGTTCCATCGCTGAATTCGCTGATGCCGAAACCGACACCACCCACCAGATAGGGCACCAGACGCCCATCGCGCAGCGGGTAGCGCAACCGAACCTGGGGGACGATGGTGTACACCGTCTGCTCGCCCAGCTTGCCGAAGCCCTCGCCGGTGATGTCACCCTCCAGATAATTCAGGGCGAGCTCCAGGCCGAGATAGCGGCTCAGATCCAGCCCGAGGACGGCGTTGTAGGCGTCGTTGCCCGAATTGTCGGCGATCTTCAACAACGGACTGATCCGGCTGTCGGCATAGAGGGATTGACCGTATCGCAGCCCCACATAGCTGCGGACGTAGTCCGGATCGAACAGCCACCCCCCCGATCCCAATGCCGCGGCGTGCACCCTTGGTGCCAGCATTCCCAGTGCCAGCACGGCAGCAATCACCCCCCCTCTATGCCCCCTGGATGTCATCGCGCGCCTCCCCGTTGACGAGGCCGGCCATTCTAGCGCATACCCCCACGCTGCGGCGGGATGGCCAATCCTGGGCGCGCCGCCTCCCAAGAGATATGATCTCATGCGCGCTCCGGACCGCCGCGCCCACACATGCGGAGCTGGGTCGTCACCGGAGGCGTCGGGCACGCGCAGCGATCCACCAACACCCACCCGGGAGGGAGCCACTGGAACGTGGAAGCGGACACGCTCGGTGCGACGGCCGCACACGAGATCCTCCTCTTGACCTCGGCCCTCGCCATCGGCCTGCTCATCGGGCTGGAGCGAGGCTGGCACACGCGTGAGGCCCCGGAAGGGCAGCGTTTCGCGGGTGTGCGCAGCTATGGTCTGCTCGGTCTGCTCGGCGGCATCCTCGGCTTGCTGAGCCGCACGCTCGGCATGGATCTCCTGGGCTGGGGTTTCGTTGGCGTCTCCATCGCTGCGACCACGGTGTACTACCTGCGCCGTCGCCAGAGCGGCGATACGGGGATCACGAGCCTGGTGGCGGCGCTCCTGACTTTCGCGTTGGGCGCCGGCGCCGTACTGGGCCATCTGCCCACCGCGGCGGCCGCGGGCGTCATCGCCGCCGTGGTACTGGGGATGAAGGCGGAGATCCATGCCTGGGTGCAGCGGCTCGAGGCCCGGGAGCTGCGGGCCGTGCTGCAGCTGCTGGTGCTCTCGGTGGTGATCCTGCCCGTGTTGCCCGACCGCGGGTTCGGCCCCTGGCAGGCCCTGAATCCTTATGAAATCTGGTGGATGGTGGTCCTCATCGCCGGGATCTCCTTCGTGGGCTATTTCGCCATGAAGGTGGCCGGCGCGCGCCGGGGTCTGGTCCTCACGGCCTTGTTCGCGGGCCTGGTCTCCTCCACCGCCCTCACGCTCAACTATGCCCGCATGGCCCAGAACCAGCCCCGGCTGAGTCCGTGGCTCGCAGCGGGGGTGCTGTTGGCTTGCGGCACGATGTTTCCGCGGGTCCTGCTGGTGGCCACGGTGGTCAACGCGGCCATGTTCGACGTCCTCTGGATCCCCATGGCGCTCATGAGCGTGGTCACCTATGGCGCCGCGGCCCTCTTCTACATGGGGCACCTGGACAGCCGCGTGGATGCGGACTCGGAGGTACGCAACCCCTTGGAGCTCCGTTCAGCCCTGTTGTTCGGTGCACTGCTGGCCGTCATCGCGCTGCTCGGTGCCGGTCTCAAGGTGACCTTCGGAGAGGCCGGCGTGTTGACCCTGGCGGCCGTGTCGGGTGTGATGGACGTGGACGCCATCAATCTCACGCTTTCGCGCATGTCGCTGGAAGGGCTGCCGATGCACACCGCCGCCCTCGGCGTCGTCCTGGCCGCCGCGTCCAACAACGTGGTCAAGGGGCTGCTCGCACTCTTCGTGGGCGGAAGCGGGCTGGGCTTGCGGGTGTTCCCGGTGCTCCTGCTCTCCGGAGGGGCGGGATTGCTGGGCGTCTGGCTGGCCTAGCACCGCGAAGCCGACCCGATACAGGGACTCCCCCAGCGGCGCAGCGGCTGCTAGCATGCGCTGACCCCCGGAGCCGGGTTGGCTGCTGCCGTCTGCTACACGGCCAGCCATGGCGCGCCCGCCCGGTGGACGACATTGTGAATCGGAACGTATCTGGAGGGTTTCCCCGTGGCCGATGGCACTGGCATCGCAACCGAAGCCGCCGCGCGGTCCGGCGCTGGCGTCAGCAACCTCAAGCCATGGATCGCAGCGGCGCTGTTTCTGCTCCTGGCGATCTACCTGTTCAACGTGGTGCCCACGGTGGAGATCGCCTGGGTGTGCGCCTTTCTGCTGCTCACCATCTACCTGTTCGCCTTCGAGATCGTCGAGGTCGACGTAGCGGCCGTGACGGTCATGGTGCTCCTGGGGCTCACCACCTTGGCCGCACCGCTGATGAGGCTGGAGCAGGGTTTGGTCCCCACCACGCGGCTCTTCGACGGGTTCGCCAGCAACGCGGTGATCTCCATCATCGCCGTGATGATCATCGGCGCCGGCTTGGACAAGACCGGGATCATGAGCCGGGTCGCCTCATGGATCCTGAAGATCGGCGGCACCACCGAGACCCGTATCATTCCCATCATCTCGGGGACCGTGGCCATCATCTCCTCGTTCATGCAGAACGTGGGCGCCGCCGCGCTGTTCCTGCCTGTGGTCAGTCGCATCTCCGCCCGTTCGGGCATTCCCATGTCGCGGCTGCTCATGCCCATGGGCTTCTGTGCCATCTTGGGCGGTACGGTGACCATGGTCGGTTCCAGCCCTCTGATCCTGCTCAACGACTTGATCCTCACCTCCAATCAGGCCCTTCCCGCAGACCAGGCGGTCCGCACGTGGAGCCTGTTCTCGGTGACGCCGGTCGGTTTGGTACTGGTGGCTACTGGTGTGGTCTATTTCATCCTCGCCGGACGTTTCGTCCTCCCGGCGAAAAAGGGCGAAGGGGCCACGGCGGCCAACACCATGGCCTATTTTCGCAAGGTGTACGGGATCGACTACGAGCTCTACGAAGTGGTCGTCCCACCGGAAAGCCCATTGGTCGGCAAGAAGCTCGACGACATCGAGAAGCAGCATAGGATTCGGGTGATCGCGGCCCTGCGCGGCAGCGACGATCTGCGCATCGGTCCCGGCGGGCTGGCGCGCGACGTGGGGATCGAGCCCAATACGGTGCTCGGAATCCTGGCGTCGCCGGAAAACGTGAAGCGGTTTGTCGAGGCATACGGGCTGATCCTGCGCAACGACCTGGAGACCTTCACCGAGCAGCTGGCGCCCACCAAGGCGGGCATCGCGGAAGTGGTCATTCCGCCAGGCTCCGAGCTCATCGGCAAGAGCGCCCGGGACGTATGGATGCGCAAGACCTACGGCATCGCCATGGTGGCGTTGCACCGGCAGGGCAAGACCTATCGGGAGGGGGACGGGATCCGCGACATGAAGCTGCAAGCCGGCGACACGCTGGTGGTGCACACCACCTGGGATGCCCTGGCCCGCCTGGAGAAGGATCCCAACTTCGTGGTGGTGACCACGGAGTATCCGCACGAGGAACTCCGTCCGCACAAGGTACGCTGGGCGCTGGCCTCGTTCCTGGTGGCCCTGTCCATGGTCCTGTTCACGGACATCCGCCTCTCGGTGGCCTTGCTGACTGGAGCCATGGGCATGGTGCTCTCCGGTGTGCTGCGCATGGAGGAGGCCTACCGGGCGGTAAGCTGGAAGACCGTGTTTCTGCTGGCGAGCCTCATCCCCCTCGGGCTGGCCGTGGAGACCTCGGGCACGGCGGCATGGATCGCCGAACAGACGCTGGCGGTGCTGGGCGACGTGCCCGCCTGGGTGCTCCAGCTGGCCATCGCGGCCCTGGCCACGTTCTTCACCCTGGTGATGTCCAATGTGGGCGCCACCGTCCTCCTCGTCCCGCTGGCCATCAACATCGCACTGCGCGCCGGTGCGGATCCGGCGGTGTTTGCGCTCACCGTGGCCATCGCCACCTCCAACTCCTTCCTCATTCCCACCCATCAGGTCAACGCCCTGATCATGGGTCCAGGAGGCTATCGCGTGCCGGACTTCATGCGGGCCGGTGGGATCATGACGGTCCTCTTCCTGGCCGTCATGATGGTCATGATGAACCTCGTCTACTAGGAATCAGGATGCCTAAAGCACATACCTTCCTACGGGGACTGCTGGTCGTGTTCCTAGCCCCCATGCCCGGACCCCTCCTGGCCGCCGAACACGCAGCCGATGCCCTGGATCTCACCCGGAGCCCGGTGGGCTACATGGCACTGGCGGTGTTCGTGCTGGCCTACCTCGTGGTGATGGCCGAGGAGTTCACACATCTGCGCAAGTCCAAGCCGGTGATCCTTGCCGCCGGCATCATCTGGGCCATGATCGCGTACGTGTATGTGGCGCATGGCATCCCGCATACGGCCGAAGCGGCCCTGCGCCACAACCTGGAGGAATACGCGGAGCTGATGCTCTTTCTCCTGGTGGCGATGACCTACATCAACGCCATGGACGAGCGCGGGGTCTTCGATGCCCTCAGGGCCTGGCTCCTCGAGAAGGGCTTCGGATTCCGGACGTTGTTCTGGATGACCGGTACCCTGGCGTTCTTCATCTCGCCGGTGGCCGACAACCTCACCACGGCCCTGCTCATGTGTGCGGTGGTGTTGGCGGTGGGCAAGGACAGCCCGCGCTTCGTGGCCCTGGCCTGCATCAACATCGTGGTGGCGGCCAATGCAGGGGGTGCCTTCAGCCCTTTCGGCGACATCACCACACTGATGGTCTGGCAGGCGGGCATCGTGGATTTCTGGACCTTCTTCGCCCTGTTCGTGCCCTCGGTGGTCAACTTCGTGGTCCCCGCGGCCATCATGCATTTCGCGGTCCCCGGTGCCGCGCCCGGGGCGGTCCGGGAGTCGGTGCGGATGCTCCCGGGCGCGCGGCGCATCATCGGACTGTTCATCCTGACCATCGCCACGGCCGTGGCCTTCCACAACTTCCTCTTCCTGCCGCCGGTGATCGGTATGCTGACCGGCCTGGCCTACCTGCAGTTGTTCGGGTACTACCTGAAGATGAAGGCGTGCCGGAGCCTACGGGACACGGCCGAAGAAGCCGAGAAGATCGGCGACGTGGTGCCCTTCGACGTCTTCAACCGGATCGCCCGGGCCGAGTGGGACACGCTGCTGTTCTTTTACGGCGTGGTGATGTGTGTGGGTGGGCTGGGATTCATCGGCTATCTGGCCAAGCTGAGCGAAGTGATCTATACGGGGTGGGGTGCCACCCTGGCCAATGTCACGGTGGGCGTGCTTTCGGCCATCGTGGACAACATCCCCATCATGTTCGCGGTGCTGAAGATGAATCCGGACATGTCCATGGGGCAGTGGCTCCTGGTCACCCTCACCGCCGGCGTGGGGGGCTCGCTCCTGTCCATCGGCTCGGCGGCCGGAGTGGCGCTCATGGGTCAGGCCCGCGGGATGTATACCTTCTTTTCGCATCTGAAGTGGACCCCGGTCATCGCCTTGGGCTACGCTGCGAGCATCTGGGTGCACATGTGGATCAATGCGCGATACTTCCAGTAGCCGGACCTGGACGATTTTCCGCACCGTAACCACGCTCGGACGGCCGCTGCAGGCCCTCCGCGAGACCCCAAAGGCGATGGCGAGGCCCGCGGTATGCGCGCGGGCCTGGGCGTGCGTGCTGCTCTTGGCATGGGTACCGGCGGCCTGGCCGAAGACGCTGCCGCAGCGCCAGACGCTGGCCCCCATGCTGGAGCAGGTGCTGCCGGCCGTGGTGAACATCGTCACGCGAACTCGTGTACGGGTGCAGGCACATCCGCTGCTCGACGATCCTTTCTTCCGGCGGTTCTTCGACTTGCCCGAGCCGGAACGCGAGTCGTTGAGCGTGGGCTCGGGCGTCATCGTCGATGCCAAGCATGGTTATATCGTCACCAACCACCATGTGATCGACAACGCCGACGTCATCACTGTGACACTGCGTGATCAGCGGCGCATCCAAGCCAAAGTGGTGGGCACGGATCCCGAGGCCGACGTGGCGGTCCTGCAGATCAAGGCCAAGGATCTCAAGGCCATCCCCCTGGGCGATTCCGACACATTGCGCGTGGGCGACTTCGTGGTGGCCATCGGCAGTCCTTTCGGGCTGGGCCAGACCGTCACCTATGGGATCGTCAGCGCCCTGGGGCGCTCGGGCCTGGGTATCGAGGGCTATGAGAATTTCATCCAGACCGACGCATCCATCAATCCGGGCAACTCTGGAGGCCCCCTGCTCACCACCGATGGCATGCTGGTCGGGATCAATGCCGCGATCGTGGGACCCTCCGGTGGCAATATCGGCATTGGATTCGCCATTCCGAGCAACATGGTCAAGGCGATCATGGAGCAGCTCATCCGCCACGGTGAAGTCCGTCGGGGGCAGCTGGGGGTGCTCATTCAGGACCTCACACCCGAGCTTGCCCGTGCCTTCGGCCTCAAAGGCACGGAAGGCGCAGTCATCGCACGGGTGCTGCCGGGCTCGGCTGCCGAAAAGGCCGGTATCCAGCAGGGAGACGTGGTGGTGGAAGCCAACGGCCACCCGATCCGCAGTGGCGCGGACCTGCGCAACGCCATCGGCCTGGTACGCGCCGGAGAGCCGATCCGTCTCGAGATCGTGCGCGACGGCAGACGCAAGACCATCCAAGCCCGGGTGGGCGATCCGAACCGTGCCAAGGCAGCCGGAGAACAGCTCAGCCCGAAGCTCGCCGGAGCCTTGTTGGGACCGATCCCTGCCCGTCATCCGCTGCACGGGCGCGTGGAAGGCGTCGCCATCCTGGAAGTAAAGCGCGGCTCACCAGCGTGGCAGGCCGGGCTCCGGGCCGGAGACGTCATCGTCTCTGCAAATCGCCGGCCCGTGGCCCGTGTCTCCGACCTCCGGAAGGCCCTGCACAACACAGACACCACATCCCTGCTCCTGCATGTCCTGCGCGGCCAGGAGGCCTTCTACGTCGTCATCGAGTGAGGCCGACGCACGGGCCCTTGTGATCGAGTCCGGTGCATCGCACATTTAGGCGTGCGACCAAATACCGGGGCGCGCGTGCCTTGGGGCATGCCATCGGCGAGGAGGCGCTATGGAAAAGAAGACCCAGTGGAACATCGCCTATCTGATCTTTGCGATCCTCTCCATCCTGCTCCTGGAAAGCCTCTGGGTACAGTCACGCCAGACCGAGACGGTGCCCTACAGCGACTTCGAGCAGTATCTCAAGCAGGGCCGTTTCGAGGAGGTGATCGTCAGTGACCGCTACGTCACCGGACGCTTGAAGACACCAGAGCCCGGGGGCAAGCGCTTCGTAGTTGCGCCGCGGGTGGAGCCTGATGTCGCCAAGGAGCTGGAGAAATACAACGTCAAGTTCACCCGCGTCTACGAAAATACCTTCCTCAAGGAGCTCTTGTCCTGGATCTTCCTGGCGCTGGTGTTCTTCGGCGTCTGGTTCTTCCTGTTCCGCAGCTTCGCCGAGCGGCAGGGCATGGGCGGATTCATGAGCATCGGCAAGAGCCGGGCCAAGGTCTACGTGGAGCAGAAGACCGGTGTCACCTTCGACGACGTGGCCGGTGTCGAAGAGGCCAAGGAGGAGCTCCGGGAGGTGGTCGAATTTCTAAAGAATCCCAAGGAATACGGTCGTCTCGGGGCGCGGGTCCCCAAGGGCGTGTTGCTGGTGGGACCACCGGGCACCGGCAAGACGCTGCTCGCCCGTGCGGTGGCCGGCGAGGCCGACGTGCCCTTCTTCTCCATCTCCGGCTCGGAGTTCGTGGAGATGTTCGTAGGCGTGGGTGCCGCACGGGTGCGCGATCTGTTCGAGCAGGCGCGCAAGGCCGCACCCGCCATCATCTTCATCGATGAACTCGATGCACTCGGTCGGGCTCGCGGGCTCTATCCATCCGGCGGCCATGACGAACGCGAGCAGACCCTGAACCAGTTCCTGGTGGAGCTCGACGGCTTCGACCCCAGCGAAGGGATCGTGGTGCTGGCCGCGACCAACCGGCCCGAGATCCTCGACCCGGCGCTGCTGCGCGCCGGGCGGTTCGATCGGCAGATCCTGGTGGACCGCCCCGACAAGGACGGTCGCGTCCAGATCCTCAAGGTGCACCTGAAGAAGATCAAGACTGGGCCCGACGTGGATCCGGAGAAGATCGCCGAGCTCACAACGGGCTTCTCGGGCGCCGATCTGGCCAACCTGGTCAACGAAGCCGCGTTGTTGGCGACCCGACGCCACGCCGACGCGGTCTCCATGGAGGACTTCACGCGGGCCGTGGAGCGTATCGTGGCCGGTCTCGAGAAAAAGAACCGCGTCCTAAGCCCCAAGGAGCGGGAAGTGGTGGCCTTCCACGAGATGGGCCACGCACTCACCGCCCTTACCCTGCCCGGCACGGATCCCGTACACAAGGTCTCCATCATCCCACGCGGTATCGGGGCGTTGGGCTACACCATTCAGCGTCCCACCGAAGACCGCTACCTCATGACCCGCGAGGAACTCGAGAACAAGATCGCCGTGCTGCTTGGCGGCCGCGCCGCCGAAAAACTGGTGTTCGGGCACCTGTCCACAGGAGCCGCCGATGATCTGGCCAAGGCCACGGACATCGCCCGCGACATGGTCACCCGCTACGGCATGGAGGAGTCCCTGGGCTACGTGGTCTTGGAGGAGAATCGCCCCACCTTCCTGGAGACGCCGGCCGGTTACACGCCAGGTCCCCGGCGCTTCAGCGAGAAGACCGCAGAGGCCATCGATGAGGCCGTGCGCAACATCATCGAGCGACTGTTCCAGCGCACCACTTGTGTACTGGATGCCAATCGTGAGGTCTTGGAGCGCAGCGCACGTGAGTTGCTCAAGCGAGAGACGCTGGAAGAGGCGGACATTCGCAGACTCACGCAAGACTTGCGCAGGCTGGAGGCGTTGCAGGAACGCTGCGCCCCCACAGCGGCCTGACTGAATCCAACATTGACCTGCCTCGAGGGTATCCGGTCCGCCCAGGAAGTGGCGCCCCGCGCTCAGAGCTCGATCAGCTTGCCCTGGTACACCACGGGGCCCTCGGGCGCCTTCTTTTGCATGGGATGTTCCGGCGGTTCCAGACTGACCGCGAACCCCTGAGCCCTTTCCATGGCATTCCACTCCTCCTGGTCCAACGGAATGACCTTCTCGCGGCGATCCAGCACAGCCATGGGCACGGGCTCGGTGTCGGCCATCAGACACCACAGCACCATCACCCGGTCCTTGGGCATCGGCACCTCGTCGCGCAGATTCACTGCGATGCGCATCGGATTGCGCATTCCGGCGACCACGGCCATGGGCGCCCGGCTCTCGTTCTCCAGCACCACCACATACTCGGGCGCCTCGTGCACCACGGCCTCGAACTTCCGGGCACCGTAGGCGATCAGCCCCACAGCAAGCAGCACCGAAAAGGCTGTGGCAAGCCGCCAAGCCAGCACTTGCTGCCACCAGCGCCGGCGCCCCGCACGCTCGATGAGCGCCTGCTCGTTGGCCAGCTCGGCCTCGATCTGCCGCCAGACCCGCGCTGGAGGCGCCACCGCGCCGGCGCGGCCGGCCAACGGCGCCAACCGTCGCTCCCAGGCCTCCACCGCCGCCCGTATGTACGAACGCTGATTGCACAAGGCCTCGAAACGCGCACGCGCCAACCCGCGCAGCGTGCCCAGCACGTACTCCGCCGCCAGACGGTCGACCAGCTCCGGATCCTGATATCGGTCTAGTCGAGGCATCGCTTCAGCTGCTCCAAGCCACGTCGGATCCAGGCCTTCACGGTTCCCAGCGGCTTGCCCAGGCGCTGCGCCAACTCGCTGTGGGTGTAGCCTTCGTAATAGGCCATGAGAATGCTACGCCGCTGTTCCTCCCTGAGTTGCTCCAGACATTCTTCCAGCGCACGGGCGTCGCTGCCCAGGGTCGCCTCCTGCAGAGGACCGGGATCAGTGGTCTCGTGCTGACCCGCCCAGACGTCCTCGGTGTGACGCTCGGCCTGATACGCCGCGCCACGCATGATGTCCAACGCCCGGTTGCGTACGATGCTGATCATCCAGGTCAGTGGCGAACCCTTCGCGGAGTCGAACGTTCCCGCGCGGTGCCAGATGCGGAGATAGGCGTCCTGAAGCACCTCCTCGGCCAGGTCGCTGCGCCGGATCAGACGCAGGCACAAGCCGTAGAGCAGACCAGAGGTCTGGACGTACAGTTCCTCCAGCGCCTTTTGGTCGCCCTGGGCACAGCGGGCCAGATACTCGGCGAGCTGGCGCTCCTCGGCCATGGATCAACCATCGCAAGTGATCTGTAGCGTCGATCATAGCAGGTGTCGCCTTACCGTCCATGTCTGGAAATACGCGCAAGATGGAGCCCCGGATGCGCAACCACATACCGTCGCGCGCTATCCTTGGGGTCTTCATCCGAGCCTGGTCATCACGTGCTGCGCAGATTGACGATTCTGCTGGGCTGTTGGCTGTCGGCATTGTCCCCTCAACAAGTGCCGGCGGACACGGTACCCCCGCCCGTCGTACTCGGGGAGGACCAAATGCATGTGCCTTTGGACGGTCGCTTCGAGTATTTGGCGGAACCGCCGGGACTCCAAGGGCTCGCCCAACTGCTGGCCCACGATGGTTGGCCGTGGAAGACCGCGCCCAACCATCCCCTGAGCCTCGGCTTCCGTGACACGGCGTACTGGCTGCGTATCCCGCTGCAGGTCAGACCGGGCGCGGCTCACTGGCTCTTGGAACTGGGCTCCAGTACGGTGGCTGGCGTCACGTTCTACGCCGTACGGGGCCGAAGCGTGCTGGCCCATCAAGAGGCGGGACACCGTCTCCCGCTCGGCGCTCGGGCCATGCGTTACGAGGCACCGGTCTTTGAACTCCCCTCGGGCGATCACGATCCGTTCTGGGTCTACCTCCGCGTGCAGTCCGAGTCTTCGTTGCAACTCCCACTTGCCGCCTGGGAACGTTCAGCCTATGGGCTGCACGTCCAGCGTTGGGCCCTGTTACAGGGCGGTTTCGTGGGGGCACTCCTGGTCATGGCCCTGTACAACCTCGTCTTGTTCTTCGGGACACGGGATCGGAGCTATCTCTACTATGTGATCTTCGTGCTGCTGGGGGTCCTGCTGCAGGCGGTGTACCGGGGCTTCGATCTCTTGCTGCTGCCACTGACCGCCGTGCCCCTACGACCGGGGCAGACCGTGCCCCTGATTTTCCTGTACATTACGGTGGCCACACTCTTCAGCCGCAGCTTCCTCGGCCTCGACCGGCTGCATCCACGGTTGGACCGATTGCTTCGATGGACCGGCTACGCCGGCCTGGTGGGCGGTGTCGGGGCCCTGGCCCTGCCCTACACGGTGACCATCCACAGCGCCATCGCACTCACCGTGGGGGCCTGCCTGTTCATGCTGGCCAGCGGAGTCGCAGCGTGGTTGCGCGGCAGCCGGCTGGCTCGCGCCTATACGCTCGCCTGGGCCGTCTTCCTGATCGGGACACTGCTCTTCGTATTCATGAAGCTCGCCTGGCTGCCCTACAGCCTGGTCACCGAGTACGCTATGCAGGTCGGTACGTTCATCGACGTGACGCTGCTCTCCTTGGCGCTCTCCCAGCGGATCGCCATGGAACGACAGGCACGTCTGGACGCACAGCGCCTGGCTCTGGCCGAGGCGCGTCGTGCCCGGCGTGCCCAGGCTGAAGCCCTTGCGCAGGAAAAGCGGGCCAAGCAGCGCCTCGAGATCGAGGTCGCGCGACGGACACATTCCCTGCGGCGCAGCCTGCGCCAGCTGCGCAAGGCGAATCAGGCGCTGCGGGTGCTCAGCGCACGCGACGAACTCACCGGCGTGAGCAATCGCAGGCACCTGGACCGCCGCTTGGATGCGGAGTGGCGGCGGGCGCAACGGTATGGGCACCCCCTTTCGCTGGTGATGATGGACATTGATCTCTTCAAGCGCGTCAATGACACGTACGGACACAGGGCGGGTGACCACGTGCTGCAGCAGTTGGCGGTGATCCTTCGAAGCTGGGCCACTCGCCCGTCCGACGTGGTGGCCCGCTATGGCGGTGAGGAATTTGCGGTGCTCCTCCCGCACTTGGGGCGCAACGAGGCAGTGCGACTGGCGGAACGGATCCGGCGGGCCGTGGAGCAATCACACGTTGCCTGGGAAGGGCACGAGATCCGCCTGACGGCCAGCTTGGGCGTGTCCAGCATGGAAGGCGACACAGGCATCTTGCCGGAAGCACTGGTCCGCGCCGCGGACCGTGCCATGTATGCGGTCAAACGCTCCGGCCGTAACGGGGTACAGTTCCTGGCGCCGGAGCCCGCGGCCGGACGGGCGCAATCCGTCTGAGGAGCTTGGTACGTCTCTCGGGCGAGGCGCCCATGCGAGGTCCGAGCCCGGACGGCTACGGGGCCTGCACGAGGGTGGGATCAGCGATCTCGACACGGTGACCACCGCTGGCCACGAAACTGACCATCTCGCCCAGCATCTCCGCATGCACCGCGGCTGCGACGGGATCCGGCTGCCGTGTCGCATCCAGCGGGGTCAGGAACGAACTGTGGTGCCCAGCTGTAAAGCGCACCACGGCGCGGAGCGGGTTGGCGGCGGTGGACGAGGCGATCTGTGTCAGCTCCAGCACCCGAACGAGGGGATCGGTCCCGCCCAGGCCGGGAATGGTCCCGGGCGGATTGAAG